>Ga0315281_10010947_pt1 | contig 12452 bp, 6 predicted proteins | sample YL17G07_0_MG_FD_204540 | JGI IMG/M metagenome (GOLD analysis project Ga0315281, IMG submission 204540) | Sediment microbial communities from Yellowstone Lake, YNP, Wyoming, USA - YL17G07_0 | ecosystem: Environmental > Aquatic > Freshwater > Lake > Sediment | place: USA: Wyoming | collected... | reverse complement strand
GGATGGTTCCTCGACGTGCCGAAGGATTTCGAGCACCTGGGAAAGTCCGTTCTCGCTCAGGCCATGCTGGCGTCGAACTTTCTCTTTCACCGGCAGGTTCCCGATTACTTCAACACCGCTCCCGACACGCGTCCGCTGCTTCACACCTGGTCGTTGGCGGTGGAGGAACAGTTCTATCTGCTTTTCCCTCCGTTGCTCGTCCTGCTCAGGAAATTCCGCCGGATTCCTCTCGCCGCCGTTCTCGCTCCTCTTGCCGCGGGTTCTTTCGCGCTCTGTGTCTATGGAAGCTACCGGTTTCCCGCTGCGACGTTCTACCTGTTACCGGCGCGAACCTGGGAGCTCCTCCTCGGCGCACTTCTCGCGACCAGCGAGAGACCGCTCGTCGAAAGCCGGAAGTGGCGTGAGGGGGCGGGCTGGATCGGTCTGGCCCTCGTCGGCGCGTCGATCTTCGGTTTCGACTCGGCCACGCGGTTTCCCGGGTTGGCGGCGCTGGCGCCCTGCGCGGGGGCATCGCTCGTGATTATCGCCGGGGCGTCGGGCATTTCCTTTCCGGGGCGCCTCCTCGCGTCGAGGCCGCTGGTTTTTGTGGGGTTGATCTCCTACTCCCTCTACCTTTGGCACTGGCCGTTCCTCGTCTTCGTGCGATATCCGTCCCGGGATGAAACAGGGATCGGGCTGCGCGCTGCAGTGGTGGTCGCGAGCATCGCGCTTGCGGTGCTCGGGTGGAAGTGGGTCGAAACCCCTTTCCGCAGGCGCAGGATCTTTTCTCGTCGCCGGCAGGTCTTCGCTTTTGCCGGACTCTCGCTGGCGGGCTTCCTTCTCGTCGGGTTCGCCCTCGAGAGGACCGCGGGTTTCCGTTCCCGCTTCGCGGAATCGGCGCTGGCTCTGGCCGACGGCAGAACCCGGCGCTCGACGATGGACGGGACGAGTCTTGCTCGCGCGGTCGCTGGAAAGTTCCGGGGACTGGGATCGGGGGACGAGACTTCGCCAGTGAGTGTCCTATTGTGGGGAGACAGTCATGCCATGGCCGTGTCGCCGGCGATCGACGAGCTCTGCCGCCGATTCGGAGCACGCGGTGTCCTGGCCGCTTCAATCTCGACGGCTCCGATAATCGAGTACGTGAGCCCCTCGAAGTTCAGTCTGAAAGGGGATTCCCCGGCTTTCAATCAGGCGGTCCTCGCCTTCATCTCCCGTCGTCACGTGGCCAACGTCGTCATCACCGCCTGGTGGACCCGCTACCCGGCGTCCGAAGAATTCCAGTCCGGACTCGTCTCGACGGTTCGGGCCGTCCGCAATACGGGTGCGCGGGTCTTCCTGCTGGGAAGCGTGCCGAATCCAGGCTTCGACGTCCCCCGGCTCGCAGCCCTTTCGCGGCGTTATGGCGGAGATCTCGAGCGGCTCGCAGTGGCGCCGGCAGCGCACGAGTCGGAGAACCTTCCCCTTCACGCCGCTTTCAAGCGGGCCGCTGCGGAAGGAGCCACTCTTCTCGACCCCGCCCCGTTTTTTCTCGATACTCGTGGGCTCTACGCCATGGTGAAGAACGATCAGGTTCTTTTTTGGGACGATCATCACCTGTCGCTGGAGGGATCGAAACTGTTGACGTCTCTGTTCGAACCCATATTCAGCGGCGACCGGGCGCCCAAACGATGACGATTCCCCTGTTTCTGCGCGCGCTGAACGCTTTCTTCCTGTTGGCGGGAACGGCTGCCGCCTCGGCGGCCCTGGTATTCCTGTTCGTGAAAGGGCGGTCGTTCGCCGAGCGCTGGTGTGCCGCCGGCGTGGCGGCGGCGGGCGTCTCGACCTTCGGATTTCACGCCCTCGCTTCCATCGGACGATTTCGTCCCGCGGAGGGACTTGCGGGAGTCGCTCTACTCGTGCTGTTCTCGAGCGTCCTTCTGGCGCGTGCCGGACGATCGTGGCCGGAAGTGTTCCGCGCCGCCGTTCGCGATTTTCGTCTTCTCCGGTTGATCTTGAGGCCGGGGCCGGTCATGTCTTCGTCGACGCTTCGCTGGGTGCTGATCGTTTTTGCATCGGGCGCGCTTCTTCGAGCCGCGCTTCTTCCGCCGTTGGGCTGGGACACTCTCACGTCCCACGGAGTGAAGGCAGCGCTCTGGGTTCGCGGCGGGGGAGGATTCGATTTCGATGCGCCGGCCGGATGGGGGATCAGCCGGCACTATTTCGGGGGCGCCGAGATTTTTCAGGCGTGGGCCATGCTGCCGTTTCACGGCGATCTCCTGACCGGTCTCGTCGACTGGGCGGAGTGGATCTTCCTCGGGCTCGCGGCTTTTGGCCTCGGCCGGGAGCTCGGCCTCCGGGCGCGGCACGCAGCGGCGGCGGGCGCTTACCTTCTTTTCGTTCCGGCGGTTTTCGCCGCCGTGGGAAGCGGCTACTCGGAGCTGGCGCTCAACGGAATGCTCCTGGCGGGCACGCTCTTCGGAATCCGTTTTCTCCGGAGCCGGGATCGGACGTTTCTCTTTCTTTCGATCGTCGCGATCGGTCTCGCCGCCGGGATGAAGATCACGATGCTGCCGGTACTCGCGATGTTCGTCGCGTTTTTCGTGGTCGACTCGCTCACGGCCGCCCGAGAACGATGGGAGCGGCTCAGGGTTCTGGCTGCGGGAGCGGCTGTTGCAGCGACGGCCGTTCTTCCCTGGATCGTCGAAAACATTCGTGCGACCGGTTTTCCGCTCGCCTGCACCCCGGTCCGGATTTTCGGCGTCGACCTGGGAGTCGCGAACCGCGCTTTGGTCTGGTATGTCGACCGTTCCGAGCTCAGGGGTTTCGTCGCGGCGCGCGAGCTTTCGGCGCTACGGGCGGTTTTTCTTCCCCCCTGGTCCCACGGAACACATCTCGGTTTTCTGACGCTGGTTCCGCTCGCGCTCTTCGCGCCGGGATTCGTGATTCTGGCCCGGAGGCGGGCCAAGGCGGCGATCCTCCTCGCGGCGATTTCGTCGGTGGTGCTGGCTTCCTATTTCCAGTCGGGCTTCACGGTCGTGCGCTTGCTGTGGGCTTCAACGAACGGCCGTTTCCTGCTCCCGATCGCCGGGCTTGCTCTGCCGGCCGGCTTTCTCGCCTTGCGGACGAGACGCCGCTTCGCGGACCGTTACGCGGCGTTTCTCCTCGTCGCGGCCTCGATTCACGCCTCGCGCCAGGCGCTCTTCGAGGTGGCCGGCTTCGAGTGGCCGCTGCTCGCCGCCGGAGTGTTTCTGTTGGCGGCGGGCGTCTACGCCGGCCTCCGGGTTTTCCGGCGGGTTTCCTTCGTCCGCACGCCGGCGGGCGCCACGATCACCCTTGCTCTCGCCGCCATTTTCATCGTGTTGCTCCTCGACCGTGTCCGAAGCGGGATCCGATACCGCGCTGCGAAACAGAGCATCGTGTTCCATCGGATTCCAACCGACTGGGTTCCGGCTGCGGAGATGGTCGACGAACCGGACCGGGAACGGACGATCGCGGTCACGGCCGGGTTGGCGCAAGACGCGGACAACTGGTTCCTGTTCCCGTTTTTCGGCAGGAGTCTGCAGAACCGGCTCGTCTATGTTCCTCCCGCGCGCGATGGACGGATCGTCGAATTCGGCCCGGATGGGGAGCTGTCCGGAAGCGCCGAAGCCGGGGCGTGGCTCCGAAGGCTGGAGTCTGTCGGCGCGAGCGAGGTGATGAGTTTCGCTCCCGCGTCGATCGAGCTCGGCTGGATGTCGTCGCAGCCGGAAAATTTTGAGAAGCTGGCGGGGGATGGCGAAAAGTGGGGGCTCTACCGCGTCGTTTCAAGAGAGCCGGCCAGAACGACCTCCTCGCCGGTCGTTCGAGACGTGAATGGCCTTCCGAGCGGTGAAGCGGTACCGTTCGATTCTGCAGCGCCGGAGGGAAATCGCTGATGACGGCAGGCATGAAAGGCTTCGAGTCGACCAAAGTGCTGGTGACGGGCGGAGCGGGATTCGTCGGGGGAAATCTCGTGCGAAAGCTGGTCAGCGCCGGAGCGTCGGTCGTGGTTCTCGACGATTTGTGCTCCGGTTCGCCGGAAAACCTCCCGGCGGAGGCTCCGGGTTTTCGTTTCGTTCGGGGGAGCGTCTGCGACGAAGGGCTCGTCGCCTCTCTGGTGGAGCGCGACATGATCGTCTTTCACCTCGCGGCGCGAAACATCGTCGTCTCGACCCGGAACCCGAGAGACGACTTCGCCACGAACATCGGCGGGACGTTGAACGTCATTCTGGCGGCGCGCGACGCGGGCGTGCGCCGGGTCGTGTATTCGAGCTCGGCATCGATCTACGGTAACTCACGCCACCTTCCGGTCGACGAGGAGGACTCGGCGAACCTCCTGAGCCCCTACTCCGTGTCGAAGTACGCCGGAGAGAGTTACTGCCGCGCGTTCTACGAAAGTTACGGCCTGTCGACCACGGTGGTCCGTTATTCGAACGTCTACGGCCCGCTCCAGCGGCCCGATAATCCCTATTGCGGCGTGGTGGCGCGCTTCTTCTCGCGGGTACTGGCGGGGGAAAAACCGGCGGTTCACGGAGACGGTGAACAGACGCGCGATTACACGTTCGTCGACGACGCCGTCGACGCGACCTTCCGGGCGGCCCTCTCTCCGCGCGCCGAGGGGGAAGTCTACAACGTCGCCACGGGAATCGAGACGTCGGCCAACCGTCTCTGCCGGACGATCCTCGATCTCTGCGGTGCGAAAGTCGAACCCGAATATGTCGACCGGCGCGACATCGACAATATCCGGCGGCGGGTTCTGAACATCGAGAAGATCCGCCGCGAGCTCCGCTGGTTCCCGAGTGTCACGCTCGAAGAAGGGCTTCGCCGAACCCACGCCTGGCTCGTCGGAAGCGGGAGAACCGATTGACTCGCGGCGCACCTCCGCGGGTGCTGTGCGTCGCGCCGGCGTGGAACGAAGCGCGGCGGATCGGCGGCGTGGTTCGGGCCGTTCCGCGCGATTTCGTCACGGCGTGCCTCGTCGTCGACGACGGATCGACCGACGAAACCGGCGAAGTCGCCCGGCGGGAGGGCGCCCTCGTCGTAAGGCACGAAACGAACCGCGGGGTCGGGGCGGCGATTCGGTCGGGCTTCCGATTCGCGAGGGAGGAGGGGTTCGACGTCGTGGTTGTCGTTTCGGGAAGCGGGAAGACTCCGCCCGCGCAGATTCCGCGGCTTCTCGCGCCCATCCTCGAGGGGAAGGCACGCTTCGTCCAGGGGTCACGCTACCTTCCGGGAGGAGAGGCGACCGGGCTTCCCTGGCACCGCCGGTGGGGAACCCGCGGCTACACCTGGCTGTTCTCGCTCCTGGCGCGCCGGCGGTCGACCGATGCATCGAGCGGGTTTCGCGCGATCGACCTGCGACTCCTCGACGAAGAGGGGATCAATCTCGAACAACCCTGGCTCGACGGCTACGAGCTGGAGCCGTATCTTCTTTTCCGCGCCTTTCACTCGAAGGGCGCGGTGATGGAAGTGCCCGTGACGATTGCCTATCCGCCGCCCGATGGCGCGGAGAGGATCACCAAGATGCGTCCTTTCTTCGACTGGTGGCGGATTTTCCGGCCCGTGATTTATCTCGCGCTGGGGATCCGAAAATGAACGACGACGCGCGAGAGCTTTCCGCAGTGTTGCAGGGAGAATCCCTTTGAAGAACTTCGCCCTGACAGGAGTGGCCGGACACGTCGCTCCGCGCCATCTTCAGGCCATACGTGATACGGAGAACCGGCTCGTGGCCGCCCTCGACCCGCACGATTCGGCCGGCGTTCTCGACGGTTTCTTTCCGGACGCTGCGTTTTTCACCGAGACGGAGCTCTTCGCGGCCCACGTCGAGAAACTGAGCCGCGGCCCCGCGGACGATCGAATCGAATGGGTCTCGATCTGCTCGCCCAACGACCTGCACGGCGCACAGATCCGATTCGCCCTCCGGCAGGGGGCCGACGTGATCTGCGAGAAGCCGCTGGTCCTCGACCCTGGCGAGCTCGACGAGATCGAGAATCTCGAACGCGAATGCGGGCGAACGGTTTCGACGATTCTCCAGCTCCGGCGTCATCCGGCGCTCGCCGGTCTTCGGGAACGGGTGGCTTCCAACGCAATGGGCCGGCGAACGCGGATCGACCTGACGTTCATCACCGCTCGCGGCCCCTGGTACGACCGGTCGTGGAAAGGGGATCCGGCGCGGTCGGGAGGTCTGGCGACCAACATCGGCATCCACCTTTTCGACCTGCTCGTCTGGCATTTCGGTCCGCCCGTCCGAAGCGAGTTGCACCTCGCCTCTCCGCGGCGCACCGCCGGTTTCCTCGAGCTGGCACGGGCCGATGTGCGCTGGTTTCTGTCGATCGACGCGGCGGACCTGCCTTTCGAATTCGAGCCGGGGCGGCGGTCCACCCACCGCATCCTCGCGATCGACAGTGATGAGATCGATTTTTCGAAGAGTTTCGGCGAGCTCCACACGCTCGCGTTCCGCGATGCGCTCGCGGGGCGTGGTCTGGGAATCGCCGACGCGCGCCCGGCGGTCGAGCTGACCCACCGGATCCGCTCGTCGCGCGTCGTCCGCCCGTCCGGCCCGGTCCACCCTCTGGTGGCCGCGAGCGCAGGAGGGAAGGCTCGGGGCGGAAACAGGTGACCCATTTTTCGGGGTCGAAGGGGAGGCAAGGAGCATGAACGAAGCCGTCAGCGGGAGGATCCGTTCTGACTTGTTTCATGAAACATCCTGGGTCGAACCGGGTGCGTTGATCGGCGAGGGGACCCGCGTCTGGCATTTCAGCCGGGTGCAATCGGGAGCCAGGGTCGGAAGCCACTCGGTGCTCGGCCAGAACGTGAACGTCTGCAGCGAGGCCGTCGTGGGAGATCACGTGAGAATCCAGGACAACGTGTCGATCTACAAAGGCGTCGAGGTGGAGGACTACGTTTTTCTCGGTCCGTCGTGCGTATTCACCAACGTGACGAATCCGCGCGCCGAGGTGAGCCGTCGCAATCTCTTCGAACCGACGCTCGTGCGCCGCGGCGCGACCATCGGGGCCAACGCGACGATCCTCTGCGGTGTGACGATCGGCCGCTACGCCCTCGTCGGCGCCGGCGCAGTGGTGACGGAGAGCGTCGCAGACTACGCTCTCGTGACGGGCGTCCCCGCGCGCCGGTCGGGATGGGTCAGCCGCCACGGACTTCCGCTGGGAGCGCCGGACGCAGAAGGAATTTTCACCTGCCCCGAGAGCGCTCTTCACTACCGTCTCGTTTCCCCCGGTGTCATCCGATGCCTCGATGTCGACGAGGACTCGCCCCTCCCGGAATGTTTGAGCTCAGGAACGAGGAGTTACGGCCAGATCCTCGGAAGGAAGAGCTAGTTTCGCCGATTGAGGGGAAATGTTTTTTCGCGATTCGAGATTGTTTTCGTGGGGAAATTAGGGTCAGTCACGCCTTGATGCGTTATCGAGTCCTCTCCGACCCGCCCCGTCTTTGGGTCTCCGGCAGTCCCGATTGCGTCGTGGTTCGGCGAAATTGGTGCAGAGATCCTTTCGATTCGAAGAAGATCGGGAAGCTTGCCTCACTCTCGAACGGCATTGGGAAATCAGGGGAAATCAGGGTCAGTCACGCCTTGATGGGTTATCGAGTCCTCGCCGGCCCGCCCCGTCTTTGGGTCTCCGGCAGTCCCGATGGTGTCGTGGTTCGGCGAATTTGGTGGAGAGATCCTTGCCGATTCGAAGAAGATCGGAAAGCTGACCTCACTCTCGAACGGAATCGTGACGGTCCGCTCTTTTCTTGTGTCACTTGTCGTCCGCGAATTGCCGTCGCAGGGAAGGAAGATCGTCGAACGAGGAGGTCGGCTGAACCGATCTCGCGAGGGATCCAAAAGCTACATTGGCCGCGTTTTTCTCGGGTCAAGCGCCGAATCAATTGCCAGCGAGACCGTGAAGGAATCGAATTCGAAGCTCCATGTTCTGGGCGGGCCACGCCGCCATGGGCGATAGATTCATATTTTGCTCCGGATCGCGCGACCCTCCCACGAGGCGGGGGATCTATCTGTGGCTTCGGACCGGTTGATTGCGAGACTCCCATCGTCGTTCATCGCGGCGTCGGGGGCGCGGTCGAGGCAAATAAGGCAACAAAGCGAGTCTGACCCCATCGGTCCCCATCGGTCCCATCGGCCCCCATCGGCCCGGTTGCGACTGAGATCGCGGTCCTACCGCGAGCCAACGGGAAAAGGAGTAGAACCGTTCCGGAGACGAAGAGCGACGCCGTCATCGCTCGGACCGCACCCCAATTGTCCGAGAGCTTTCCGAAAAGCGGGGACGCCACGAGCGCGTCGAACCGTAAATCCCGAGCACCAGCCCGGCCCGCCATCATGCCTTGCGCTTTCGTCAGGGAAAGGACAAGAAAAGGCAAGGCCATCGTCCCCGCTCTGTTGACAAGCGAGGCGAACGAGACGACCCCGACCGATCGCGAGAGTCCGCGAAGGCCGCGCCAGGGATTAAAAACGGAAGAGGAGAACGCGCCCATGGGCGGCGCAAGTGATCACGCTGGGGCGCGGCCAGTCCGCGCCCGGATCAAAATGTAATGACGATCGCCCACGCCGTTGCGACGGCCGACAAAGTATTCCCGGGTTTGTTGATTTCATAGAAGATCAACGGGTCGGAGCTCGCGTAATCGCTCGACTGGTGCGTCCAGCTTCCTCCTGAAACGAACGGACTCTGCTCCGAACGCGAGGCGGGATCCATCGACGGATCCAACGGAGAAAGAGAACAGATCGACGACATCGAAGGAGTGGCAGGATTGTCGGTAGTAAAAGCCGCGCGAAGCAACTTCACGACACTGACGGTGAATCCGTTGACCGGGCTCGAAGCGGAATTCCCAGCGGCATCGGTCGCAACGGCTTGCGTCGAATGCGTCCCTTCGGCAAGCGCGGGTGATGAGTAAGTCCAGTTTCCGAAACTGTCTGCGCTGACCGTCGCCACGATGATCCCGTCGACGTAGACCTTCACCGTGCTTCCCGTTTCGGCGGTGCCGGTGATCGTCGGCGTTTCTCCGACGGTGCTTCCGTCGCTGGGCGATTGAAGCGCCACCGTCGGTGGAACGGTGTCGCGAATCGTCGTGATCGTCCCGGAGAGAGCAGTCAGCTGTGAAATTCCCGCCGTCCATTTCCCGTTGCCCTGAAATTGATAGGTGCCGTCGGCGGAGAACGAGACCGTGACTGTGAAGCTGCCCGACAAACCTGCGTCGAGGTTCCCCAGATTCCAAGTCACGGTTCCAGACGAGAAGGTTCCGCCGCCAGTGCAAGAAACGAATCCGGTTCCGGACGGAAGTGGCAAACGAACGAGCGTGTTCTTCAGCTGGCCAACTCCACTCGAGGTGTACGAAACCGTGTAAGTCGCATTGCCGCCATTGTTGTAAGCGGGTCCGGACAGCGTGACTTGTAGAGCGGGAACCGCCTCCGAGGCGCACGGCGCCTCGTACAGTGAGTCGAGAAAATAACGAGTGCCAACGCTCGTCACGTGCCCACTCACGGGAAGACTCGTCGAGTATGAGTGTCCGCCGAGAAACGAGACCTTCCCTTTGGTCGTGATTCCGTCGAGATAACCGGTCATCCAAACGTCTTGCGTGCCGTGCGATGCACTGTTCACGGCCGAGACATGGACCACGTTCACGTTGTAATACGAAGATCCTCCCGCCAGCGTGTACGACTGTTCGCTCCCTCCGGGATTGTTGTAGGTGCCATCGGCCTGAGCGAACGGAGAATCCTGCCCGAAATAATAGAACGGCCCGGAGGTGTTGACGTTCGCCGAAACGAGTCCGCCACTCGTAAGAAAGTGCCCTGCCGCGGCGTCGTTTTCAAATGCGTTGACGGCCTGACATTCGAGGAAAACGTGCGTTTGAAATCCGAGAAACGTCCGGACTTCCGCGACGACCTCGGGGTCACCCGGAGCGCCGTAGTGCATCGACATGAGCTGACAGAACTTCGGAGCCCCTGCCCCGTCCAGAAGTCCACCATCTCCGTGGCTGAGGGTCGAAGCCCCTTTAATGGCGGTTTCCGACAAACAGTCGGGGCAGCAGTACTGTCCCGGACAGGCGTACGCCGAGGTGTTGTCCTTGTTCAAGGGCCAGGGAAAAAGCGTCGGAGCGGCGTAAATCACATCGCCGGCAACGATCGTCGAGCCCGCCGGAGCGATCGACCAGGCCGCCCCGGAGGCCGTGTCGGTTCCAATCACAGTGTCGGCCGCCCCGCGAAGGCGATGAACCTCGACCGGAGAGCCGTCGGTCATTTCGTAAAGGCCGGAGATCGATGTATCGCCCGCGGTCACGTTTGGAGTAACCGTCGGTGGAACCGGGATCGTGATGGCAAAATTCGAGAGTCCACTTTCGGTTTTCGAAGGGGCGGTCGCCGTCGCGTTCCAGCTGTCACCGCCCGAGGCGGGCGCACCCGGAAGAAAGGACCATTTCCCCGACGCCACTGTCGCAGTGCCGGAAAGAGTGCCGTTTCGAAAGATCTTGATCGTGGTACCGGCGGCTTCGGTCGACGTCCCGTAAAGCGTTCCATCTTGTTCGCGAATCGGCCCGGTCAGGACCGGCGCCGCGCTGGATCCGCCCGCCGAGAGATTGCCGGACGCTTTGTTTCCCGAGAGCTGGCTCGTCCCCTTCCCATTGGCCGTCACGGCCGCCGTGACGTTGACGTTCGGAGGAATCGCGGTCAGTCCAAACGAAAACGTTCCGCCGGATTGAACGGTCGTCGTTCCAGCAAACAGACCGTCGACGAAAATCTGAACGACCGATCCGGCTGCTTCGGTGCTGGTGCCGGTCACCATCGAGTTTCCGGCGGGCGCGGACGACACCGTCGGCTTTGCGGACGCGGTTCCGGCGGTCACGCTGTTTCCGCTTCGACTCGCCGGGAGGATTCCTTGAGGGATCGCCGCGGCATTCAAGTAGCCGAACGCGATTTTTTCGTTTCCGTCGGAGAAGACCGCGATTGACGGCGCGGCGAGGAGCCGGCGGCCGACATCGGCGAGAAACGTGGCCTGAGCTTTGTGTACCGCGAGATTCGCATAGCGTGCTTGCCAGGTCGCGATGATCGGAGACGCGAGCGGCTCGTAAGCCGAATCGACGAGAAACGGACCGCCTTTGTAACTCGGATTCGAGATCGTCGCACCGCTTCGAACGTCCGTCACGGAAGAAATCGTCACGTCGACGTCGCCGTAATTCTTATTCGGTTTGATCGTCCACTCGATCGGAATGCCGGTTTTCAGGAGGTCCTGAACGAGGCCGAAGGCCAGGAACATTCCGTTGTCCTGATGGGTGGTTCCCATCGGAATGACGAAAGTGTTCGGCGCGAAAGAAGTCGAGGTCGAAGCGGTCACCGAAAAAGCGGCAAATGCAAAAGACGCGAAAACGATCAATCGACAGGCTTGCCTCGGAAAACGAGCCCTTCGCAAAAGCGATGGCGATCGACGAAACATCCGCCACTTAGGATTTTCTTCGTTCCATTCCATATCGATCCTCAATTCCGTTTTCGATTCCTGAAATTGCTTTGTAGAAACGGCAAGACCAGCACATATCGGCCATATTTGCACTGAACGTGCCACATCCCCGTGATCGTCGTCACATTCGATTTCCGTCATTAACCCTCTTGTTCGGGTTTTGCTCCTAACCGTTAGAATCAACGAGCCTTAAGCCTCGCCACTCCAGAACGACGGTCCTCAAGGCGGACCTTGAGTCAATGATCTTTCATTTTTCGGTCAGGATATGAAAACGCGGCGCTCGAGGATTCGAGTGTTTTTGTAACAGGAACGTCGCTGGTACGACAGGTTTCTTCTTGCGCCGATCAAAAGAAAAGATAGGTAAGAGCATTTTCGCTTCTCGTGCTCGACGAAGATTCCGAAGCGTGTTTTTCCTCGAAACTTCCCTGCGTCCGCCACCGCTTCGCTCGCACTTGCCGCGGCGTAGTACCCGTAGTGCCGAATGGGGGAGATTAGGGTCAGGGAGATTAGGGTCAGTCACGCCTTGATGGGTTATCGAGTCCTCGCCGGCCCGCCCCGTCTTTGGGTCTCCGGCAGTCCCGAGGGTGTCGTGGTTCGGCGAATTTGGTGGAGAGATCCTTGCCGATTCGAAGAAGATCGGAAAGCTGACGTCACTCTCGAACGGCATCGTGACGGTCCGTTTTTTTCTTGTGTCACTTGTCGTCCGCGAATTGCCGTGGCAGGGAGGGAAGATCGTCGAACGGGGAGGTCGGCTGTACCGATCTCGCGAGGGATCCAAATGCTACATTGGCCGGGTCTTCCTCGGGTCAAGCGCCGAATCAATTGCCAGCGAGACCGTGAAGGAATCGAATTCGAAGCTCCATGTTCTGGGCGGGCCACGCCACCATGGGCGATAGATTCATATTTTGGATCTTCAGGCATTCGAGTGGGTGAATTTCATTGAGTTTGGATAGAGGTCGAGAGCACCGAGATGGAAGTAGATGGCGTTTCGAAAGCGAGCGGCGTTTCGGAACCCTC
>Ga0315281_10010946_pt1 | contig 12452 bp, 9 predicted proteins | sample YL17G07_0_MG_FD_204540 | JGI IMG/M metagenome (GOLD analysis project Ga0315281, IMG submission 204540) | Sediment microbial communities from Yellowstone Lake, YNP, Wyoming, USA - YL17G07_0 | ecosystem: Environmental > Aquatic > Freshwater > Lake > Sediment | place: USA: Wyoming | collected... | reverse complement strand
GGGTTTTCACGCTGATGTTGTGGAAGTTGATTTTACCTCTATGTTTCCGATGCTGATGTGGACACGTAATATTTCGGCCGAGACTGTTCTCTGCAAGTGCTGCCCAAATTCTAGTCTACGCGTGCCAGAACTCGGGTACAATATTTGTGAGAAAAGGCGCGGTATTGTGCCTAGAACGTTGGATTTGCTTCTGAAGAAACGCTTACGGTACAAGAATCTGATAAAGGAGGGTGAGAGTAAGGAGTTAAAGCATGTTTATAACATGCGTCAGTCGGCTCTCAAATGGATTTTAGTCACCTGTTTTGGTTATTTGGGTTACAGAAATGCGCGTTTTGGAAAGGTTGACGCTCACATTGCCGTGTGCGCCTTTGCTCGCGATGCACTGTTGAAAACAGCTAGAATGGCAGAGGAGCACGGTTTCGAGGTCATCCACGGCATTGTGGATTCTTTATGGTTGAAAAAGCAGGGATTTTCACCTAAGGAAATTGCAGAGTTTTGCCGCAAAGTTTCAAGCGCGATAAATGTTCCTTTAGAAGTCGAAGGGAAATACCGTTGGATCGTTTTTCTTTCCTCAAAAACGCTGGAAGATGTTCCGGTGCTTAACAGGTATTATGGCGTATTTGATGATGGCGAGATAAAGCTGCGGGGAGTTGAGGCAAGGCGCAGAGACACGCCTTATTTTATGGTTAAGGCTCAGATGGACGTTATCAGAATGCTTGCAGATGCCAACAGTCTTGAGAGTTTTAAGAGAAGAATACCTGAGTCTCTGCATATCTTGGGTGAATATGCTGTCAAGTTGATTAAAGGGCAGGCTGATTTACAAGAACTCTTGATAACCAAACGGCTGTCAAAAACTCCTTTAGGTTATGATCATGATGTTTTCCAAGCTATTGCAGCAAAGCAGTTAGAAAAGGCTGGTTTTGAAGTGAATGCAGGACAGACTGTCCAGTATTTGATTCTTAATGCTAAAGCCAAACAGGCTAACCAAAGAGTCATCGCTGCTCAAATGCTGAAGCCGAATATGCATTATGATGTTGACGAATACTTGAAACTGTTACTTTCTTCAGGTGAAACTTTGTTCGGAGTTTTCGGATATTCTAAAGAGGGAGTTCAAGCCGAGGCATTGCATCACGAAAGGCAGACTATGATCTTGTGAAAATGCAGTTAATCTTATTTCTGTGATCGGTCATTGTATCTGGTTCAGCACGTATGGTGTATCAATGCCACCAATAATCAGGATCGAGAAACTCACAAAGAAATACGGAAATCTCGTGGCTGTTGACCACTTAGATCTGGAAATTGAAGAGGGCGAAATCCTTGGCCTTCTCGGACCCAACGGCGCAGGCAAAACGACTGCCATCCTCATGCTTGCAACAGTCATCAGGCCCACAGAAGGCACGGCTGTTGTCGGCCAATACGACATACGAAAGCAACCTGACAAAGTCAGAGGCCTACTGGGCATATGCTTTCAAGAGCCTAAGATGTTATGGGTCAGCACGCCTTGGGACGTGGTTAACTGGCATGCTAAAGTATGCGGACTTTCCACCTCAGAACGGAAAAGAAGGGTCAAAGAAGTGCTAGATGCAGTTGACATGTGGGAGCCCAGAAAGAAAAACGTTCATGCACTCTCAGGCGGAATGCGCAAACGAGTTGAAATGGCCAAAGTATTGGTTCAAAGACCTAAAATAGCGATCGTTGACGAGCCGACAGCCCAGATTGACATAGTTGGCAAACATAGAATATGGAACATGCTTCTCGAACTTCGGGACGAAGGAAGCACGATCATTCTTGCCACGAACGAGCTTTACGAAGCTGACCAACTTTCAGACCGTGTTGGAATATTGCACAGAGGGAAATTGCTAGTGTGCGACACTCCTAAGAAGTTAAAAGATAGCATTCTGGGCGGCGACATCGTGGACATCGAACTTGGACAAGACGCATCGGCTGAAATCATCCAAGACCTCAAGGGCCTGAAGGAAGTCGTAGACGTTATGCAGGTCAAGCCGACCAACCTGCGTCTCTACCTGAACAAAGTGGAGGAGATCGTTCCGCAGATAATGGGCTTATTCTCGAAGAGAAATGTGCACATCAATTCTATACGCATGAGCGAACCAAGCCTTGACGACGTGTTCGCACATTACACTGGCCTGACGATTGAAGAAGCCCAAAAAGATGAAAGGTGAATCATAAACGAACAAGCTTCTGCTCGTAATTGAGAGAGATGTTCGCCTCTTCTTTCAGTACAAGTTCCTTATCATAATGCGTGCCATCTGGTTTGTTTCACAAATAGCACTCTTCGGTCTGATCGCGTCGCAGATGATTAACACTCAAGAGATTCCGGATTACTTCCACTATTATGTTGCTGGGCTTTCGGTGATGACGCTCTACTCAGCCGCAATATTCATTGGTTTCGATATTTACGAAGAAGCCGAGCACGGCGTGTTCGAATATCTTCTAAGTCTGCCCGTCTCTAGAAGACAGCTGGTACTAGGCAGATCAATAGGCGGGGGACTCAGATCCTTCATATATGTTGGCCCACTGATAGTGTTTTCTCTATTCGTGATCGGTGCCATCAACCCGTTGAGCTTCGCGGTTTCACTGATTGCACTCTTTCTATTCTCCTTCGGCGTTTCAGGCATGAGCATCACAATAGCCGTGCTGATCAAGTCCAGCGACCGGTTTGACATACTGATGGGCGTGTTAGACGCGTTGATGGTACGTTTGAGCACGGCCATGTATCCTTTGGCATTTGTCCAAAAGGCGAATCCGTTCTACGGCTGGGCCACAAGCTTCAACCCCATAACTTTCGCGGCAGACCTCTTCAGATGGGGTACTGGTTTAGAAGCGATAATAACACCTCAAAATCCTCTGCTGCCCTTCCTTGGAGTCGTCGCCTTCTTCGGCCTTTTCACTCTCCTGGGCGTAACAATCTATGAAAGAATGATTGAAGGTGGAGGCTGGCAATAGGTGAAGGGCATAATCCGAATGGTTGAGCATGATTTCAGGAATTTCTTCCGTTACAAATGGTGGCTTGTAGGCTTGATCAGCATGAACCTGACAGACCTCTTCATAATGGCCATCGTTTACAATACCATCCTAAACCCGAGCCTTTCCGCACAAATTGGGGGGTACTTTAACTTCTTCGCGCCGGGGTTGGCCGTGATTGGTCTATTCGCCTCAGCCTTCATGATTGGACGGGAAATCAACATGGAACGCCGAAGGGAAGTGCACCATTACATGCTGAGCTTACCGATGACGCGGCTGGAATTGGCCATTGGGCGCGTTCTTTCCGGAGGATTACGGGGCATGCTGTACATGTCCCCACTTTTGTTGACGTGTTTCATCTTCTTGGGCTTTCCAACAATATCGCAGTTGCTGTTAATCCTTGCAGTTCTCTTTATGCTTGCTATCGGCATTTCCGGCCTTAGTATTGCGATCGCTGTTTCTACGTCAAGCCTTGAGAAATTCATAACTGCGAGAGGACTTGTCTACTATACGCTCTTCTTCTGCAGCAGCGTTTTCTACCCACTCTCGCTAATTCAAAGCCTAGGGGCCAGCGGAAAATTCCCGATGGCCTTGGTCTTACTGGCTGAGATCAACCCTTTGAGCGGCGCCTCAGACATGATCCGATCCTTTCTGCTGCCTGGCTATTCTTTTTCCTATACCTCAATACTCAACGTCGCGGTTTTCTCAGCAATTTTCACATTTGGCGCGGCTTTTGCCTACATGAAAATATTGGAGCGCAAATGATACTGGGTTAGATTTATGAATGTGAAGAACGTATCTTTCTCTCTTCATCCTCTAGATGGACATTAGGGTTGAACCTGAATGGCTGATGTGAAGGCTATCTTTGAGCCTCGCAATGTCGTCCTGATAGGCTCGAGCAAAATTCATGAAAAGGTGGGCATGGCTTCTCCGCAACTCTTCCGCGGCGTGATTCATAATATGAGAAAGTTCTTTCGTGGAAAAGCGTTGATTGTAGATGTGGAAGGAGAAATCGGCTGTGAAAGCTTGGATAAGCTGCGGGAAATTCCAGATCTTGCAGTGATTATGCTTCCGCCGGCGCCTTCGATTGTACAAGCCGAAAAATGTGCAAAAAAAGGAGTAAAGGCACTTGTCCTGATTACCGGCGGGTACAAAGACAGTCAACGGCAGCAACTTCTCAGACTTGCAGAGAAATACTCCGTTAGACTGCTCGGACCGAACACCATTATGGGCGTAATAAACACGGCAAACGGGCTGAACACAACATTTGAAAGAAACGTCATGCCGAAAAAAGGCGACATCGCCGTCGTGTCCCAAAGCGGAGGCGTTGGCGCATGTCTCATTGATTGGGCATGCTATTATGGCTTCGGAATAAGCAAGTTCGCGTTCGTAGGCGACAAGGTAGACGTCGATGATGTTGACTTACTGCAATACTTGGGCAATGACAACAACACTCGAGTGATTTGCCTCTATATGGAAGGAATAAAGAACGGTCGAGAGTTCATAGAGCAGGCAAAAAAAATTGCCAAGAAGAAACCGATTCTTGTTCTGAAAGGAGGCGTAACGCAAGAGTCAGCTCAAAGAGCCAGATCCCACACGGCATCGATAGCCGGGTCAGACGAAATTTTCGACGCTGCTTTCAAGAAAGCTGGAATAATAAGAATCGAGAATATTGAAGAGCTCATGAACGCTGCTGTAGCCCTCTCTAAGCAGCCGCCCATGCTCGGAGACAATGTGGCTATCGTGAGCAATGTAGGCGGACCTGCGATCCTGGCCGGAGACGCCGTGGTCCAACACAATCTGAAGCTCGCGACGTTGACTCATTCTACGAAACAGAAAATCGAAGGCTTGTATCCCGGCGTGGACGCAACAAACCCGATAGACATGATTGCTGATGCACGCGCTGAACGGTACGAGAAGGTGCTGAAACTTGTGCTTGCAGATCGCAACGTGAACGGAGTGTTGGTCATCAACATGCTGAAATCCACCTTTTTTGAACCAAAGGACGCAACAGTAATTGCCAAAGCAGCGTCAAAATACCCAAATAAGCCAGTTGTAGACGTGCCTGCTGGTGGAGAAGACTTCGAAAAGGTTCACAAACTGTTGGGCAGAACAAGCATACCGGTTTACAACTTGCCCGACAAAGCTGCGAAGGTTCTCAAGGTCCTGAGAACATACGGCATTGTCGCTGGAAAGCACTAACTATATTTCGCACAGGCTTAGATTCTATTCTTGGTTGCTCCTTCTCTTAATGGTGAAAGCTTGGTCGTGCATCCAGAAAAGCAATGTGAGAAGCTGCCTAGGCAAATTCTCGAGTTCAGCAGGCGCGTAATAAGTCCAGGCCAAATCAAAGCTGCTTGCATATACAGTGAAAGCGACTTAGGAGTAGCTGCTGCCAAGACGGTAGTTCAAGCTTTGGTAATAGTTCGCGATTTTCAACCCAAGCTCATGAACTACGTGAAGGTTCTGGATGAGAGGAGCGTTGCTATTCTTGCTGCTGACGAATGGGTTTTCGAAAGAGACGTAGATCGAGGTTTCCTCGGCGAAGCCTTAGCATGGGGACTGATACTACCCTATTATTCATTGACAAATAAAGCATACTTGCACGATCAAGAAGTCAAACTAAAAAAACGCCTGATTCTAGAATTGTTAGAAAACCTTGTATTGGATTTCCCAGAGCTCTCCCACACGTTGTGTATTAAGCCAGAATATTTCATGTACCAAGCTGCCCTGAGCAGAGCGAAGCTCTTCCCTCCGATTACCCACAACATGCTAGGTTTCCTGCGAAAAGGCACTGACAGAGGGGGCATCAGAGAAACGCTAGTCGGGTACTTGGAAGCATTAAAGCACTTGGAGAAGGAGCATGCAATCAGTTTTTCAGATGGTTATGCGATAATATCTGAAGATTTCATCTCAAATGCGCGAAGTCCAAAGACACGCTTGACAAATCTGTCTAGAACCCTCCCACGAACCCTGTTCACCTCCGCACTTGGGATTTTCCCAAGTATCCTGGACATTCTATCCCAAAATAGGGAAACGCTGTTCAAGCCCCAGAAGACCGAAAAGGATGCGGCGATGATAAACCAAGTTGAATCCCCTGAAGAGTATGTGTTTGTTCCTACGGCCTCAGGATTAGTCCCTCTGAGCAGCAGGCTTGGCATCGAAGCAACTGCAAGAAAAATCCTTTCAGTGAGCAAAGACGTAGCAATCGAGATTAAGGCAATTGGCGGAGTCCTAAATGATGTTTTCCTCATAAAAGCCCCTACCAAATATGGCGAAAGGAAGCTAGTTGTAAAAAGGTTTAAAGATTGGTCTAGTTTCAAGTGGTTTCCCCTTGCGTTGTGGAGCATTGGGACAAGAACTTTCGCGATTTTAGGTCGCTCAAGGCTTGAGAAGGAGTGCGCCATAAACCGACTTCTGCATTCAAAGGGTATCGAAGTTCCGAAGCTTCTGTATGTCAACTCCGATGAACGTCTGGTTTTTATGGACTATATAGAAGGTGAAACCGTGAACAAGGTCATAAGGAGACTTGCGGGTCCGAATAGAGGCGAGAAAGCGAAGAAAGACTTGAAGATAATAGAAAGAGTCGGAAAAAGGCTTGCCAAGGTGCATGCGATTGGCGTCTCATTAGGTGATACCAAGCCCGAGAACATGATTATTGGTGAGAATGGCGAAATCTATCTAATGGATTTCGAGCAGGCTTCCAGAGGCGGCGACCAAGTTTGGGACGTCGCTGAATTTCTGTATTACGCCGGACATGACATTCCTCCCCTTGCTCAGAAACGAATTGCTGAGACAATAGCAGAAACATTCATCGTGGGTTACCTGAAGGCTGGAGGAAAAGGGGAAACTATCAGGAAAGCTGCAAACCCGAAATACACCAAGGTTTTCAGCATTTTTACGTTGCCACACATAATCCTTTCCATCTCAAACACTTGCAGGAAAGCCCTTGCGTTTGAAGCATAGAAATAAGGCAAAAATGAAGTGGAGACTCCATTCAGCGTTGTTTGGTTTGTGCGTTATGCATGTCTCAGCATTTTATGGATACCCTCGCTAATTCCTACGCCAAGGAAGGGAAAGAACACACCCGCGATTAGGAATGTCGGAAGCACAGGTTGGGCAATCTGGGCGCTTGTAGAGCCTTCATACTGAACACTTATCGTTATGCTTATACCCAGAAGTGCCATGAACACGAAAAGCAACGCAATCAGCACAAAAGATACGAAAGGGGGCTTGAAAAGGTCATAGAAGTCGTGGGAATTCGTCCGCCTAACGGTCAACCACCACATGATGCCACCAGGAATCACTAGCGCATAGATCAATCCAAGAAAACCCACGCCTACACCTATGTAACGTATGAGAGAGAAACCCCAGAAGCCAGGGTTGGCCAAAACTAAGAGAAAGCCCGCAAAGCCTATGAGAATTGTGTCTCCTGCTCGGAATTGTTTTGGCTCAGTTGTTTTCTCTGGGAATTTCTGGAGGATCTGCAAGGCTAGGATGCCCTTATCTGTTAAGTGATATTTTCCATTGCCGTCTTTCTCGATCAGGTCGCCCATAATCTTCAGATGATAGTTCAATTTGCCAGTGTTGGTAATGCCTGTAGCAGTCATTAAGTCCACGTAGCTCAACTTCTCCTTGTCATGAAGTATGAGGACTATTTTCCGTCTGATTGGATGCTTGAGAATGTTGTGAAGAGAGTCGATATTTACACTCACGTGAGTCAAATCCCTTTTCATTCAGAAATAAGGTAGAGCATCTGATTTAAGCGTATTTGACTAAGAATTTTATCAGATATTTATCATTCGAAGCTAACGGCGTTCGCCATTTCTCCTGCGTGCCTGTCTCGTTCTCACATGCTCGTATAGGATTTGAACTGCCACGTGTCCTTTTGCGCGTACAAATTCCTGAGTATTCCAGTGGCCTTTTCTCTGTCTATCGTCAATAGCAGTTTTGCAATGTGTTTGCACAGCTTTCTGGTTGACAGAATCTTGCCCCAGTCAGCGCAATCGTGCAAGATAATGCTGTTTTTGAGATCTATGATTATGTGGTACTCTCTTATGACAGCCTCAATATTTTCCCCTGTTACTTTTTGGATTGTTAGTTCTTCGTTTCCGATGTCTAGGGCCCTTTCGAGTCTCCCGGGCGCGACGAAATAACGCAGCAAGTTTTCAAAGTTCATTTCCGTTGGTTCAGCGAAAGCCTCGAGCTTGAACTCTTTGATCTTGCTTCGATCCTTGAAGTAGTTTTCCACTTTGGTCTTGGCTGCTTTTTGTTGAGGCGTCAGGATGCCTAACATTTCCAACACTTGGAGGCAGTTCTCTACGGCGTAGCCATGATAATGATTGTTGAAGTAGCCATAGACTTTGTCGACCTTGCGCGTGGTTTCTTTGAACTTTGGAATCCACGGTTCCAGTTCTTCAGCAGGGTATCGATAGTTGTACCAAGGCCTTGTGCCGCGACCATGCCAACGGAAATATGCGATGTTGGAAGTCACGTGAACTTCCGGCGGGAGAAGTGGTTCGTCAACGACGGTGTAGGCAACCTTGTACTTTTCCAGCAGGGTCCATGTCTCCTGCCTCATCCATGAATGGTCTCGAAATTCGACCGCAAACCTGACTTGAGTCGGAAGTATTTTGAAGAAGGCCTCCATTTCCTTGAGTTGATAGTTAAGTCTAGGTGGAAGCTGTACGAGCATGCAACCAAGTTTTCCGCTAAGCCAAAGTGGCTCCATGACTTCCACAAACCTCTGCAAGTCCTCTTCAACCCCTTGGCTCAGATCCAGCTTCTTTTCATGTGTGATCAGTTGAGGCAGCTTAGCCGTAAACACGAAGCCTTCTGGAGAGTATTTGGTCCAACCCATAACCATGCCTTTCGACGGGTATCGGTAAAATGTTGAGTCTATTTCAACTGTCTTGAAGACTTTCGTATAAGCTCTAAGCAGGCTTTTGTCTTCTTTCGTGTAGAACGGGCCTACCCACTCTTTATAGCTCCACCCAGACGTGCCGAGGAAAACTTGATTTTCTGTCATTCTTATCACTTGACTGCAGATTTGAGGCTGTCAATGATTTCGTCTACACTGTCGTAAGTCTTTTCCGGAAGCTGCTGTAAGAAGTCTCTGGTGTGAACTCTCTTGTCTTGGCTAAGGTCGAAGAGTTTCCATCCTTGACTGCGCATTATTTCCTGCTTTGTTGACGGAAATCTGGCATCTTCACTTATGACTTCCTCCAATGAGGAAATTCCCTCCGACCCTGTCACTTTCGGAAACCTGCCTGTTTGCTTGTAGATTTTTAGCCTCGCAGCGTCTTTATACATTCTGACGAAGTGGAAGCTCATTGCTATCTTTTGAGCATTGGAATTTGAGACTTTGTTGTCAATTTCCGCCAGTTCTTCGTCAGTGGGCTGGTAAATGTTGTGCTCTCCCTTTCCGAAAAGTCGTGAATAGAGAATATCCGAGCCGTAGGCGGGCATTTCGCCTTTTGAAACGTCGGTGCAATGTATCATATCACGTTCCTGCATGACACGCAAGAGCTCGACTGGAAGCCTAGAGGGCTGAGCGCCTCTAATTTCCAAGGCCAGTCTAAGCTTTCCAAGATCTGCGGCAGAAACAAGGTTGTGGAGTTCACTGATCAGTGCCTGAGTCAGCTGAAAAGATGCTGGAATTTGAATATGTAGAATCTCAGCGTTTAATATGCTGCAGATTTGTTTCATTTTGTCGAATGTTGCGAGCGTCTCTTGCGTAAGTTGAGGCTTTTTCCCTTGCGCCACGCTACGATGAGCTCTCACTGCGAACTGGAAATCAGATGGAACGAGCTGCCTCCACTTTTTCACTTCCTCTAGAGGTGGTATTTGGTAGAATGTCGAATTTACTTCCACAAAGTTGAAGGCTCGAGAATACGAGGCTAGAGGACGGAGTCCGGGAACGTTGAAATACGCCCATCCGCCTGTGCCGATCAAATACTCCTTCAAAACTCTTCTCTCACAGGGTAATACTGTATTTCGCCTAAATAAGTGGCGCTGCAATTACATGTTCTTCACTAAAAACTTGCCTGCAACGACTTCTGCGGTTGTCCACATTGCTTCAAACCTCTCTTTTCAAGTGTAGAAAAATGTGGTGGAGACCCCACGTAAGTTTGTTCAGCCTAGCTTCATCGCCTGACTGACTCTTTTGGGCATGTATCAGCCAAATTGCTTCCTAATCAATGGGTAATTGTCCTGATTGTCTTGATCTATTATGTATGGAGTGTCCCCAATTCCGTCCCCGTTTGAGTCTCCTCCATTGTAGTTACTCCAGTAGTTGCCTTCCAAGCCGTTGTCCCACGCATTATGTGAATCCATAGTCCAAGCTTGTTCGCTGTTGTTAATGAAAACGTTATGGTTGATCATGTTGTCGCTCGACCCGCTAATGAAAATGCCTCCATCGTTGTCTTCGATCGTGTTGAAGGTTATCGTGTTGTTGTGACTAAACTGGACGAAAACGGCATCCATAGTATCGGCGACAACGTTGTTTGTAATGACAGTGCCATTTGAATGGTCCAGAAAGATGCCGTTGCCACCATTTCTTATGGTGAACCCAGCAAGGCTTACGTTGTCTGCGTGTATAACGATCACAGCTCTGTTATCGCCGCCTCCGTCAATTATCGTATTATTGCAGCTTTCGCCAATTATGGTCAGAGGTCTGTCTATACCCAAGTGTTCGTAGTACGTCCCAGAAGCAACTGCCACAGTTTCTCCCGCTACGGCGTCTGCAATTGCTTCTTGGATCGTCGGGTAATCTTGAGGAACTCTCAATTGAGTCCGCACTCGAATGCTTGATGAGGCGAGATTGTTTTCCGTGTATTCTTCGTTCGGTACAGGCTGCACGCGCATCTCCCAGCTGCGGACCCCTTCCTGTGTCGGTGCGAATAAATATGTCAAATTGGCAAGGGACCCTATCGTCAACGAATCCACGGTCGTGGAGTTAACCACCTCTCCGTCGACCAGAAGCTGCAGGGCAACATCTTTTTCGTCATGCAAGCCCCTGTTTGCCACAGTTCCGCTGATGAGGCAAGAGTATCCCGGTTTAATGTAAGCCGGCGCGTTGAGGTAGGCAGCCGTCTCGTGTTCGCATATGTTGCACGATACGTATCCGCTGACTCGATTATGTGGTATGTCGCTGGTGCCACTCCTGATAAGCAGAGTATAATAGAACTCCAATCCGCAGTTTCCCTTTGATATCGCTTCAAAGCGAATGGTTGCAAGAGTCCCATTTCCAGAGACTCCAACTTTTGAGCCAAGAGGAGAGCACACCGCAACCCATACAGTCCCCTTAGCCTGAGATATCTCTTTTCTAATGAACCATGAGTCTTTGGGCAGGAAATCCCCCATGTTGATTTCGGTTGCAGAAATAGTGGCGTTGTCGTACCTAAGCCTAATATCGTAACAATAGAGTTCGGTCACATTGGTTATGGTCACGTTAATTGCAAAGCTGTCACTTGATGTGACGTTGATAATCTGAGGGCATACTGCAATCGTGGCCACTCCTTGCGTCTCCCGGGCTGTTGGAATTGGAGGCTGTTCATCTTGTGAAATGTCAGCCGGAGGGAGAGAAATTGAAGGTGTTGCATTGCCTGAAGAGCCGGGTGGAGGATGAGAACCTGAGAATTGCTGATCGATTTCATTGGTTTTCGGAGGGTCTGCAAAGACAGATGTTGTGTAGTGAACAGGTTGTGATGCTAAGACAACGATTAATAATGCAAATGCTGTGCAGAAAACGAATATCCACTTCCAAGAATTACTCATTCAATTCGCCTTCCGACTAGGAGCGTGCATCATGTAATATTTAAGACTTGGTTTTAGAACAGTTGATACAGTGCTCCTCTAGCCATTCGCTTTCCCCACGCCCTATGATCAGAGTCATTACGCGCCTTGATTGGAAGCAATGCCAGCTTCAGACCGTGTATCACCTGCTTTTTGAGGATAGTTAACGCTGATATTGAGGGTGGATTATTAGGTTTTGTCGTGCTTGTTGATTCGCAACGTATAAGTGGACGTATGGACTCCTGCTATTCAAGATGACAGTCATGGCTAACTTACGACCCAGCCGCCGAATACGGATGCTCTTCCACAGCTTAGGCCTGAGTTGCCTAGGAGGCGCCCTGTTCCTTCAGGTCCTAGTTTTCACGGACATAGTTCAACGCGGCTATTTCATGGCTGTTGAGAAGAACCCAGCCATTCTCGCTTTGGAAATAAGTCTTACGGCGTTTTCTCTCGTTTACTTCGTCTACATATACCAGCGTTTCATCCGTTCGGTCAGATAGTTCCTGCTTCTGATCGTAGGCTTCAAAACGTCCTTCTCTGAAGCACTTAGTTCTGGAAGAGGCAAAAAAACTTAAAAACGAAACTCAACAACACTTCAAGGGTCTAAGCCTTCGGTGAGGAGATGAAGATGCGTAAGCATGTGATCATGTTCATGGCAGTTGCAGTTCTCG
>Ga0315281_10010945_pt1 | contig 12452 bp, 9 predicted proteins | sample YL17G07_0_MG_FD_204540 | JGI IMG/M metagenome (GOLD analysis project Ga0315281, IMG submission 204540) | Sediment microbial communities from Yellowstone Lake, YNP, Wyoming, USA - YL17G07_0 | ecosystem: Environmental > Aquatic > Freshwater > Lake > Sediment | place: USA: Wyoming | collected... | reverse complement strand
ATGCGAAAAGGAAGAAGGGTTTAATGGTCTTGGTTGATACAACGGTCTGGGTAGACCTTTTTTCAGGGTTGACCACTCCTCAGGTGATTGTACTCGAATCGCTGATTTTAAAAAGAGAAGATATCTGTTCATGCGGTGTTATTCTTACAGAAGTTCTACAAGGAATACGGGATGACAAAGAGCACGGCAAGACACAAGCCATTTTCTCGAACCTTTTGTACCTTCCAATGACCCGTGAGACATTCCTACTGGCAGCCCACATCTACCGCTCTCTTCGAGCACGGGGAATCACCATAAGGAACTCGATTGACTGTATGATAGCCGCTGTATGTATTCAGAATAAGGTGGCATTGCTCCATCACGACAGGGATTTCGACGTTATCTCAAAAAAATTTGATCTGGAAATTGTAAATTTGCCCACCTGACTTTGAAAAGTACTCTTCCTTTGCTTCCTTTTTAAATTTTATTCCCGTTTGACTTCTTCGCTCAAATTAAATAAACTCTAAACCGAAAAAGGATCTTTACTAGATCCCTATGTGTGGTCAGAGAAAGGAATGATAGGTGAACAAAGATTCCTCTTTTACTGTCCGTGATCTTCCAAGACAAGAAAGGCCTCGCGAAAGGCTCCAAAAATTTGGCCCGGAAGCGCTCTCTGCTCAAGAACTTTTAGCTCTGGTCATTGGGCGGGGCATTCCCAAAAAATCAGTAATGAGTATTGCACAGGAGTTATTGGTGAGATTTGGTAATGTTAGAGCAATAAGTCAGGCAACCATTGAGGAACTCTCTCAGATAAAGGGAATTGGTCTTGCCAAGGCAGCCCAACTTAAAGCATGTTTTGAGCTTGGTAGGAGAGAGGAATTAGAACCAGAGCTGAAAAATTTTAATATTAAAGATCCTGAGAGTGTGGTCAAAGCTATTCGGGCAAGTATCAAGGACAAAGCCAAAGAGCATTTTAAACTCATCCTTCTTAATCCCCGAAATAAAATCATTGGTATCTCTACCATCTCCATAGGCACTCTCAATGCAAGCTTGGTTCATCCACGAGAAGTATTTAAAGACGCAATCATGCATAGTGCTGCTTCGGTGGTTTTAGCTCATAACCATCCTTCCGGTGACCCCGAACCTTCGGAAGATGATGTTACAATTACAAAAAGATTGGTAGAAGCTGGTAAGATTTTGGGCATCGAAGTTATGGATCATATCATTATTGCGAAAAACGGGTTTTTCAGTTTTAAGGAGAAAGGATTGATATAGAAAAGAGGCAGAGCAGCTGGTATCACAAGATGTGATACCACATAAAAAGTATTTTGGCGGGTCACTCCCTTATCATATTACAGAAGATTACATAGATAAAAAGTCGCCTGTCCCCTTTTCCTACAGAGATCGCCGACCTTCTTCATGAAGAAGAGGGGGCTTGCGCGGAGGAATTGGAGCGAAAGTTGAAGAAGAAGATTGTGATCAAGGGGAAACCCGGATTTCACCAGGAACAATTCAGCATCGTCGAGATATGATCACCCCACTTCCCCACCCTACAAAAGGGGAGTGACGGTAAAGAAAAAAATTTGATTTTTAGTTGTATTCTTGGTAGATTACATCATCCTTGAATTTCTTTTTCACCCTTCTCTCCTTGCGCCTGCCTGCCGCAGGCAAGGGAGAGGGCTTCGTTGTGACCCTTCGACAGGCTCAGGGTGATCATGGTGAGCTTGTCGAACCATCAGCCGAACGGTGGGGGTGAGGGGTGGTTTCTCATAACAATTTGTTTATTTCAAGGCCTATTCTCAAAAAGAATGGGCTTTTTTGTTTCCAAAAGGATGCGAAAGGAGTAAAATAAATACCAGCGATTGCACCTCTTGAAGATTTGAAGGCTGCTCAAAAAGATCTTCTGGAAACAAAGGATTTGGATGAGTTGAAGAAGGTGTTCAAAAGATGGCCTCGCATCGGCTGAAAAAATACCTGTGAACTTTGGCTGGAGGAGAGAACTCTAGAACAATTGAAAAGAGAAGGTAGATAAGAAGTAATAATAATCAGATTTGGTGAGAAGAATAGGCAATGCATAGCAAAATGTGATGGCGAACTAGGTTCAAATTTCAATACGTCACACCTTTTGTGGTGCCCCTCAAGAACGCAAACAAATAGATTTTCCATATATTTTAAAGGAGCAAAAGACAATGAAGTCACTGGTCAGGCACTTGTTAGAACCTATTAAATCTATTAAAGATCAACCATTTCATTTTGCTGCATGGTGGTTGGTAGCTAACGTTATAGGGTTGGCAGGATTCTGGTTGCCGCTATTAATCTTACACGGAAGGGGCAAACCTTCTTATTTGGTTTTTGAGCGATTAGTACATGCTGGAACACTGGCATCTTTTAGTATTGTCATTCTAGCAGATGGAATTGCTGCCACCTTGTTTACATTAGGGGCTGGGTCAAATATAACAGCATTGGGAATTCGAGCACTAATAACAATAATTGCGATCATAATAACTATAATTCAAGTTGGGTTTGTTGCAGTTGAATGCACTATGACAGAGAGTTCTCATTTATTTGTCTCTTTTCACATATTGTTTGCTGGTTTAGCAATATTTTGTGCTACATATCTCTATTGCTTTCGTTTCCCATCTTGGGAGAAAGGCGTTGCCGAATTAAACCAAGAACAAGATCAACAGATAAGAGATTTAGTTAAAGGGGCAGAGTCCATATCTGCCGATGATAAGGGGGTAAGGTTATGACATATCCAGTAATTCCTTTTGATCAACCCGCGGGAAGTTTCCTTCTGACTGCAATGCCCGTACCTGAGGTAATTCGTATTTCACGTGCCGACCCGAGGAAGTTTGACAACGTCTCAATGGAAACAATAGGTGGCATACAAAGAGAACCTTCTCCGAAAAGAATTAGGGAGATTGCCGAGTATGCCAATACTGTAGACGCAGCATTTCCAACACCAATTTTGTTGGCTTTGGATCCAGGTAGTTATACACTTGATGGCAGTGAAATTACTGTCTTAGGTGAAGGTGTTGCAGATATTGTCGATGGCCAACATCGAATACTTGGTTTAAAAGAATCACTCAAGAAAGAAGAGTTCGTAATTCCTGTAGTTTTTCTTCTAGATGCAACGGAAGAACAAAAAGCTATAATATTTGCGACTATAAACGGGAAGCAAACGAAAGTTCCTGCCTCACTTGTGTATGACTTATTCGGGGTAACAAAAACTCGTAGTCCTCAAAGAACTGCACATGAAATTGCACGTGCCATAAATAGTACACCTACCTCTCCCTGGTTTCGCAGACTTAAAATGCTTGGTAAAAAAACCTATGGTTCGATAGAAAGTCTTTCTCAGGGAACATTTGTGAAAACCCTCTTGCCCCATATTAGTGCCGACCCGGTTACAGACATGGATAGATTAAAAAAAGGGGAGAAACCTCTTGTCCATGAGAACTGTGTTTTTAACGAGTATTTTCGGCATGAACAAGACTCCACAATTTTGAAAATATTGCTGAATGTCTTTCAGGCTGCCCGAGATACTTGGCCACAAGAGTGGGAAGATCCAAGTTCATATATTCTAACTAAAACCGTAGGTTTCACAGGAGTAATGAAAGCACTTCCTGAAATGGTGAGGAAGGGACAGCAAACAGGTAATTTGTCACTGGAATTTTTTAGGGATATATTTCAAAAAGTTAAGAAGCATATGGATGACGATATGCTTCAACTTACAAGTGTGCATTTCGCTCCGTCGTCTGTAGGTGCGTCTAAATTCCAGGATTTAATCATTCAAGCTACCTCAAGTGGCTAGCGATTTTCTCGGAAGGTGGTATATTATAGCTTTGAAGTTTTATGATAAAGAATATTTAACAAACAAGAATCAAGGTCGAACCTCACATTACTAAAATGGTTTTTCGTGCTTTGCTTAATTCACAATTCGCTGTGTAATGTTTTTCCTTTAAAGAATAGTGGAGTAATAATGAAAGAATATCTTGGGCCAATAATAAAGAGCGATGACATAAGAAGAGCTTTAACTAGGCGAAGCAGCCGAAACATTTACAAAACTGTTTCCAGCTCAAACCCTGAATTACTGGGAAAGAAAGTAGAACTTGAAGAAAAAGATGGTTGGAAGATATCCAGAAAAAATAAGAATTCGGTACGTATGGAAAAAGAAAAGTCTTTTGATGAGCAGCTTGAGGATGAGCTTTGGTGTATTGCCGCGCAGATGGGGTTTCACGAGTTGAGCGAAGGAAGAAATTTCAAGATTCATATAAGCGATGACCAAGAACCGAGACAAATTGATGTTTTTGCAAAAGACGCTGAAACAGGTATCCTAATTGAATGTACCCGTGCTGAAGTACCTAAGAAGAAACCTATGGATAATCTTATTCAAAAGATTATCAGCATTCAAAACAGTGTTCGGAATTCAATTAATAATTATTATGGAAAGGCTCCTAAGCTAAAGTTGCGATGGATAATTGCTTCAAGAAACATAATCTGGTCTGATGCTGATTTAGAGAGGGCAAAGGCCGCGAAGATCTACGTTGTCCAAGATAGAGAGATCGATTACTATAAGGGTTTGACAAATATTCTTAAATTCGCTGCAAGATATCAATTTTTAGCTCATGTTTTTGAAGGAGAGGAAATTCATGGGCTAAAAATCTCTGTTCCTGCAACTCGAGGAAAAATTGGTAAGACATTTTTTTATAACTTCCTGATAAAACCTTCTGACCTTCTAAAAATTTCTTATATAAGCCATAAAGGGAGTCGAGACGTAGAAGCACTCGGAACTTATCAGAGAATACTTAAGAAATCCAGGTTGAAAGAAATTGCAGATTATATAAATAATGGGGGAGTATTCCCTACCAATATCGTAATCAATCTTAAAACAAGAAAAGATCTTATTTTTGAAAAGAAGGGAAACATCGGAGAATCTCTTTTTGGAGAACTACATCTACCCTCAAATTACGCTACAGCTTGGATTATCGACGGTCAACACCGTCTATATGGTTATGCTTATAGTGAATATGCTGATAACTCATTCGTACCGGTTCTAGCTTTCGATAAACTGCGGCCGAGAGAAGAAGCTAAAATGTTTGTCGATATTAATTCAGAACAGGTTAAAGTAAGCAAGAACTTGTTTATTGAGCTCTATTCGGATTTACATTGGGATTCCCCGAATCCAGAGGAGCGCCTTCTTGCATTAACATCACGTGTGGCAAGCAATTTAGGAATTAAATTATCATCACCTATAAAGGGCAGAGTTCTAATAACAGGCTCCAAGAAAAGTTCCTTCGTTTGTTTATCTTTAACGAATATTACGGATGGTCTTATAGACAATAGATTGGTAGGAGAGGTTCATGGTAATCAATTAAGGCCTAGCCCACTTTCAGTTGAGAATACTGAGAATCTGGAAGGGTCTTTAAAAAAGGCAACCGATGTTATTTGCGAATACTTTAGGTTTTTTGCAGACGCTAAACCTGGCAATTGGGCACTTGGAGATGCCCCTGGTGGGTATTTGTGTACAAATAATTCGATTAGGTCACTTTTGTTGGTTCTTAAACATATATGTCAGCATTTAGAAAATATTGACAGGATATCATGTGACAACCTGAATTCATCCGATTTGGTTTGTAACCTTGAGCCATTTTGTAGTCCGCTCATAAATTTTTTTAAGGATGCTTCTCCGGATGATTTTCAAGCCTTTCGAAGTCAACAAGGTGGTCTGAAAGGAATCAGCAAACAAGCAAATATGATGATGCAACATATTCATAAATCAAAGCCTGAATTTTGCCCCCATGGATTGAAAGAATATATTGAATCTCAAGATGTACAGGGAACAAAAGAGGCCAGAGATTTGATCGATAACATACAAATGATTCTGTATGACAATGTATTCAGAAGATTGAAAAAGCATTTTGGGCAAAATGAATCAGAATGGTGGGTAAAAGGAGTACCACAGAGTGTCAGAGAAAATTGTGCGAAACTACGTGAAAATGACCCTGAAAGGAAAAACCTGGAACAGTATATTACATTAATCGATTACTTTACTATTGCATACCATAATTGGTCATTCTTTGAAGAATATATGGCCTTTACGAAAGATGGGGGTAAGGATAAGAAATTAGCATGGCTTAAGGACTTGAATAAAATCAGGAACAAGACGCACCATGTTGAAAAGTGGCCTCTTTCGAAGGAAGAGGTGGATTTGGTCAGAAAGATTGCTGAGGAAGTCGTTAAACGATTCAGTTCTCCACCGTAGAAGACCCTTTAGTCTAGAAATTTTATAAGTAACTTCGCACAATGATAAAGGAACCTTTTTAGTATGTAATTGGTTTGTCTAAAAGGGTGTGAGAAATTTACGCCAGCCTGAAGGAGGCGTTGAGATTTTGAGAATACTATTGGTTGAACCAGACTACAGAAAATTTTCTGAGAAAGCCCGAAAAAGAGCTCAGCAAACGAAAGCTGGTTTGCAGAAGAGACCTGAAGATGAGGTGCTATGGTATCCTCCCTTGGGCCTCATGAAGCTAGCTACTTTCCATAAAATGCGTGGGGATGAAGTTAAGTTTGTTTCTGGTTGCGATAAATCGCTTTTTAAGGAGCTTGACCTCTTCTCACCAGCAAGCCTGTGGGACCGGGTTTACATCTCTACGCTATTTACTTTTGAATGGAAGAAGACTGTTGAAACAATAAATTTCTACAAAGATGCCGTCGGCGGCTCCATTCACAAAATTTATGTCGGCGGAATAATGGGTTCTCTAATGCCAAAAGAAATCTTTGAAGAAACAGGCATCCAACCCGTTACAGGGATACTTAGTTTTCCAAAGCAAATTGATCTCGAAGGAGACGAGAATATCGACATGCTGCCCCCGGATTACGAGATACTTGACCCTTATCTTTACGGAATAAACGATACATACTATGCATATACAACTCGAGGGTGCCCAAGAAGCTGCAAATATTGTGGAGTACCAGAGATTGAACCTTGTTATGTTGATTATATAGACATAAAGCGACTGATTACAGAACTACGCAACAAATACGGGGATAAATCAAAACTGAAACTAATGGATAATAACGTTCTCGCGTCTTCGCGATTAGAGCAGATCGTTGAAGACCTTGTTGTTCTTGGATATGGGAAGGGCCAATTTACAGATACGAAGCCCAAGAAACAAAGAGTTATTGACTTTAATCAAGGATTAGATGCCCGGTACATCGATGAGGGAACAACGTCTTTGCTATCGAAACTCGACATAAAGCCTATGAGGGTGGCTTTCGACCACGTGAAAGATAAGAAGACATATGTTCGGGCTCTCAAGGTCGCGCGAAAATACGGTATAAAAGAGTTTTCCAATTATATGCTATACAACTGGAAAGATACTCCGAAGGATTTATATGAGAGATTGGTAATTAACATTAGGCTCAATGAAAAATGGGGCAAAGGGACAGATAAATCCTCGGGCGCGATCTATAGCTACCCCATGCGCTATGCACCAATCAAAAGTAGTTATCCAGACGAATCCAATCGAAACCGGGATTATTTTCCTACCGCTCCAGAGAAAAAGTTTGATTTTGTGAATTCTGCTGTTTGGACAATGCGTTTTACAAGGAACGTGGAAATAATGAGAGGGGCGGCATTCGGGGCAATCTCTCCAACGCCAACGCTAGCATGGAGAACAATTGGAGAAACGTTCGAAGAATTCATTGTCAACCTTTACATGCCGGAGGAACTTTTAAGGAACAGAAACAAACATGAAAGAAGAGTATATGAGTACGAGCCGAAACGTCCGCCCGGGACAGGCAAAGTTGAAGGATTTCGGACTTTTATTCTGCGTCTTTTTAAGGAACAACCAGAGGAAGCTGCGAGATTTCATAATGCTTTAAGTGCTAATACAACCAGTTCAACCCGAGAATACTATAACAAATGCACAAATAAAGAGGTTAAAGAATGGTTAAAACTCTACATGAAAAAGTGAGTGGAATCCACCATCAACTCCCATTTATTGGTTACCAGATGCTGGACGTGATCACCTCAGGGATGTATGACGATCCCCTTATGGTTTATCGAGAGTATATTCAGAATTCGGTGGACTCGATCGATATTGCGGTTCGCGAAGGGAAGCTGTCTTGTGATAAGGGGCGTATATCAATTTTGGTCTTAGGAGAAGATAGATCGGTCTGCATTGAAGATAACGGCGCTGGATTACCTGAGACTCTTGCCAACCAAGTACTATTGAACCTTGGTTCCAGCCCGAAGGAAGGGACTAACCAAAGAGGCTTCAGGGGTATCGGACGTCTTGGCGGGCTTGCTTATTGCGAACTGCTAAGATTCGAGACGCGTTCTTCCAGCATGGAAGACGTTTCCATTATAGAATGGGATAGAAAGCCCCTTGAAGATTTAACGAGAACAATAAAGCGAAATACGAGTCTGGTCGAGGTAGTCAAAAGTATAACAAGAGCCGTTAAAAGAAAGCCTACTGAGCGGGATACTGATCATTTCTTCCGTGTAACGATGGAGGGTATTCATAAGTTCCACTCGGATAAATTAATGAACATAAGAACAATTAAACAGTATTTGTCGCAGGTGGCTCCAGTGCCTTATGACAGAAGCAACTTCTCTTTTGCAGAAAGACTCGATGAGTACTTTGGCGATATCTCTGGTTATAAAAGTTACGAAATAACCCTTAATGGGGAAAAAATTCTGAGACCATATTCGGACAGAATTGAAATCTCGACCAATATTGAGGATATAATTCAAAATGTAGAAGTTTTTCAATTTCCAGGAACGGACGGAAACCCCCTGGCACTTGGCTGGTACGCTAAGACACACTTCAAAGCTTCTTTTTCCCCTCATGTTGCAATGCGTGGGATCCGTGTTAGACACGGGAACATCGAAGTGGGGGATGAATATTTTCTGTCTCCTTTCTTCACGGAAGGACGGTTTGCAACATGGAATATTGGAGAAATACAAATCTGGAACCACAGCATCAAACCGAATGCTCGTCGGGACGGCTTTGAACAAACGCTAGAATATGAACGGTTCTTGGAGCAGGCAAGTATCTTAGGACGTCGGTTGAGTGCATTATGCCGAAGATCCTCCGGTGACCGTAGCCTAATGCTCAAGGTGAAGAGAAAGTTAGAGGAAACTGAACATATGCTTGAGCGATTGTCATTTTTTATTGATAAAGAGCACCATGAAACACTTATTTGTAGACTTGAAAAGGATTTAGATGAGCTTTTTCAAATAATCTCGCATAAAGAAGGGTGTGAGGGTTTGCTGTTGGACTACAAGAAAGTTAAATCTGGGCTGGTCCAACTGAAGAAAAATCCCTATTTATTCCATAAATATTTAGACGGCAGATCGCTGAGACAAATCGGCAAGAAAGAGCTTGTCGAGAAGATGATAAAAGTTGTACTTTCCGAATACGATAAAGCTCCGTCGGCCCATGGCTTGGCACACAAAATGATGGAACCTTTTCTAAGTCCGGCAGCTAAAGATATGCTCAAACAGAGACACTAAATTATGTTACCTCGACCTACGGAAATTAGATTCTTACATGTTTAACTCTGAGAATTTCTCTCTAACTTTTATGCAGCAAGTAAATCAACTACATTTTGAACAGCTTGGTCCGCAGCTTGATAAGTGGCTTCTAACCTAATCTTGGGTTTTTTGTTAGAATTCGGTTGATAATGGAAAAGGGAATTAGCCAGAGGGGCCACAGACGGAATCAATTGGGGACGGGTTCCAATTTCCTCTTGAAAGAAAAGCTCCGCAAAACCGACTGGCTCATCGACCAAATTGTCTATAGATTGTATGGGCTAACCCAGGATGAGATAAAAATAGTCGAAAAGACCTATGAACAATAAAGAAGATTCTTACATTGTGCAAAGAGGAAGATCGTGAAGGACAGTGATCCTGAGAAGTGGATCTACCGTGAGCATACACGGGTGAAGCACGAAATATTGGAAAAATATCTTAGAGGTTGGGTCCCAATCCTTGGGAAATATCACAAGCGAATTTGCTATTTTGACGGCTTTGCCGGACGTGGAGAATATGAAGGAGGATTCCCGGGTTCGCCTGTAATTGCAATGCAGGTAGGTAATGATTTAAGGGAGTACGTGGAGGAGATGGTTTGTTTTTTTATTGAGAGGGACCGGGATAACTTTAAGAACCTTGAGGTTGTGACAGAAAAAGAAAAGAAGAATTGTCCTCACTGTAAAATTCATAATATCCATGCGGAGTTTGCTGCAGTTATTGAAGGCATTATTGAAAATGTTGGTGCAAAACTTGCCCCTTCATTTTTCTTTGTTGACCCATTTGGCTTCAAAGGGGTCCCATTCAAGCTCATCAAAGAAATTCTTTCAATTTCAAGAACAGAGGTCTTTATTACGTTCATGTATAGGGATATTGCGCGATTTCTCCGCAGCGACAATGTCGAGGAGATTTTTGACGAATTATTTGGCACAACAATTTGGAGAGGAATTCTGAAACGAAATTTGGCAGGTTTGGAGCGCGAACATGTTCTCCGTGATCTTTACATAACTCAGCTTCGAGAACAAGCCGCCGTCAGGTTTGTTTTTCCTTTCCGTGTATGTATGCCGGAGAAATCTCAAACTTTGTATTACCTCATTCATGCTACAAATAACTTTAAAGGCCTATTTCTTATGAAGGGAATAATGTATAATCAAGGTGCAGAAGGAACTTTTGCATACCTTGGACCAGGTGACTTTATTGCTAAACACCAAACGATCCTTTTTGCAGATGATACACCGTCACTCAAAAAATTTCTGGTTCAACGATTCAAGGGAGAAACATTATCCTATGAGGATATCGAAGAGAAAACATATTTGGAAACTCGTTTTGTCGATAAACACTATAGGGAGGCCCTTAAAGAATTAGAGAAGGAGGGGAAGCTTAAGATAAATCGAATAAGCTCAAAAAGGTCAGGCTTAAAAGGCAGCGATAGAATAACTTTCTTATAATAGAAATTGCCGCCGAATTAATCGATTATGGGAACGAAAGTCATTACCAAAGAATATGTGCTCCTTGATGGATCAAGACGATGGCTGGTCCAGAAAGTCGGAGATGGTTCAATAATAATCAGATTTGACAAAACACCTCTGCCGATTAATCCAAAAGATGTTGTTTGTCCCCACTTTTTGGAGCTAAAATGGGCTTATGGTTGTCCATTTGATTGCGCATGGTGTTATTTAAAAGGGACCTTCCGATTTCAGCCAACCGGTACAAAACCTGTCTTAAAACCGCTTTCAAAAATAAAAGCCGCAATAGATGATTTCTTTAAAGCAGACATCCAACCAGAGGTTCTTAACTCTGGTGAAATTGCAGACTCGCTGATGTTTGAAAATGGGGGTGAGCCTTTTTCAAAGAACGCCATTCCTTTATTTGAGAGCCAAGACAAACATAAACTTCTTTTGGTTACAAAGTCGACTAACATAAAGAATTTATTGGCTGTCGATTCGCACAGACAGGTTATTGTAAGCTACAGTTTAAATGCAGATCCAATCGCCAGAAAGTGGGAAAGGGGTGCTCCAAAAGTGTCCGAAAGGCTCGAAGCGGTAAGAGAATTAAGTCGATCGGGATATGAAGTTCGAGTCAGAATAGATCCAATGGTTCCGATTGAGAGTTGGAAAGAACGATATAAGGAATTGGTTGATTTGATATTTGATAATCTCGACCCCGAAAGGATTACATTAGGTTCTTTGAGGGGGCTTCAAAGCACTATAAATGGCTGTTCAGATAAGAGTTGGGTCAAATATTTGACAGAGTCCTCCAATTGGGGTAAAAAAATCGATTTTGAGACAAGATTTACCATGTATTCTGAAGTCATTGGTTATTTAAAATCAAAGTACAATTATGAAAAGGTTGCTCTGTGTAAAGAAACAATAGAAATGTGGAATAGCCTAAAAATGAATTATAAACAAATACGATGTAATTGCATCTTTTAATCAATGTTCCAATGAAGAATAAAGGATTTGAACCGAAAAATTACAATAGCTTACTTGATAGGATTGTTTATATCCTTGTCGTGGCGAGAACAAAACTCGTTAGCGATGCAACCAAAAGGGTCTTTCTATCACGGAAGCATAGTTAGCATATTATCGGAATAAATGTCAAGTATGATTACGTCTCGAACATCCTGCTTAATTCCCGTTGACTTCCTTTTACGAAACCGGTAACTTTAGTTATCTAAATCAGAAAGGATAAGACCATGGAAGAGAAAAAATTTCAACCCAAAAAACTTTCTTTATCAAGTACCAAACAGGAGATGTTGGAAGCGTACAATGCGGTCTTGAAACAACTGGAAGCCCAGAGAGAGGCCGAACTGAAGCCGGAAAAGAAACTTGAGGAGAAGAAGGCGAAGGAGGTGATTCAGGTTGCAGAATCTTTGTCATCAGAAGGGATTGCCAGGGAGACCAGCAATCTGAAGATAGAAACAGGAAAGATGCTCGCT
>Ga0315281_10010943_pt1 | contig 12454 bp, 13 predicted proteins | sample YL17G07_0_MG_FD_204540 | JGI IMG/M metagenome (GOLD analysis project Ga0315281, IMG submission 204540) | Sediment microbial communities from Yellowstone Lake, YNP, Wyoming, USA - YL17G07_0 | ecosystem: Environmental > Aquatic > Freshwater > Lake > Sediment | place: USA: Wyoming | collected... | reverse complement strand
GGCGTTGCGATGCAATATCACCGTCCGACCTCCTTGGAGTCGCTGATGGCCTTCACAACCACCAGCCTCCAAGGCAGGTCGGACGAACAACGCTCCTGGGACTTACACCTAGCGCTCGTAGAGCCTCGGGCTGCCCTCTGCGCGCAGCCGTTCAGCCAAGCACTCGTAGTCACCACTGCTGATGTGCTCCGCGAACGTGGCGAAGCTTTCGAACATCGCCGTGTCGAAGTAAGCAGCATCACGCGTCTCGCGAGGTCGTCTCTGCACGTGGCGGAAGTGGTCGTGCATTCGAAACACATCTGTCCACCACCCGCCCAAAGCTACGTATTGAAGTGTCGGCGGGAACGCGCGATCGATTACCTGCACGTGCACAAGGTAGACAGGGATGCCTTCACGCTCCATCACCGTCGTGATGTCGTCGCAGTCGGACGTATCGAGTTGAAACTGCCCCATCCGCGCTCCGACCTGCGCTGACCCTGAGATGTAGCTCTTACCTGTCTTCAACTCGAACCCGAAGAGGTCCACGCGCTCGTCGCGGGCGACGAAGTCGATCTCCGCTCGCTTTGCGGACGAGTCACGCTCCCGCCGGCGCAGAGTCGGCATGTCCGTGCTGCGGAGGACGATGCCTGGCGCGCGAGAACCGGCAAGCTCCTCCCAACGCTCCGTAACAAATCGCTCCGCGACAACGCTTCTGCCTATCGAGCGCGCAACCCTCTCACAGGTCCCGCAGAGGAACCACTGGCGCAAGCGGACGTCCTGCCGGTGGACGTTGCAATTGACGCAGAAGCCTTCAAGCGCCTCTCCGACGTACTCCGGCTGCTGACCGCCGAACGCGTCCCTCTGCCATGCAGCCGAGCAGTCGTCGCAGAGAAAGAGGTTAGCGAGGTTCGCGTCCAAAGCAGCTGCGCCATGACGCGCGCACACGTATGACGCGTACGCATCGGCCGCCAGACTCAGGCCGACACCCGCGAGAGCCGCCTTGATTTCGCGTAGCGCCCCGAGGCCAACACGAGGCAGAGAAGACAGTTCACGCTCGTTCAGAGCGAGCAGATCTTCGGTGTCGTCGATTCCGTTTTCCTCAAGGGTGCCGTGGACACGCTTCGATAGGCCGAGACTCGAGAGGGGTGCCACCGGTGGAACGCTACTGATCTGGAGGTGCGGCCTGTCGAGCGGCAGGCCGCATCGCCCTGGCTTTGACGGGTCGGTTGGGGCGGTGAGGGAGGCGCTTCTGCTGCTCGCTCTTCACGATCGTCCTCGTGCAGTTCGCCACCGTGCCTGTGCGACCGGCCTGCGCAACGCCCACACGTAGCTGTCGACGGGGTCGCTCATCCGCCGGCGATCGTGTCGCGCCGCCGGTTCCGTCACGCCCCCGATTATCCTGGCCGCGATGCAACTCGTGATCGTCCGCCACGCCGAAGCCCTCCCCGGGAGCCCCGACGAGCTGCGGGCCCTCACCGCGAAGGGTCGCGCGCAGGCGCGCGCGCTCGGCGAGCAGCTGCGCAGGGAGGGGCTCGAGCCGGACGCTGTCCTTTCGAGTCCGCTCCTGCGTGCGCTCGAGACCGCGGCGGCGCTCGCCCTCGGCGAACCCGAGGTGGACGAGCGGCTCGCTCCCGGAGCGACGCCGAGCGACGTGCGCGATGCCGCCGCCGGGCGCGGCGAGACCGTGGTCGTCGTCGCCCACCAGCCCGACTGCGGCCACGCGGCCGCAGCCCTCACGGGCGGCCCCGAGCCGGCGTTCCCGCCCTGCGGGCACGTGCTCCTCGAGCTGGGCGCCGAGTGAGCGCGATCGTCGTCCGCGGCCTGCGGAAGTCGTACGGCAAGCTCGAAGCGGTGCGCGGCGTCGACTTCGAGATCGAGGAGGGCGAGGTCTTCGGCCTGCTCGGCCCCAACGGCGCGGGCAAGACGACGACCGTCGAGATCCTCGAGGGCTACCGCAAGCGCGACGCAGGCGACGTCTCCGTCCTCGGCCACGATCCGGAGCGGCCGGGCCGCGAGTTCCGGGAGCGCATCGGCGTCGTGCTCCAGCAGTCGCAGCTCTGGCAGAACATCACGGTGCACGAGATGCACCGGATGTTCGCCGGCTACTACGAGCATCCCCGCGACGTCGGCGAGGTGATCGAGCTCGTCGGCCTCGCCGAGAAGCGCGACGCGCGCGTGAAGACGCTCTCGGGCGGGCAGAAGCGCCGGCTCGACCTCGGCATCGCGCTCGTCGGCGATCCCGACCTCGTCTTCCTCGACGAGCCGACCACCGGCTTCGACCCGGCCGCACGGCGCGCGGCCTGGGACATGATCCGCTCGCTGCGCGCGCTCGGCAAGACGGTGCTGCTGACGACGCACTACCTCGACGAGGCGGAGCAGCTCGCCGACCGCGTCGCCGTGATGCGCGAAGGAACGATCGTCCGCGTCGGGACGCCGCGCGAGCTGACGACGACCGACCTCGACGTGGAGATCCGCTTCCGCCGCGACGGCGAGGACGTCGTCGTGAGCACGACCGAGCCGACGCGCGTGCTGCACGAGCTGACGGCCGAGGCGCTCGCGCGCGGCGAAGAGCTGGAGCGGCTCGAGGTGCGCCGCCCGACGCTCGAAGACGTCTACCTGACGCTCACCGGAGACGACGCGGAATGAGCCTGCGCCTGTTCGTGCACCAGCTCCGTTCCGAGCAGCTCCTCTTCTGGCGCAGCAAGGAGGCGGCGCTCTTCATCTTCATCTTTCCGCTGCTGCTCTTCGTGCTGCTCGGGTCGGTGTACAACGGCACGATCTACGGCGTCCCCGCGCCGCAGGCGCTGCTCAGCGGGCTGATCGGCTACGGCTGCGCGAACACGGCCTTCGCCGGCCTCGCGATCACGCTCGTGATCCGCCGCGAGCAGGCGATCCTGAAGCGTCTCCGCGCGACGCCGCTGCCCGCCTCGACGTACGTCGCGGCGATGCTCGTCTCCACGTTGGTCGTGTTCGCGCTCCAGACCGCGGCGCTCTTCGGCCTCGGCCGCGTGCTCTACGGCACGCCGTTCCCGAGCGCGGTCGGCTCCCTTGTCCTCGCGGTGATCGTCGGCTCCGCGGCGTTCGCCGCGCTCGGTGTCGCAACGGCGTCGCTCATCCGCTCGGGCGAGGGCTCGTCCGCGGTCGTCAACTTCATCCTCCTGCCGATGGCCTTCCTCACCGGCTCGTTCGGGCCGACGCGGCACTACCCGTCGTTCCTGCGCGCGATCGGCGACGTGCTCCCGCTGAAGTACTTCGTCGACCTGATCAACGCGATCTACCTCAGGGGCCACGGCATCTGGACGAAACCGTTCGCGCTCTGCGTCCTCGCCGCCTGGGGACTCGGCGGCCTCGTCGTCGCCGTGCTCAAGTTCCGCTGGGAGCCCCGCGAGGGCTAACGGATTCCGGCGGCGGTCAGCGCGAAGCGCGTGAGCGCGCTCGGCGTGCGCTGCGCACGCTTGACCGCCGCTGCGAGCGACTCGGTGAAGTACTCGACGTCCTCGTCGCCGACGACGAGCGGCGGCAGCGCCTTCAGGACCGCGATGTTGTGTCCGGCCACCTGGCTGAGGATGCGGTGCTGCGAGAAGAGCGGTCCGACGACGAGTTGCGCGAACAGCCCGGGCTGCATCTTCTCGACCAGCTTCCAGGAGAGCTTGTGCGACTCCGGCTCGCCGAACTCGATCGCCCAGATGAGCCCGAGGCCGCGCACCTCGCGGACGACGTCGAACTCCTCGACGAGCGGGCGTGTCAGCTCGAGCAGCTTCTCCCCCAGGCGCTCCGCGCGCTCCACGAGACGCTCGGCGTCCAGCTCCCGAAGCGTCGCGAGCCCCGCGACCATCGCAAGGTCGTTCGGCGCGAACGTCGACCCGTGCGCCACCGCGTGCTGCATCGAGTCGAACACCGCCTCGTGCACGGCGCGCGACATGAGCAGCGCACCGACCGGCACGTACCCGCCGGAGAGCGACTTCGCGATCGGCACGAGGTCCGGCTCGAGCCCCCAGTGCTCGAACGCGAAGAGCCTGCCCGTGCGCCCGAAGCCCGTCTGGATCTCGTCGACGCAGAAGAGCGTGCCGTAGCGGCGGCAGAGCGCCTGCGCGCCCTCGAGGTACCCCTCGGGCGGCAGGTTGACGCCCTTGCCCTGGACCGGCTCGACGAGGAAGACGGCGACGTCCTCGCGGCGCAGCTCGAGCTCGAGCGCCTCGAGGTCGCCGAACGGCACCTGCGCGAAGCCGGGGAGCAGCGGGCCGAAGCGCTCGGTGAACTCGGGGTTGCCGTTCGCCGAGAGCGAGCCGAGCGTCAGGCCGTGGAAGCCGTGGTCGACGGAGACGACCCGGCTGCGCTTCGTCGCGGCGCGGCCGAGCTTCAGGGCCGCCTCGATCGCCTCGGTGCCCGAGCTCGTGAACTGCACGCGCTCGAGCCGGGCCGGCACACGCGCGAGCAGCGCCTCGGCGAGGAGCCCCGGCAGCGCGGTCGCGCCCAGCTGCACCGAGCCGGGCGTGTCGAGCTCGAGCGCCTCGATCAGCGCGGCGCGGACGCGACGGTTGTTGCGGCCGACGTTGTACATCCCGAAGCCGCCGAGCATGTCGAGGTAGCGGCGCCCGTCGGCGTCCCAGAGGTACGCGCCCTCGGCGCGCTCCCAGGTGCGGTCGAAGTCGATCGTGCGCAGCACGCGCACGAACTGCGGGTTGATCGTGCGCGCCCAGCGGTCGAGGTCGTCGCCTCGTCCGTCCAGCAGCCCGTGCAGGTCGATGCCGCCCACCGCCGCAATGTACATCGGGGGCTACGCGCGAGACGCGGCGGCGGCGAGCGCCGCGAGGCGGTCGATGCCGACGTCGATCAGCTCGTCGGCGACGTTCGAGAACGAGAGGCGCACGTTGGTCGCCCCTCGCCCGTCGGGGTAGAACGGCCGGCCGGGCACGATCGCGACGCCTTCTTCGACCGCGCGCCGCGCGAGCTCGCCGGCGTCGACGGGCAGCGTCAGCCAGGAGAAGAAGCCGCCGCTCGGCCGCGTCCACTCGACCTCCGGCGGCATCGACCGCTCGAGCGCGGCGAGCAGGCGCCCGCAACGGCCGGCATAGAGGGCGCGCGAGCGCTCGAGCTGCTCGTCGATGAAGCCGCGGCGCACGTACTCCTCGAAGAGGCGCTGCCCGAGGGCGGCCGCGCACTGGTCGGTGTTCTGCTTGGCCGAGGCGAGCTGCGCGACGACCTCCGCCGGCCCCGCCGCCCAGCCGAGGCGCACGCCGGGGAAGAAGGTCTTCGACGTCGTGCCGGCCTGGAGGACGACGTCGGGGCCGAGGCTCCAGAGGCTCGGGAGCGCCGAGCCGTCGAAGCCGAGCTCGCGATAGGCGACGTCCTCGACGATCAGGAAGCCGTGGCGCCGCGCGAGCTCGACGAGCGCGACGCGCCGCTCGGCGGAGAGCGTCACCCCCGCCGGGTTCTGGTGGTCGGGGATCGTGTAGAGGAGCTTGGGGCGCAGGCCGGCGGCGAGCCTGCCCGCGAGGTCGTCGACGTCGAGCCCCTCGTCGTCGAGCGTCACCGCGACGACCGCGGCCTGGAAGCTCCGGAACGCCATGATCGCGCCGAGGTACGTCGGGCCCTCGACGACGACCGTGTCGCCCGGGTCGAGGAACGACTTCGCGACGAGCTCGAGCGCCTCGATCCCGCCGCTCGTGACGAGCAGCTCGTCGTCCGCCGGCCGCGCTCCCTGGAGCGACTCGATCCGGCCGGCGATCGCGTCGCGGGGCCCGGCGAGGCCCCGCGTCGGCGCGTACTGGAAGGCGGAGGCGTCGCCCGCGTCCGCGAGCTCTTGCAGGATCGCCGCGGTGCGCTTCGCCGGGAACGTCGCCGGGTCGGGAAAGCCGCCCGCGAAGGAGATCAGGTCGGGGTTCCCGAGGAACCCGAGGATGGCCGCGATGCCGTCCCCCGCGTCGGTCCGCGTCCGCGCGGCGAAGAGCTCCTCCCACTGCCTGGTCCGGGGGGTGACGGCCACAGGCTGACGATACCGTCAGGTCGCGCGGAGCAGCTCGTCCGTCGCGACGAGCGCGCCGTAGCCGCCGCCGAGGGCGGCGAGGAACGCGCCGTGGACCTGCCGCGCCGGGATCGTCTCGCCGGCGAACTCGAGGTCGCACGTCGCGCACGCGTCGGAGACGACGGTGACGCCGAAGCCGAGGTCGGCGGCCGCGCGCGCCGTCGCGTCGACGCACATGGCGGTCATCATCCCGCAGACGACGACCTCGTCGACACCCGCCGCGCGCAGCGTCTGCTCGAGCTCCGTCTCGCGGAAGCCGTTCGGATGGGTCTTCCGGACGACGTGCTCGCCGGGGAGCGGCGCCACCGTGTCGTGGATCTCGATGCCGGGCGTGCCGGGCCGCATGAACGCGGCGTCGGGCGCGTCCCAGACGTGCTGGACGTGGACGAGCGGCTCGCCGGCGGCGCGGAAGGCGTCGAGCAGGCGCCGCACGTTCGCCGCGGCCGCCTCAGGCGCGGCGAGCGGGTGCGCGCCCCCGGGGAAGTAGTCGTTCTGGACGTCCACGATCACGAGCGCGCGCGGCATGCAGGTCTCCTTCGGTCAGGGTGAGCGGCGGGGAGGAGCCGCCTCTGCGCCGGGGGCCTCGGCCGCCCGGTCGAAGAGCGTGCCTGCGCGGATGCGCGCGGCCATGTCCTTCGACTCCTCCCGGTAGACGCCGCCGTCCTCGAACTCGATCACGGGATACAAGTAGTCGCCCGTCAACTCGTGAACGCACGTGCGCTGCTTGCGCTGCCACGGCAGCCCGGGACCGAGGACACGCTCGTACTCGACACCCTCGTCGAGCAGCGCCTTCTCCACTCTCCAGCACGGGTGCCCACCGACCTTGACCCATTGGGCGTTGCAGCGGTGAAGCTTGATCGCCATCTCGCTCTCCTTCGTCGTCTCGCGCCCGGAACGTCGAGGATACGCCCGCGTGCATCCGCGGCCAAGCTGGGGAAACGAGACGCTCGACGTCTCCCGGCGATCCGGAATCGGCACGCCGCCGTCGATGTCCGACAGGACGTGGCTCGAGCCGCGGGCCACGAGAGTGAGACCCGGGACGGTCGACTACAGTTGAGAGAACGCTCAACCGCGCAAACCCGCATGGTTGAGCGATAAGCCCCCGTAGCTCAGTGGATAGAGCAGCGGTTTCCTAAACCGTGTGCACAAGTTCGATTCTTGTCGGGGGCACTAACCGCGAGGCGGAGACATGTCTCCGAACGGGGGCCGGTGTTACAGCGTGCGGACGAGCTTCGCGAGCGACACACTGTTGGAGCGCATGGATACCGGCGACGCCGTTAGAGTCGGCTGATGCGCGTCGACGTCTTGCTCTTGCAGAACGCTCCCGCGGCCGAACTGGTGGAACGGGCACGGCGCGTGGAGGCGATGGGATTCGGTTGCGTCTGGATCGCCGACCATTTCGTCAACCCGTATGCGCCGGAGGACGACTGGCTTGACGCTTGGACACTGCTCGGGTCGTTCGCGGTGGCGACGTCTCGCGTGCGGCTCGGACCGCTCGTAAGTGCGCCGGCACTGCGGAATCCGGCGTTGCTCGCTCTTCAGGCGGTCACGGTCGACCACCTCTCGGACGGGCGACTGGAAGTGGGCGTCGGCGCGGGTGGCGCGCCGCTCGACTTCGAGATGATGGGTGTCCCGCACCGCTCTCCCCGCGAACAACTCGACCGCCTGACCGAGACGGTGGAGATCCTCGATTCACTGCTCGCAGCCGGCCGCGTCAAGCACGACGGCCGCTACTACACGCTGGAGGCCCGTGTCCGGCCGCCCGTGCAACAGCCCCGCCCGCCGCTCGTTGTCGGTGCGCTCGCCCCCGGCGCGTTGCGCGTTGCTGCCGCGCGCGCCGACGCCGTCAGCACCTACCCGGTGCGGGCTGGAGGGCGGCTTTCGGCGGGTGACGTGGCATCCGGCGACGACGCATTGGCAACGATTCGCGCGCGGATGGAGATCGTCGACCGTGAGTGCGAACGGATCGGGCGCGACCCTGCGACGCTCCGCCGGTCGCTGCTCACCTTCTTCGGGGTTCGCGACGCGCTCCTGCCGCCCGATGAGTTCGCAGAGTGGGCTGAGCCGTACCGCCGCATAGGCATCACCGAGTTCGTCGTCTACTGGCCCGTCAACGGCGACGAAGACTCTCTAGCCGCACTCGGCGCCCTGACAGGACCCTGAAACCGGGCCTGCATGCGACGGCAGAACGTTCGCCTGCGCGAGAGTGGCCTTGCCTGAGCATCGAGCTCTGTCTACCAGCCGTCTACCACGACAGGCCGGACGCCGGCCTACGGAGCGGACTCAGGCGCACTCCACGGACAGCCGAGCCCGTTCAGGACGGACTCTTCGGACAGGGCGGGACTCCGCGGGACAGAATCGACCGCGCCGCAGCCAGGTCTAGCCGCTACCCGGCTGCCAGTCGGCGGACGGATGCCCCATGCCGGCGAGCAGCGGCAGGGTGGCGAAGCCCGCCGTCGCGAGCGCGGCCATGAGGATCGCCATGGGGAGAGCGGAGTGCGACCCGGCGACCCCGACGAGCGGCGCGACCGCGGCGCCGATCATGAACTGCAAGGCGCCGAGCAGCGCGGAGGCGCTGCCCGCCACGCTCGGATGGCCCGAGAGCGCCAGCGCAATCGAGTTCGGGATCACGAAGCCCAGGCACGAGATGACGACGAAGAGCGGCGGCAAGAAGGCGGCGAGCCCCGCCGCGTGCGAGACCACGAGACCGAGGAGCGACAGCCCGCCCGCGGCCATGCCTGCGAGCCCCAGCAGGAGCAGGCGCGACGACGCGACCCGCCTGACGAGCCGCCCGTTGAGCTGTGCCCCCGCGGCGAGTCCGATCGCGTTGACGGCGAAGAGCACGCTGAAGAGCTGCGGGCTGACGCCGTAGACGTTCTCGAGCACGAACGGCGAAGCCGAGAGGTAGGCGAACAGCGCCCCATCCCGAGCCCGCCGGCCAGGGCATAGCCGACGAAGCGCCTGTCTCCGAGCAACGAGCGGACCACACCCACCGTCCGGCGGACGCTTCCGCCCGCCCGCTGCTCTTCGCCCAGCGTCTCGCCGAGACCGTAGAAGCAGGCGAGGAGGAGCGTACCGCCGATCCCCGCAAGCACGAAGAAGACTCCCCGCCACGAGCCGATCAGCAGCAGCTGCGCGCCGAAGACCGGCGCGACGATCGGCGCTACGCCCGTGACGAGCATCAGCATCGAGAAGAACCGCACCATCGCCTTGCCGGTGTGGGTGTCGCGCACGATCGCCCGCGCGATCACGAGGCCGGCCGCGCCGCCGAGCCCCTGGAGGAACCGGAACCCCACGAGCACCGGTACCGACGGCGCCGCCGCGCACAGCACCGACGCGATCGTGTACGCCGCGAGCCCGGCAAGCAGCGGCCGCCGCCTGCCGAAGGCGTCGCTCAGCGGGCCCGCAACGAGCTGCCCCAGCGAGAGACCGGCGAACACGGCCGTCAGCGTCAGCTGGACCTGCGACGCGCTCGAGTGGAACTGCGCCTCGATCCTCGGCAGCGCCGGGAGGTACATGTCGACCGAGAGGGGTGCGAAGGCCGTCAGCGACCCTGCGAGACGCTCCGCCGGCTCCGCACTTTCTACCGATCCGGGCCGCGTCGCCATGCGTCATCCTCGGCAGATGCCTGTCGGGGAGAACAGCCGGCTCGACGCCCGTGCCGCCCGGGATCTCTTCCCCGGGCTGGCGGGGAGGACGTTCCTCGACGCGGCCTGCGTGAGCCTCGCCCCACGCACCGCCATCGACGCGGTCGAGGACTTCCTCCACTTGGCCGCGACCTGCGAGGAGCGTGACGCGTCGCTCCACCACGTCGCGATGGACCGGCTGCGCGGACGGGCGGTGCGGGAGGGGGCGGCGCTGCTCGGAGCGTCGGTGGACGAGATCGCGCTGATCGAGAGCACGACCCACGGTCTCAACATCGCGGCGCAGACGATCCCGTTCGAGCCGGGGGACAACGTCGTGGTCGCCGACCTCGAGTTCCTCCAGGTGGCGATCCCGTGGGTGAAGCTCCAGGAGAAAGGCGCGATCGCGGAGGTGCGGACGGCGCGCAACGTCGACGGCGCCCTCCCGGTCGAGTCGTTCGCCGAGGTCGTCGACGCCGGCACGAAGGCGGTCGTCGTCAGCTCCGTCCAGTGGTGCAACGGCTACCGGGTCGATCTCGCCGCGCTCGGCAGGCTCTGCCGCGACTGCGGCGCCCTGCTGGTCGTCGACGCGATCCAGGAGCTCGGCGCGCTCGCCCTCGACGTGCGACGCGCAGAGATCGACCTGCTCGTCGCCGGCGGCCACAAGTGGCTGAACGCACCGTTCGGGTGCGGCCTCCTCTACGTGAACCGGGAGACGCTGCCCACGCTCGACCAGGCGTCCTGGGGGTACCTCGGGCTCGCGGAGCCCGACGGCGGCTGGCCCCGCTACTTCGCGACGCCGGCGATCACCCCGGTACGACCGTACGAGTTCCCGCGCGTGGCGAAGAGCTTCGAGATCAACGGCACCGCGAACTACCCGGGCGCCGTCGCGCTCGGCGCGTCGCTCGCGCTCGTCAACACGATCGGCGTCGACCGGGTCGAAGCGCACGTGCTCGGCCTCGCGCGGACCCTCTACGAGGAGCTCGACCGGATCGGCGTACGCCTCGTCACGCGACCCGAGGACGCCGTCCGCTCCGGGATCACCACCTTCGAGGTCTCCCGCGACCAGGCCGAGAACGAGGCCTTCCTCGAGCACCTGCTCGACGAGCGCATCTACGTCGCGCTCCGCTACAGCTCCGGCGTCGGCGGCATCCGTGTCTCGACGCACTACTTCAACGACGAGAGCGATCTCGAGACGCTGCTCGGCGCCGTGCGCCGCCTCTCCGGGCAACGGCTCGCGCGCCCCCGCGCGCGTCGCCCCGGTGCGAGCCGATGACGCCGAAGACGATCTTCGAGCCGTTCCGGATCCACTCGGTCGAGCCGCTGCGAATCACGACCGAGGCGCAGCGGCGGGCGGCGATCGAGGCGGCCGGCCTGAACCTCTTCAAGGTGCCGGCCCGCGACGTCCTGATCGACCTCCTGACCGACTCCGGCACGGGCGCGATGTCGCGGGACCAGTGGGCGGCCATACAGCACGGCGACGAGAGCTACGCGGGCTCGCCGTCCTGGACCGTGTTCCTCGACGCCGTGCAGGAGCTGTTTCCGTTCAGGCACGTGATCCCCACGCACCAGGGGCGCGCCGCCGAGCGAATCCTCTTCTCGCTGCTCGGCGGGCCCGGCAAGGCGTTCCCGAACAACACGCACTTCGACACGACGCGGGCGAACATCGAGTACACGGGCGCGGAGGCGGTGGACCTCGTCATCCCGGAGGGCCGCGACCCGGCGGCGCTGCATCCCTTCAAGGGCAACATGGACCTGGAGGCGCTCGACGCGTTCATCGCCGAGCGGGGGCCCGAGACGGTGCCGGCCGTCTTCGTGACGATCACGAACAACACCGGCGGCGGCCAGCCGGTCTCGCTCGAGAACATGCGGGGCGTCAGGGCGATCTGCGACCGCTACGACGTGCCGTTCTTCCTCGACGCCTGCCGCTTCGCCGAGAACGCCTGGTTCATCCGCGAACGAGAGCCCGGCTACGGCGACGTCGCGGTCGCCGACATCGTCCGCGAGATCGCGTCGCTCGCGGACGGGATGACGATGAGCGCGAAGAAGGATCCTCTCGCCAACATCGGCGGCTGGCTGGCGCTGAACGACGACGCGCTGGCGGATCGCTGCCGCAACCTCGAGATCCTCACCGAAGGCTTCCCGACGTACGGCGGCCTCGCCGGACGCGACCTGGAGGCGATCGCCCAGGGGCTCAAGGAGGCGGTCGACCACGACTATCTCCGGTACCGGATCCGTTCCACCGCCTACCTCGGCGACGGACTGCAGCGCGCCGGCATCCCGATCCTGCAACCGGTCGGGGGGCACGCCGTCTACATCGACGCGCGGGCCCTGCTGCCGCACGTCCCGCCGCTCCGGTATCCCGGCCAGGCGCTCGCGGTGGCCCTCTACGTCACCGGCGGAATCCGCGGCTGCGAGATCGGCACCGTCATGTTCGGACGACGGCCGGACGGGAGCGAGGCACCTGCGGCAATGGATCTCGTGCGGCTCGCCGTCCCACGCCGCACCTACACCCAGAGCCACATCGACTACGTGATCGAGATCGGCGCCGAGATCGCCGAGCGGGCCGCCGACCTGCGCGGGCTCCGGATCACGTGGGAGCCGCTGACGCTGCGCCACTTCACGGCGCAGTTCGAGGCGATCCGCTGAAGGACGTTCGAGTGGCGCTTCCCGCGCGGGCAGAGGTGGTGGTCGTCGGCGGCGGCGTGATGGGCACGAGCATCGCGTTCCATCTCGCGGAGGCCGGGGTGCGCGACGTCCTGCTCGTCGAGCGGGACGCGTTGGCGTCGGGTTCCACGAGCCGCGCCGCGGGAGGCGAGCGCGCGCA
>Ga0315281_10010942_pt1 | contig 12455 bp, 12 predicted proteins | sample YL17G07_0_MG_FD_204540 | JGI IMG/M metagenome (GOLD analysis project Ga0315281, IMG submission 204540) | Sediment microbial communities from Yellowstone Lake, YNP, Wyoming, USA - YL17G07_0 | ecosystem: Environmental > Aquatic > Freshwater > Lake > Sediment | place: USA: Wyoming | collected... | reverse complement strand
GTAACATCTTCTACAATGACACGGTGAGGATCAAGAAACGCCTGCTGAGCCAACGAAAAAGAGACATCGTGCTTACTCTGGTTTTCCTTATCTTTTTCCTCATCCCATTCAAAGTAAACCTTCCTCATTAAATATACTATACCACAATGGGGCTGTAAGAGCAATATAAAAGTATGGTGGTTTGTATGGATTGAACTTGATGGCTATTTTTGAATATGGTCGCTGACCCTATTTTTGTTTAAGAATTAAGTATGGTGTCCCCAGAATTTCTCTTTTTATAGAGGGATATATTTTGCTAACTTCACCTACGAAGAAACAGACTAAGGATATCAAAACATTTGCGGATTATCAGGGGAACTATATAACGAAAAAAATAACCCTCTGGTGTGACCGCCTCAGACTGAAAACGTGACAGGCTTAATGCCAGTCGGGTTGATTTGCTGGTTAGATGTTCTTGTCATATTACAATGTCTCATCAATAACAACACCGAGACCGACGCCTTCTTTACGCAAGCCCTCAAATAGCTCCTCCAGAGTCTGCCGAAGGGAAAGTCCATTCATACCTGACTCATCAATCACATGTATTATAGCGTCGTGCAAGCCGAGACGCGCATTTTTGTCAAGGATGTTGTTATAAACAAGCTTCGCCGTAAGTCGACGATTCTCCCAGCCAGCAGACGTGTCGAAAATGACCATACTCTGTTTCTTGAAGATCCCGTCCTTAGCGGTACTGACGAAACAGGAGAAGGCCTGAGTCTCAATGGTCGCCGTCTTGCCGCCGAACGCATGTCTAGTATTCGATGTGATCATATCGTAGCGTTTCTAATTTCTTTTTCCTTTTCAATGATTCTAAGGCTAACTTTTCAAATGGCTTATAAAATCGCGTCCGTTTGAGTGATTCGTTAGGCATCCTTATATTCCCTCTCTAATTTCTCGGAAGCCCAAACCTCAAGAGGATTCCTTAGAACAGGCCAGGCGAGGCGAAGTTCGTCGATTGACCTGCATCGCGAGACAAGACTAAGAAGACCGTCTAAAACCATTACACCGCATCCGAAGCGACGAAGGCTGTCAAGTATAGCGAAACGTGGCTCCCAGGCGGAGAGCGATTGAGAAGCTACGACTTTCGGCAACCGCCAGCCGAGAATTGCACGCTTGGTGCATACCTTGGCACTTGACGTACCAATGCTTATGACTATGTGTTCCTTGGAGGGTAGAACAACATAGGCGGCCCTACCCAACTCATAGCTGAGCAGAGATGACCCATAATTCTCACATATGATTCTGGCATCTGCCTCGGTCATTAAGCGTCCTTTCTGTTTGGATAATGATTTTTAAGCCTAACGACGAAAATATGCGGCAGGCAAAGCCTGTCCGCATGATTGATTTGTTATGAAATTAATTTATCCTTTATTAAATATTTTCGGCCTTCTTGCACTAATGACCATAAGCGGGGTTGACCAGCCGCCAATGTGCCATGAATCATTTTGTATTCTTCAAGCTCTACAAGATGAAACTTTACGATTTGAAAGTCAAATGAAAGTGCTTGTGATATTTCTTTGTCTGTTATTTTTGCTTGTTGTTTCCATAAGAAAAGAAGTATTTTTATTGCGATTTCATCAAGGGGTTTGTCATGTATAGTTTTCCCTATAGTGTCTTTTCCATTTTTTTTATTTTTAAATTCAATTGCTGTCTTATATTCTTTTGCCTTTTTATGATAATCACGAATAATCAAAGCGAGGCAACATAGTGCGCCTATTAATATTGTCGATACTGACAATAACGCCCGGAATAGCTGTATTTCTGTATTTGTTGTTACCAGGGTTGAAAGCGGCCAATACAGGGGAAGACGTGATACGGGTAATACGGATAGCATTGTCAATCCCGCTATGTAACGCGACCATTTGGTTGGCAGGATGTCTTCTAAAATGGTTAATAAACTCATAGTATGTTTTTTATGCTGTTATTTTTTGCTCATAAGCTTAGCTAAGCCGCGCCGGCTACGGACAGAACCGCGAAGTGCCTGCGGCGTTTCACGGCGTCGGCTTGAGCGACGTGTTATAAGCCATTTAGTAGATCCTTCCTATTTTTCTCGATCCATTCAAAAAATCTTGGTGTTTCGCTTGTGCACGATTTGTCATGGGCGACTAAATTGGTCACTGCTCTAACGATATACTGGATTGCCTCTGTCTCTAACTCGATTTCAATTGTTTCTTCATCCTTCATGTCTTGCCAGTGCTTCAGCCAGTTTTTCGCCTTATTCAAATACATTTGAGAAACAACTGCCGGCTGAAGGCTGGTTTTAGTAGAAAGCCGCTCCTTCAGAATATTGAACGCGGCTTCTGATCCGAGTGTTTGGCCGACAATTTCCTCGGCAGCTCCCGCTAGCGTGATTGCGGGCACGTACGCCTTGTAGTCAAGGAAAAGTCTGATCGCCCAGTCGAGTTGGTCAACGGCTGCGTCGATTTTTCCTACCTGATAGGTCATGGCTTATAACATTTATTTTTAAGCTGATTCTATATTTTGATTAAAGATTATTACTTCGGTGTTTCATTGTCAATTGTTTTTGCAAAAAACTGCCGATGAAAGCATGATCCTTCAGTATAATATCGTTATTTTGATTATTATACCGAATATATATAATTATTCAAAAAAATATTCTTATGAGAATTATTTGCAGATTATCGGTTGAACTATATACCTTTAAAGTCGAGTTTTCAAGTGCGTGCTACAGGAAGTTATCCGCGAGTCTTCCACGTATTTGTTTTCATTTATTCCAAAATGACCGCCTGATAAGCCCTACATTGCAAAAACTCAGACCAACCCATATCTAAGTACTTACCAAAACAATACAAACATAACCATGACGTCATGATAATTTCAAAGCACTATACACAGGTTAACTATCAAATATTTTCACACGTGACAGATGGACGCATGAAAATAACAAACGCCCACTTACAGGGAGGTTTTTTCATGAGATTACTTCTTTCCCCCAAAGACTGCGAATATACCATTCTTGAAATAGCAGTCCACATCCTTAAACCCAGCTTTTCCCAGTGCCTTTAATTGATTTCCCAATGTATCAGGCTTATTTGTACTTAAAGGATCTTTGTAGCGTTTTACTATATCCTCAGGTATATCATCTTTAATATTGAAACGGTCTGTCATATACCCCATCCAATCTTTCCAAATGGCAAAATACCATTCTTCGAGTTCCTCTGACGGTGGCAGTACAACGTCAATGTTTACAAAATACCCTCCACTGTTTAAGTGCGAGGCAATATGTCGGAACAGAGCAGCCTTTTCCTCCATTTCAAGGTGGTGGATAGCAAGAGATGAAACGCAGAAGTCATAATTCTCCAGATTGATTGTACCATTCAATATGTCCTGGAAGCTTGCTTTTACAAAATTCACATTCTGAAATCCTTTGAGCCGTCCTTTAGCCTTTTCAAGCATTCCTTCATTACCGTCAATCAGTGTAGCAGCTATAGCACTGTTTATTTTCAGTAGCTCCTCAGTGAGTATGCCGTCACCACAACCTAAATCTAAAAGATAGATATCTTTTTCCCTGTTGAAAAAATGACTGAAAAATGAGGAAATAAACCAGAACATCTTCTTTCGTTCAACTATATAAATGTCTGCTTTGTCGAGATAGTTTTTTGCAAATTCATCATTTGCCCAGGCCGACTCACCAAAATCTCTCATAACATTTCTCTTTTTATTGGGAGTAATTTTTATTGCGAACTATATGCTCAGCTTTGACAGTATATCACAGAGAGATGTGTGAGATTCTTTAACAGTGGATTAACTTATGAACTTCCCAACAGCAGCTTTTGAAAAGCCTCTATAGGATACTGATACTTGAGTGCTCCCATTGAATTCTGTTTATCTTCTGATTGAAAGGAATATTATCTGGTTCGACAAGTGGGACATCAAGCTCTTTAAGTAGTTTCTTGGTGCAATGGATAATTCTCATGCTTATCAGTCATTCCTTTAGGTGCTTTCCCACAGGTTGATGGATTTAGAGTTAATAAGTATTTTGCTTACTTAACAGATGTCTTCAACGATTAAATTATAGAAAGTGTTATTTTGGCACTATAATATCTTCATATCCCTTACCAGCTTGAGCCATTAATCAGACGCGTTCTGGTTTCATTCGAATAACAACATATTCAGGTGTAGATGGGTCTTTAATATAGTTTTTTAGAATTGGAACGGCTTCATACAGTTTCAACTTGTCATCATTATTGGTACTGATCGTGCAGGGACCTGAAATCCTTACGTGCTTTCCTTCTCTATCGCAGAAGCAGTATTCTGCATAAGGGACTTTCCTGAGTTGTACGATTTTCTCTGTACCATCTGTAGTTGCAGCCCACAGTTCATTGTCCATCCATACGCAGCTGCCCATTGGTCGAACCCCTACCTTTTTACCGTCACTTGTCGCAAGAAATCCCCAGCCTATTTCTCTCATAAGACTTTTAACCACTTCTAAGCTCATATTTGCACTCCTTTCATCTTCTACATAAATTTCTCAAGAAAGTACTAATGCCTCACCATGTCACTACAAATCCTCAGATATTATAACTTTACTAAGCTTTTTTCATAATCAACAACAACGCTTCTTTTACCTTTTTGAACTATCTTATGTCCTTCCTTCTCCAAAAGTTTCTTCTGTTCTTCGACTCCACCAGGATATCTTTCATTTACTACTGATGAAACTATTGTTATTTAGATTCGTGCAAAAAGGAAAAGAGAACAAATGATATGTCTTTAATCTTTAACGTCACAGAATAGTTTAGGAGGCCTATTCTGATCTTTGACGGATACCACATATCACCAACCTTCTCTGGATTTTCATAAGAGATATTGAGTTCTCTGCCATCCTCAAGGGAAATTATCTGTTTAATTGGGAACATTGTTTTTCTGTCTATCCATAACTTTCTCGTAAGATTTTTCAGAAGATAATTATTTTCTTTTTCTTCTATTTCAAAATCTTTTATATCCCACCAGAAAAGGCAGCCTCTCAAGCCGTATGTGAGTATTGTCCCTTTGTTTCTATCAATAATCGGGGCGCTTTTAATAGTGCCGTTTTCAGATGTCATCTCGAATGCAAGAAACCCAAATGAATATAAACGCATGCTCAGATCTCCATTCCGGGATACATTGAGCACCCCATCCCCTCTTATCCTGGTGTTATCTTCTTCAAAGATAATGGAAAGTTTCGTTTCTATTGCTGAGATATTATTTTTTGAAGAGAGCACATCTTTTATGTCAATGCCTTCATATACAGGCATTTCGACTCGTTTCGCTGTACAGGAAAATAAAAATGAGATGGTGCTAACTAAAAACAGCGTTGAGAGTATCCGCAACATTTCTTACTCCTATGATCTCCAACCCGAGATTATCCTTTATCTTTTCAGAGTTTCCAATGGGCATGACAGCCCTTTTAAACCCTATCTTTGATGCCTCCTTTATCCGTGCTTCTGCTTGTGTAACCGCCCTTATCTCACCCGATAGGCCGACCTCACCAAATACAAAGATCTTTGGATCTATAGAGATATCTCTCAGGGAAGAAGCTATTGTTGTAATAATACCGAGGTCAACAGCAGGCTCAATTAACCTGAGTCCTCCTACAACATTTACAAATATATCCGCCCCTCCAAGATGAAGGCCTACTCTTTTTTCAAGCACTGCTACGAGCAGGTTTACCCTGTTAAAGTCAACCCCTATCGTTGTCCTCCGGGGCATTCCGAAGTTGGTTTGAGAGACAAGGGACTGTATCTCGACCATAAGGGGCCTTGTCCCCTCTATACTTGCAACAACAGTTGAACCTGAAACATTCAATGGCCTTTCAAGGAGGAAAAGTTCGGAAGGATTTTCCACCTCTAATAGTCCTGAGTCAGACATCTCAAATATCCCTATCTCATTTGTTGAGCCAAAGCGGTTTTTTATAGCCCTCAGGATACGGTATGAGTGCCCCCTATCTCCTTCAAAATAAAGTACTGTATCTACTATGTGTTCAAGGACACGAGGTCCTGCAATCGCTCCCTCCTTGGTTACATGGCCTACAAGGAATACAGGGATATCCGACCTTTTTGCAAAAAGCATCAATTTTGCTGCACAGTCCCTCACCTGGCTAACAGAACCAGGAGCAGAAACAAGCTCCTCCGTATAGACAGTCTGAATAGAATCAACAACCATAGCCTTCGGACGAAGTTTTGATGTTGTATGAACAACGGCTTCAAGCGAGGTCTCTGAAAGTAAAATGATCTCCTCAGAATTTATTGAGAGCCTCTCTGCCCTGATTTTAATCTGCTCAGGTGATTCCTCACCTGATACATAAAGTACTTTGCCGTATTTTCTTGAAAGACCTGAAAGGGCTTGTAGGATTAATGTTGATTTTCCGATTCCTGGATCACCGCCAACAAGTATTACTGAGCCTGCAACAACACCTCCTCCTAAAACCCTATCGAGCTCTTTCATCCCTGTTGAAGTCCTCTGTCCATATTGGCCTGTTACTGAACTTAAAGGCTGGGGCTCTGATTTACCGAGATGAGTTACAAGTGAGGAGCGACGGGTGACTGTTTCTTTCTTTTCCTCAACAAGGCTATTCCACGCTCCACAATCTGGACACTTTCCGAGCCACTTCGGGCTTGTGTAGCCACATGTTTGACACTGGAAAAAGGTTTTAATCTTAGACATATAGCAATTTTCGCAATCTTAAAGTTTGCATGAATATGTACATATTTCTTTGATTTCAATTATAACAGAAGTGTAGTAGTTGAGTGCGATAGGATAAGAATGGTAGGGGCAAGGGGAGGATAGTTCCCTCTTTTTTTGAAATTTGAACCTTTAAATATCATCTTAGATGGTTTTTAATGAATTCTTCAATATACTGATCAGTTACTCTATCATTAGACATAACAACATCCAATCGGTTGGTATAGGCTGTTAGTTTTCCCAATATCTCTAATTTTTTTTCAAGGTTTGATTTTTTATATTTTATGATAACGGCATCAATAACATCTTCTATAGCTTTCACATTAAAGTCCATTTTTTTAAGTATTTCCGTTATCAGCCTCACTCTCCTCAATCTTCTATCCCTGCATGAACCTCCACCCTTAAAGAAAAATCTTATATAGTTGCCGTCTATCTCCTCCCCTATATATGCCTCAACTGTAGAGAAATGATATCCGAGTCGTAATAGGAATTTCATATATTTTTCGGATATAAAACAAAAACTCTTTTTAGTCATTTCATAAAGTTCTCTCTCCGGAGTAGCTGCGGTACGAGTTATAACGCTCATGAATCCTTTGAGATCAAGAGGCCTTGGTTCTGCCCATTTCATAATAGTAAGCCCTCTAAAAAAAGCATTAAAAGGCACTGAGGAAATGTTTTCAGGTCTAAGTTCTCTTTGGGAACCTTTTATCTCTCCATCTAAGTCTATGAGGTGTATATCCAACGGGATAGGAACTACCAGCGTTTGGGTATCACTAACTTCCCCGAAAGAGATATCGGTCCCATTAAACATTTCGTGCATTGCCATTTCATGACAGAAGCGCGTTAAATCATGAAAGGTTTGGCAGAACTCAGGTCTGAATCCCTTATCTTCGGGATCTACTAAATTCAATGGAACAATCCATTTTAGAACCCTTTCAAGGGTTCTAAAAATTTGTGTGCCTCTAAATGGTTCTTCTCTTTTTCTTGAAAACTCCGCCAATTCATTCACTATGCCTTCATAAATAGTGCAATTAATTGCATCTACTGTTATCTCCTGGCCATTTTCAAGTATCTCTGTTGCGACCTCTGTATCAACAATAGTAGGCACCTGGAACTCCCGCGCTAATGTTGACATGTGACCTGTAGCTCCCCCAAAGTCTGTAATAATTGCATTCGCCTTGTTCATAACGGTAACGAACTTAGGGGAGGTATGTCTTGCTACAAGAATGGCGCCTTGTGGAAAATTCTTTAAATCCTCATCTCTTCTCACAATATATACCTTCCCGAAATCTATCCCTGTTGATGCAATTACACCCTTATCCAAGAGTATTCTATAGCCTTCAATATGTGAATAAGCGGGCTCAATTGCATCATCTTTTGCCTGGATCACAAGCGGCCGCGTTTGTAATATATAAAGTCTATCGTCTTTTCCAATTGCCCACTCTATATCCTGAGGGGTTTTATAGTGATCCTCGATAGATAGCGCATAATCAGCGAGGACATTAATCCCGTTGTCACTAATGCAAGGTTTTCCCATCATTTCTCCTGGTAAAGGAACTTCCTCCAACTCCCCGACTGGTCTGCATACAAGCATGCTTTTTTGTTCAGGAATCTTCTTCCCAATTATGTGTAAATAGGGATGTCTGGATACTATGTAAGTCTGGGGAGTTACTGCTCCCTCAACAGTATATTCTCCAAGACCTTGAACGGCGCTGATCATAAGGGTGTCTTCATTTGGGTTGTTTGGGTCTTTAGTATAGATTACCCCAGCTGCCTTAGCATCAATCATTACAAGAACACCTACTGGCATGATCATATCATTTTCATGTAAGCCTTTTGTCTTGTAATAAAATATAGCCCTTGGAGAAAAAAGGCTTGATGTAACCTCTTTGTATTTCTGGAGAACTAAATGTGGAGGTACATTAAGAAAGGTAGAATACTGTCCTGCAAAACTGAAATCCCCGTCTTCCTTTAGGGCACTACTCCTTATGGCTACCATAACCTTCTGTCCTTGTCTATTGCAAAGCTCCGTAAAGGCATTCAGTATCTCTCTTTCAAGGAAATAGGGGATTTCAGCCTTTATAATCTGATCCTGAATCTCCTGACTTACATGATTCAAAACCTCAAGGTTGTCTCCCTGAAGCTCGGATAATGTCTTATTTATCTTTTCAAGAAGATTATTGTGCTCCATGAATCGTTCAAAGGCAAAAGAGCTTATTGCAAATCCATCAGGTGTGGGTATCTTAAGGCGGTTTCGTATCTCTCCAAGATTGGCATTCTTTACTCCTAAATTGTATTTCATCTCTTTAGTTACCTCATCAAAAGGTATAATATATCTACTGGCAGGGACCTCTCTTTTTCTGGTTAGAAGACCTTCTATGTTTGAGTTAATTTCATCGAATCTGTCAAGGAGACCACTGTATTTATTTTTCGAGATTTTATTTAATTCATGGATAATTTTTTCCACGCCTGTGGCAATACTCTTGAAGTTATAATCTATATAATTCCAGTCGATGGGAAATTTGCCTGTTAGTTTTTCTTCCATATCTGCCATCAGCTTATGGAAGGTATTAATTTCTGAAAGTAATTCCTCAAGGGATTTGAACCTCTTTTTTAAGAGAGATTTATTATTTTCCTCTATCTCCCTTTTTGTTATATTTCTTATTTTTCCTAAAAAATTCTTCCAGTACTTCATAAATTTAATAACCCCATCCCTCTGCCGGGATGGTGAGCCTTTTTTATTGCATCAGTTACAAATTCTTTTGCCCTTCTTACTGATTCAAGAGGATTATGCCCAAGGGCAAGCGATGCGGTGACTGCCGCAGAAAACGCACATCCTGTGCCATGATATTCACCCTTTATCTTTTCACCTTCTATACTCTGAAACCCTCCGTCATAATAAAGGTCAATGGCTATTTCCTCAAGATGACCTCCTGTAATAACTACAACCTCTGGTCCCATGTCTTTTAATATTTTGGCAGCTTCTTCCATACTTTTTTTATCCTCAATCATGATACCTGTAAGGACTGATGCTTCATATATATTAGGGGTAATGACCTTTGAAACTGAAAAGAGTTCATCTCTTAGCGAATCTAAAGTTCCATCGTCAACAAGGCTCATACCGGATGAAGAAACTGTCACAGGATCAATAACAAGGTTTCCTAACGAATATTCTTTAAATACCTTTGCAACAATTTCAACAGCCCATTTGCTATAAAGCATTCCGACTTTTAGTGCATAAGGTTTGATATCAGAGAGAAGTATTCGAAGCTGTTTTTCAAGAGAATCTTTGTCAACAGGGAAGATTGAATCTACCCCTTCGGTGTTCTGTGCAGTAATGGCAGACACTACACATAACCCGTGAACATTAAATGCATTGAAAACCTTTAAGTCTGCCTGCAGCCCTGCACCACCTGTCGGGTCAGAGCCAGCAATAGTTAGGGCTGTCTTCATTCCTTCTTCTTGAGAGCCCTCTCTACTGTTCGTATGGCGCAGAACTCTCCGCACATGCTGCAAACATCCTGCTCTGTTGGCGGTACCTCAGAGCGCCATTTCTTTACTCTTTCAGGATCAAAACTTAATTCGATCTGTCCATTCCAATCGAGATTTTTCCTACAGATCGCCATCTTCCTGTCACGCTCTATCACTCCGGGGATACCTTTCGCAATATCTGCCGCATGAGCTGCTATCTTTGATGCAATCAGACCTTCTTTTACATCTTCAATATTTGGAAGCCTGATATGTTCCGCTGGAGTCACATAACACAAAAAGTCAGCGCCTGCAGCGCCTGCAATGGCACCTCCTATGGCAGCTGCTATATGATCGTATCCCATAGCAATATCAGTCACAAGTGGGCCGAGAACATAGAATGGCGCACCCTTACAGATCTCCTTCTGGATTTTTATGTTTAATTCGATCTGGTTTAAAGGCACGTGACCTGGACCCTCAATAATTGCCTGAACACCTGATTCGAGAGCCCTGTCTCGCAATTCTCCGATAGTCAGCAGTTCTTCAATCTGGCATCTATCTGTTGCATCCTCGAGACAGCCAGGACGTAATCCGTCTCCAAGGCTTAATGTTACATCATACTTTTTTGCGATTGTAAGGAGCCTGTCATAATATTCATAGAGAGGATTTTCTTTGTCATTGTAAATCATCCATTCAAGGAGGAATGAACCACCACGGCTTACTATATCAAGAACCCTGCCTTCATCTCTTAGCCTTTCAATTGCCTTCCTTGTCAGACCACAATGGACTGTAATAAAATCAACACCTTCTTCTGAGTGTTCCTCTATTACATTAAAGATGTCATCAGGGGTCATCTTCGTTATCGTCCCATAAGCCTCAGCAGCCATCACAGCAGCCTCGTATATTGGTACTGTGCCAATTGAGATAGAAGACTTTCTTAAAAGAAGTCTTCTTAAATCCTTGATGGGGCCGCCTGTCGATAAATCCATGACAGCATCAGCACCATATTTAACAAGTACATCGAGTTTCTCCATTTCTTCATCAAAAGAGATTTTGTCCTTTGATGTCCCTATGTTTGCATTTACCTTTGTCCTCAGTCCCCTGCCAATGCCAATTGGCTTTATAGTATGTATTATATTCCTTGGGATAACAGTTACTCCTGTTGCTATATCAGAGGCGAGCTTCCCAGGTGTGATACCTTCAGTGATGGCTACTTCCTTTATTTCATCAGTAATAATTCCCTTTTTTGAGAGTTCTATTCTTGTCATTTCAAAAACCTCATAAATTTCTCTGTTGTTTCTTTGATATTTTCTGCTGTAAGAATTGCAGATATCAATGCAATACCATCAGCATCTGCCTCCATCACTTCATGTAGCTTATCCAGTTTTATTCCTCCAATTGCAAATACAGGTATGGATATCTTAGACTTTACTTTCCTGAGCGCATCGATGCCAATCGGATTGCCGTATTTAAGTTTAGAGGGGGTCTCATAAATCGGGCCAAGGGTTATAAAATCTGCACCATCCTTTTCTGCCTTGATTGCTTCATCAATACCATGGGTTGATACACCAATCAAGAGTTTTTCCTCTGAAATCTTTCTTGCAGCATATGCTGGAATGCTGTTCTGTCCGAGATGTACGCCATCTGCTTCAACAGAAAGCGCTATGTCAACTCTGTCATTAATAAATAATTTTGCACCATATTCTTTTGTTATATCTCTCATCCATTGTGCCATTTTAAGTAATTTCCTTGTTGGCAAATCCTTTTCTCTTAACTGGATAACTTTAATACCTCCCTTTAGTGCATCTTCAACCGCCATGTAAAATAAACACTCGGTAGTAAACAGTTTCCTGTCAGTTATCAAATAGAGTTTAAAGTCTATCAATTCTCCATTCCCATCTCACGTTTATAAAGGCAGGGCGTAGTATTTGAGCGGTTTCTTTTGCCGATAGTCCATAAAGTCCACTTAAGTAAAAAAGAGGCAAAAGCCTCGGATGTCGCCTGAGGCAACCGAGAATAAGCGAAAATATTATGTCCTGATTCATCTTAGAGCATTCCTTCTATCGGACTGCTTGCAGTGGCATAAAGCTTTTTAGAAATTCTTCCTGCCTTATACGCAAGTCTCCCGGCAATAACAGCATGTTTCATGGCCTCTGCCATTGCAATCGGGTCTTTTGCTCCAGCTATGCCGGTATTGATTAATACCGCATCACATCCGAGTTCCATTGCTATCGTTGCATCAGATGCAGTTCCAACACCTGCATCAA
>Ga0315281_10010941_pt1 | contig 12456 bp, 7 predicted proteins | sample YL17G07_0_MG_FD_204540 | JGI IMG/M metagenome (GOLD analysis project Ga0315281, IMG submission 204540) | Sediment microbial communities from Yellowstone Lake, YNP, Wyoming, USA - YL17G07_0 | ecosystem: Environmental > Aquatic > Freshwater > Lake > Sediment | place: USA: Wyoming | collected... | reverse complement strand
ACGCCGTCGTCGGGCTCGTAGACGTAGGCCGCCCACTCATTGAAGCGCAGGGTCTCCGACATGACGTGGCCGAGCACGACGAAGAGCTCGTTCTCGTCCATGAGCCCGCGTATCTGGCCGCTCACGGACACCAAAGCGTTGAGGCGGCGATTGAGGACGGCCAGACGGTCGCGCTCCTCCTGCTCGCGTGCGTAGGCGCGAGCGTTCTCGATCGCCGTGGCGCCTTGGGCGGCGATCGCGGTCGCGAGGCGAAGCTCGTCTTCGCTGAAGCGGCGCCCCGGCGTGTGCGACGCCAGGTAGACGAGACCGACGACCTGCCCGCGGGAGAGCATCGGGATCGCGAGAACGGCCTGCTCCTTCAGGTCGGCCATCTCGACGCGGGTCTGTGGGCTGAGAGCCTCGTCGTCGGCGTAGAGCACCGCCGTGCGCCGCTCGTCGATGGCGGCGGCGATCTCGGGCGAGCGGTCGACGGCGTAGATGTCGACGGATTCGTCCGCGGCGAGCTTCTTGCGTGCTTCGCGGGCCACCGTGACGATGGTGCGCTCCTCCGCATCGAACTCGCAGAACTCGGCCAGCTCGAGCGGCACGGCGTCGCTGAGGACGCGCAGCAGGGCGCGCAGCGTGTCCTGGGGCTCGATGGTCGCGGCGAGCGTCTCCGCCGACCGCAAGAGCGTGGCGAGCTCGGCGTTCCGACGTTCGGTCTCGGCGAACAGCCGCGTGTTTTGGATCGCTATCGCGGCCTGGTCGGCGATCGCCGTCGTCAGTCGCTCGTCGTCCTCGGTGAACACCCGCTTGTGGCGGTGCTCGGCGACGTCGAGCAGGCCGATCGTCTCACCCTGGCTGACGAGTGCGACGGTGAGCGTCGCCTTCTCGTCCCACGGATCCAGGGCGGCGACCTGCTCGGGCGTGAGGTCGGACTCGTCGCGGTACCAGGCGACCGGCTGTTGCGTGCGGACACAGGCCTCCCACTCGTCCCACGTCGCCAACGGCTGGAACGACCCGATCCAGCCGTCGGCCGGCGCGGTCTCCTCGATCTGGTAGAAGGCGGCCACCTCCATCTCGTGCCGCTCGGGGTGGTACAGATAGATGTCGGCCCAAGCGGCGCGGAGGGTCTCTGTCAGCAGCCGCGCGATGGTCTCCAGCGTCTCCTTGAGGTCGACGCTGGACGAGATGGCGCGTCCAGTTTGCAGGAGCAGCTGCTGCTCGGCGTTCTGGGCGCGCAGCTGATCGAGGCGGCGGGCGTTCTGCAGCGCGACCGCCGCAAGGCCGCACAGCGATCGCGCCAGCGCGAGCTCCTCCGGCGAGTAGACGCGCTCCCGTTCGTCGTCGAAGAGCTCGACGAGCCCGACGGTATCGCCGTGGAAGACGAGCGGCACCATGAGCGCGCTGACATGGCCGCCCTCGGCGATCATCGCCACGTCGGCAGGGTCGGAATACGGGTCCGAGACGTTGGCGGTGACGACCGTCTGCTCGAGGACGGCGCGCGCCGTCGCCGGGTAGTCGTCCAGAGAGTAGCGGGGAGGGTCGATGATCGGCGTTCGCGCGCCCGTCGTGTCGATGACCGTGACGACGTCCGCGTTGCCGGCATCGTAGGTGGAGACAGCGATCGAACTGCAGGCCAGCGCCTCCTTGAGCAAAGCGGCGATCGCTCCGACGACCTCGCTCGGCTGGAGGCTCTCGATGAGAGCGCCGACTTGGGCCAGGAGGGAAGGTCCGCCGCCGGGCTCGACGGCCGCGCTTGTCGGACCGGTCCGGGGCCACGTGGCCCTCGCGCGAGTCGCGCCGATCAGCTCGTCGAGGTCGGCGCGGCGGTAACGGCGGTGGCCGCCGGCCGTGCGCGTCGCCGCGAGCGTACCGGCTCGCGTCCAGGCACGCAGGGTGTGAGGCGCGACGCCCAAGTAGGCCGCGGCCTTGCCGATCGTGAGCTTGTCGTCGGTTTGGCTGGTCATCTGTCTGGTGTCGTCCGGACCGCTCTACGCTCTGTCGGCGCGAATCTGTACGAACTTGAATGCCAGTCTCGTCCACGCGACGGCCGGCCGCGGCCGCGGCCGGCCTTGTCGTCAGTCGCGCCTACGCCACTGACCTCACCAGACGCCCGTTCCGCTCAAGCGCGCACCGCGTCGGTCGATACAGAGGGCGGAGGCATCGACGAGGACGCGTGATGACGACGCACAGGTTGCTCAGACTGCGACACGACCGCGAAGACGTGGGATTTCTTTCGGCCAGCCTGATGGTCGAGGACCCGACGGCGAACCGTCACTGGCTGTTGCGACTGGAATCACCCTCGACGCTCGACCTCTTCCGCGCCTGCCTGGGAAGCGGCAGCGCCATGTCGTTCAGCATGATCACGCGTGACGGCCTGATCTATCGTGGCGAGGCCTGCGTCTCGAGCCTCAGCGACTCGACCGACGGCCCGACCTCCGTCGCCCTCGCGGGCGTCGGCCCCCTGCAGGACTCCTGACCCATCGCGACACCCCGCGCCGGTCCCGGGCGACGCCCTGTGGCCGGCGCGGCAGCGTTCGCGGCGTCAGGCGCCGGCGAAGACCTCGTCGCCGACAAGCTCGCGCACGCGGAGCATGTCGAACACCCCGCGCACCTGCGGCGGCAGGCGTCGCGCCGTGACCGGGACGCCCTGACTGCGCAGGTCCAGGCACAGGCGCACGAAGATACCGGTGCCGGATGAGTCGATGAACTGCACGTCGCCGAAGTCGACGACGACGGCCTGCGCGCCGCGTGCGGCGGCGAAGACCGCCCCTCGCAGACTGTCGGCGCAGTCTAGGTCGAGCTCGCCGGAGAGGTGCACGGTGGGCGCTGGGCCCGGGGTTGTGGTCGTCTGGAGCATCTTCACCTGCCTCACGTGGTCAGTTGGTCAAGGAGCAGTGTCGTGCCGGACTCACCGGTGTGGAGCCCGACGGCGTCGAGACTGTCGAGGATGATCTTCAGGCCGTAGCCCATGGACGCCTGTCCGTCGGCCGCCGGGGGCTCCATCCAATTGACGAAGTTGAGGCCCGGGCCGCGGTCGGTGACCACGGTGCGCAGGCGGTCGTCGAGCCGGCGCAGGCTCAGCCTCCCGCCGCCGCCGCCGTGCAGAAGCATGTTGCTCGCCGCCTCGGAGATGCAGAGGACGTAGGTGGCGCGGACAGCTTTGGGCAAGCCGTCGTCGCGAAGCACGGCATCGATCGTCTCGCGCGCCTTCGCCAGGCCGGCTGCGTCGTCGAGCTCTCTCTCGAGCAGAACGGCGCCGCGGCGGCGCTCGACCTCGAGTTCCTCGACGCTCAGGATGCGGAGCTTCGCGCAGGCCACCGCCGCGGCCAGGTCGCTCAGGATCTCGTTCAAGCTGCGGCGGTGATCGCCGTGATGCCGGCGCCAGCCGTTGGTGCGAACGCTGAGGATGTCGCACCAGCCGTCCTGGGGCACGAAGCAGAGCTCGTCGGAGTCGAAGTGGTCGGGCAGCGACACCGTGTACGCCATGAACTCGTTGCGGCGCAGAGCTTCGATTGCGTGTCGCTTGAGATCGTCGACGGGGATGCCTATGTCGAACTCGCCGATCACAGACCTTAGCGTACGCGAGCGCGTGAGATAACGACAGACCTGGAGTGTCGCCGGGGGCCGTTCGGCGTCATCCACGATGGCCTCTGCCTCGTCCTGGAGGGTCTCGTGCCCGGGATTCATCGGGCTTCCATGAGGAGCAGGGTGGCGTCGTCGGCGGGGTGGGCGCCCTCGCGAAAACGCGCGATCTCGCGCCACGTGGCGCTCAGAGTGTCGTCGAGGCCACGACCGCGCGCCTGCACCAGCACGTCGGCGAGCCGCTCGAGGCCGAAGAGCTCGCCGTCGGGCGCGCGGGCCTCGGTGAGCCCATCGGTGAAGACCGCGACGCGATCGCCGGGCGCCAGGTCGAGGTCGTCCTGCGCGAAGGTGAGCCCCGTCCGCACGCCGAGCGCCGCGCCCTGCGACGGCAGCTGGCGAGCTTCGCCGTCGCGCAGGACGAGCACCGGGTTGTGACCGCCGCCGGCGACGGTGGCGCGCCTCGTCTCGGGGTCGAAGGCCACGATCGCCAGGGTGAGGAAGGTCGGCAGCCGCTGCCCTTCGAGGTCGCGGGCGAGACCGTCGTTGACCTCGCGGAGCACCTCGGCCGGCTGCTTGCCCGGCGCGAAGGCGTCGTGCAGCAGCGAGCGAGCCATCGCCATGATCAGGGCGGCCGAGAGCCCCTTGCCCATGACGTCGCCGCAGACGATGGCCCAGCGACCGTCGCCGAACGGCATGTAGTCGTAGTAGTCGCCACCCACCTCGCCAAGGAACTCGATGCGCTGCGCCAAGGCCAGGCCGTCGATCTGCGGCGTGCGCGACGGCAGCAGGTCGAGCTGGATGCGCTGTGCGCGCTCGAGCTCGGCGGCCACCTTCAGCTGCGCATCGCGCAACTCGTCGTGCAGGCGCTCCGAGGTCTCGAGCTCGGAGCGGAACGAGGCGATGGTCGCGTCGAAGCTCTCGCGGTCGCGTGCCCTGCTCACGTAGACCTGGTAAGAGGAGTAGATCAGGAACAGCGGCGGGATGACGAGGAAGAGCCCGGCGATGCCCAGCGTCGCGTAGAGCCAGGCGGCGGCGATGGCGAAGGTGGCGCCGGTCAGGTAGCCGGGCAGAGCCCATTCGTAGTTGCGCCGCCACACCGCGAGCGGGCGGCCCGACGAGCTCAAGGCGACCACCGCGGCCAGCAGCCACGTGTTGACGAGAAAGTCGACCGCCGTCGCCGCGAAGGCCGGCACGACCTTCTCGAGGAAGGTCGAATCGGTCGGCAGAAGGGCGAGGTAGAGGAGGCCGCCAGCGCAGGTCGAGACCACGTAGTTGGCGACATTGAACGTGACCTTCATCGGGTCGCGGGTGAAGCCGGCGGTGGCGGCGCCGGAGACCGCGGCCACGACGAGCGCCTCCCAGAGGCCGAGCTCGATGAGGGCCGCGAGCACGGGGACGAACGACAGCGTCACGATGCCGACGGCGGGGAGGCGGACCTCGCGGAGATCGGTCAGGGCGGCAAGGACGACGAAAGCCCCCAGGGCCAGGGAGAGGGTGGCGCCCTCGAGCCAGGCCGCGGCCACGAGCGAGGCGGTGGCTGCCACTGTGGTGGCCGCCACCGCCAGCAGGACGGTGGTCTGCTCCCGCGCCTCGGCGGCGCCCGCTGGTTCAGCGTGGCCGGATGCGGTCACTGGCCCTCGATCAGGACCGTCCAGGCGAATTTGGTCCAGGCGAACTTCGTCCAGGCGAACTTCGTCCAGGCGAACTTCGTCCAGGCGAACTTGGTCCACGCGAACTTGGTCCACGCGAACTTCGTCCACGCGAACTTCGTCCACGCGAACTTGGTCCACGCGAACTTGGTCCACGCGAACTTCGTCCACGCGAACTTGTCCCACTCGACGTACGAGTCCGCGGTGAGGATCGTCGTGCCGTCACCAAGGTCGGTGGACAGCGCCGGTCGCTCGGCGTGGACGGTCTCGGCCAGAGCGCCGTCGACGTCGAGCAGACCGGCGCCCTGCTGGTAGCTGCTGGCGCTCTGCAGCGGGTCGGCGCTGCGCATGAGGCGCAGCTTCACGTCGTCGGGCGTCAGGGTCGGGTCTTGCGCGAGCAGCAGCGCCGCCGCGCCGGCGACCACCGGGGCGGCCGTGCTCGTGCCCGAGAGCTTGACGTAGTCGGACTTGACGTTCGGTGGTGCCGTCGGCGCGTAGTCCTCGATCGGGATCACGTTCTCGGGGAAGGTCCTGTCGATGTAGCTCGACTGCTCGCGCAGTGAGATGAGGCGGTTGCCCGGCGCGACGAGGTCAGGCTTGGCGATTTCGTCATACAGCGTCGGACCCATCGAGCTGTAGGCGCAGACCGCGTCGTCGGAGACGTCGGCGGTCTGGTAGGTGTCGGTCGCGCCGACCGTGATGACCGCCGGGTCGTTGCCGGGGGAGAGGACGCCGCCAAGGCCGAACTCGCCCTCGTTGCCGGCTGCGCACACGACGACGATGCCCGCGTCCCAGGCCGCCTCGACGGCTTGCGCCAGCGGGTCCTCGGCGGTCGGTCCGGACGGGTTGCCGCCGATCGAGATGTTGAGCACACGGATGCCGAGGTCATCCTTGTGGGCGATCGCCCACGCGATCCCGGCGATGACCGTCGAGGCGCGTCCTTGGCCGAAGCGGTCGAGGACCTTGACGGCGACGACGTCGGCCGCCGGGGCGACGCCCCGGAACTGCGTCGTCGCCCATCCGCCGTCCTTGAGGGGGAGGGAGGCGCTGCCGTCGCCGGCGATCAGGCCGGCGACGAACGTGCCGTGGCCCGCGTCGTCGTACGGGTGCTTCTTGCCCTTGACGAGGTCCATCCACCCGACGATCCGGCTCTCGTCGAGATCGGTGTTGACGCCCACGCCGCTGTCGAGGATCGCCACCGTCACGCCCGCTCCGCTGGGGCCGCCGGCATCGGGCGTGGTCAGCTCGCCGAGCCCTATCGTCAGGTTGGTGACGTCCATCGCCGAGTTTGCCACGCCGATTCCGTAGACCGGGTCGTCGGCGATGATTGCGTCGACGCAAGGGAGCTCCGCCAGCGCTTCGATCTGGTCGGCACTCAGCCAGGCGGCGACGGCATCGACGAGCCGGAGTTCGTCGCAGGCGACGCCCGCCGGCAGTTTCGCGCGCACGGCACCGAGCTTGCCGGGAGCGAGCACGAAGACGGGTACGGCTTCGCCGGGTCCGGCCGCCTCGAGGGCGACACGTACGCCTGGGTTCAGCTTGTCACTCGACGGCGCGGCCGACGCAGGCGCCGCCGCGAGCAGGCACGTCACGACGATCAGCGCCAGGGTGATCCGCGTCTTCATCGTCCTCGCCTCCACATCGGCGCCCGTTCGACGGCTGACCGACGGTCGGCCGGGGGCACGGGCGCTCACCGATGCCGCGAGCGGGAGCGAAGCGGAGAGGACGTTGCGCGGAAGGCTGAACACGCGCCCGGGGCGGGGTGGTTCGGCAACCGAGCTATCTTGGCCGTCCAAGACCTCTGGCTTTGCGTCCCTGCCTCACGACAGGTTTGCCCTTTCGTACCGTCCATTATCGGCAGCTCGCGCGTGAAGAATGAGAGCGTCGTAGACGGATTGGCAGAGAAGCCGTCGCCCCGATGGGCGACAGCGCTGGGTCACGCGGCGGGCAGGGGGTGACGCTGGTGCGGCTCCTGCCGGTCCATACGAGCGTCGCGGTGATAGACTTCACGAGAAACTGGCCGCCCCAGAACGGACAGGGCCGCGCCAAGGAGGCGGTCGTCTTCTCGGCCGTCCACCGCCTCCCGGCGCCAACCCGACCCCGCGCTGGGCCAGCACTCTCGCGACCGCAGGGCACGGTCGCGGACGGCTGAAGGGAGGAGCGCGATGGCCACTACGGCGGGCCTCTACAGCATGCTGCAGAGGCGGATCATCAACGAGATGCTCGACTACGCCGCGAGCGACAACAAGAAGAGCATCGTGCGGGCGTTCAAGCTGGCCGAGAAGATCACGCCCTACGAGTACAAGGGCGCCGTGCGCCACGTCAGGGTGAAGGTCCAGGAGGATCACCCGGCGCTGCACATCGCCCGGCACGTCAGCCAGAACCTCAGTCCGAAGTGCCGCGACCGCTTCATCGAATGTCTTATCGTGAACACTCTTCTTCGCGGCGTGGCCAAGCGGAAGGAGTTCATGGCGACGGCGCCCGATCTTTTCGCGCCGACGACCATCCTCATGAGCCCGACGATGCGCTGCAACCTCACCTGCGCGGGGTGCTTCGCGGCCGAGTACCCTCCCGACAGGGATCTCGAGCCGGATGTCCTGCAGAAGATCATCGATGAGGGCAACGAGATGGGGGTGTACTTCTTCACGCTCCTCGGTGGCGAGCCGTTCATCTACGACGGCTTGCTCGACATCGCCGCCCGCAACCAGCACTGCTACTTCCAGGTGTACACCAACGGGACGCTCATCGACGAGGACGTCGTCGACGAACTGGCGGCGCTCGGCAACGTCGCGCCCATGCTGAGCCTCGAGGGCGACGAAGAGTCCACCGACGCCCGCCGCGGCCCGGGGGTCTACCGGCAAATCCTCGAGGTCATGGACATGCTCGGCGACCGCGGCGTCCTGTTCGGCTACTCCGCCACGGTGACGCGCGGCAACTGGCGCATGCTCATCAGCGACGAGTGGATCGACCCGCTGGTCGCGAAAGGGGCGGTCCTGAGCTGGCACTTCCTGTACATGCCGATCGGCCGCGACCCGAGCACGGCCCCGATGCTCACGCCGGAGGAGCGCAACCAGTTCCGCGAGGGCATCCTGCGCGTGCGCGACACCAAGCCGATCTTCCCGGTGGATTTCTGGGGCGACGCGCCTTACGTCAAGGGCTGCATCGCCGGCAAGCACTACATGCACATCAACAGCGAAGGCTGGGTCGAGCCGTGCATCTTCACCCACTTCGCGACCGACAACATCCGCGACACGAGCCTCGCCGACGCCTTCAACTCGCCGTACTTCCGCGAGATCAGGAGGCGGCAGCCATTCAGCCACAACCTGCTCAAGCCATGCATGCTTATCGACAACCCTGACCAGTCGCGCCAGATCATGTCGCTCACCGGCGCCCAGCCGACGCACCCCGGGGCGGAGAGCCTGTTCACCGAGCTGCGCGCGTCGATCGACGAGTATGCGTCGGAGGTCGAACGCGTCTACGGGCCGGTGTGGTCGTGCATGGCCGCGCAGCACGCGGCCGTGAGGGAGGCGACGCTGGTCCACTGACGCGACGCCGCTGTGAGTGGGGGTTGTGTGCCGGGGCGCCCCGCGGGGCGCCCCGGCACACGGCGTCTCGGGCCTTCGCACCTCGTGCCGGCGCTGCGCACGACCTCGTCGCGGCGGACAGGGCGTAAGGGAATCGTGCTACCCTGTCGAAACTCAAGCTGCGGACCAGCCATGGCGCGAAGCACCACTCACAAGCGGGCCGCCCGCCGGGCGGCCATCTTCATCACCACCGTCGCGATCGGTCTCGCGGGCGTGTGGGCGTTGCCGCGCGTGAGCTCGGCGGCGGCCAAGTGGGCGTCTGTGCCGCCGGTACGCGAGCGGACCCTGAGACTCGACGGCGGTCTTGTCGTTGCGCCGGCGACCAAGGCGCTCGGTGACGTGACGGCCGGTTCGGCGACGGCCGGGGCGGGCGCCGCGAGCCGCGCGGCGCCGGCCGGCCTCACCCGTGTCGTCGAACCTGGTTTCCGTTTCGACATGGTGGGACTGCTTTGCGACGACCAGCATGCTGCGCGTTCGTGCTTCACCGTCAGCCTGAGGACCAGCGTAGACGGACGCACATGGACCCCGTGGCTGTCCGCCGACCTCGAAGTGCGTGCAAGCGTCGCCCTCGGAGGCAAGCGTGACGGCCCGGACAGCGTCCGCACGGCGGACGGGCCGGCCGCGTTCACCGAACCCGTGTGGGTGGGGAGCGCGCGGTACGTGGAGGTGCGAGCGGACGCTGCCGGGGGAGGCGACGCGACCGGGATAACGCTCGGCGGCGTGCGCCTCATGTTCCTCAACACCAGCGGCGACGGCACGACAGGCGATCGCCTTGTATCGGTTCTGCGCGGTACGGTGGCGGCGATCGCTCGCATCGGAGCGACTCCGGCTGCCGGGGCGATGACGGCGACGCCCGACATCGTCCGTCGCGCCGACTGGGGCGCGAACGAGTCGTGGCGCACACACGACCCCGAGTACGCGCCGGTCAAGATGGCGTTCGTCCACCACACGGTGAACGCGAACTCGTACACGCGCGCCCAGGCGCCGGGCATCGTGCGCGGCATCTACTACTACGACACCAAGGGTCTCAAGTGGAGCGACCTCGGTTACAACTTCCTCGTCGACCGCTACGGCACGGTCTACGAGGGGCGCTACGGTGGCATCACCAAGGGCGTGATCGGCGCCCAGGTGCTCGGCTTCAACACGAGCAGCACCGGGATCGCGATGATCGGTACCTTCAGCTCGGTCACGCCGCCATCGGCGATGATGAGGGCGCTGAAGCAGCTGCTCGCGTGGAAGCTCGACATCCATCACGTCGACCCGCAAGGGTCGGCGCGCATGGAGTGTCATTGGACACAGAAGTTCACCGAAGGAGAGACGGTCGTCCTTCCGGCGATCGCCGGCCACCGCCAGGCCAACTACACCGCCTGTCCGGGAGACGCCCTCTACCGGCTGCTCCCCGCGGTCCGCGGCGCGGTCGGGAAGATGGGCTTGCCGAAGATTTACGACTACGTGGTCGGCACGGTCGACGTGAGCCCGAACGGCGACGGCGTCCAGGAGACGACGCGCGTCACGTTCAGGAACTCCGGACCGGCTGACTGGCGTGTCGAGGTGATCGACAAGGCCGACGCGGTGGTGCGCCGCTTCACCGGTCACGGCGAGACGGTCGACGTCAGGTGGGACGCGCGCGACGATGCGGGGGCCGCAGTGCGCGATGGCGCGTATCGCGTCGTCGGCCTGGCGAGCGTCTCGGGCGCCGACGCGCGTGCGGCGACGACCGCCGTCAGGGTGGACACCGTCGCGCCGGCAGCGACGGCGGTCGCCGTGACGCCGGCGGTGTTCAGCCCCAACGGGGACGGGTACGCCGACCGCTGCCGACTGCGCTTCACGACCGCCGAGCCGTGCGCCGCGAGGGTCTTCGTGGTCGACGCCGCGGGGGTGGTGCTACGGGGCGTGACCGGGTGGCACTACGCGGACGCCGGGGAGCGCTCGGCGGTCTGGGACGGCCGGGTCTCGTCCTCCGGTGGTCTGTCGCCCGCGCCAGAAGGTGAGGCGCGGCTGCGTCTCGAGCTCAAGGACCCTGCCGGCAACCGGTCGACCGCGGTGACCACGGTGAGGATCGACCGGACCCTGGGGTTCCTCACCGCGACGCCGCGGACGTTCTCGCCCAACGGTGATGGCGTCAAGGACTCGACGACCCTTGGGTACACCCTCACGCGGCGCGCGACGGTGGCGCTAGACATCACGCGCGCCGGCGACACGGTCCGCGATCTCGGTCAGGCGAGCCTCGCCGCGGGCGCGCGCACGCAGGTATGGGACGGGCTCCTCGCCGACGGGTCGCGCGCCGTCAGCGGGACGTACAGATTGCGGGTCGCGGCGACGAGCACGCTCGGCGCGGTCGGGGCGTCCCGCGCGATCGTCGTCGACCGGTTCCGGCCCAGACTGAGGGCCCCGACCGGCGTCTCCGTCACTCTGGGCGGACGCGCCCGGGTCGTGTTCGGCGTCCAGGACCCGTACAGCGCCAAGGTACGGGTGACCGCGACCGTGCGCGATCGCTCCGGCAAGACGCTCGCGGTCATCGACTGCGGGTGGGTGCCGGTGGGTACCCGAACGGCGGTCCGTTGGAAGCCGCCCGCCCGCCGGACGTACGTGGCGACCTTGACCGCCGTGGACCGCGCCGGCAATCGCCAGTACGCAGCCACGGTGACGAAGATCACCGCCCGCTAGCGAGCCGCGCGGATCGCCGTACTCGCGTCGCCGGCGGGCATAGCCGGAGGGGCCGGCCCGCGGGTCCCGCGGGCCGGCCCCTCGCCGTCGGCGGTCTTACGCCTCGGCGTGCTCTCGCCGCCAGCGGCAGTGCGGCATGGGGCAGCTCGCCATGCGCGCCGCGTCGCAGATCTCGCAGCGTTGCGCCGCGGCGCTGATGGGAAGGTCGAAGGCCGCCGGAGGGGCGTCGCCGAGGCGCATCACGGCGTGCAGGGCGCGGGACACCGCCTTCATGTCGGCGAACGTGTCGGCCTTCTCGGGCAGGTCGATGAGACCCATGCGGACGGCGCGCTTGCGAACGCGTCCGTCCGGCACGCAGGCGAAACGGTCGAGCGCCTCGCTCTCCCAGAGGCCGTAGCGCCGCATCTCGCGGACCGCCCAGAAGGCGCGCGACTTGAGCGCCCCGCCGGAAGAGGCGTGGAGCACGTCGACGGCGACATCCGGATCGGGCGGCTGGGGGAGCAACCGTGTCCATGTGTCACGCGTCGCCGCCAGACGTGTGAAGTCGATGATCTTGCCCTTGCTGTCGCTGCGCGACACGGGCGGGTCGAGGGCGTAGCGCCCCAGGTCGAAGGTGCCGTCGAGGAGCTCGTCGAGCACACCCGCCGCCACGAGCCGGCGCCAGTCGGCTTCGATGACGCTCTCGGGGGCGGGCTGGGCGGCGAGGGCGCCGTGGCAGAACACCTTGAAGAAGAGCCCCGCCTGGGCGGCCGGCTCGGCGGAAGCGAACCGCTCGCGCTCCTTGTCGTCGAGGATCTCGGTAGGGCGCCGCCCCCCGTCGGAGTAAGCTTGGCTGAGGAAGGCGACGTCTTCGCGGCGTTCGCGATTGGTGAGCGTGGTCGTGGCATTCACTCTTGTGACCCCCACAGGTGCGATGGTCGGGAACGGCGGCCGGGCCGGGCCGCCGCCCGGCAGGAGGGGGGGCGCCCGGCCGGCCCCACCGGGCCCCG
>Ga0315281_10010940_pt1 | contig 12457 bp, 12 predicted proteins | sample YL17G07_0_MG_FD_204540 | JGI IMG/M metagenome (GOLD analysis project Ga0315281, IMG submission 204540) | Sediment microbial communities from Yellowstone Lake, YNP, Wyoming, USA - YL17G07_0 | ecosystem: Environmental > Aquatic > Freshwater > Lake > Sediment | place: USA: Wyoming | collected... | reverse complement strand
AGCAAGGATGTCTCTGACAGGTCGGAATCAACTCGCACCGAGATAACAATTTTTCTCCCTTGTGAACCTCAGCTTGCCATAAGGTCAACTCATTGATAGCTTCAAATGGAATTCCCGTCCTTGCAAGTATAAACCCTGCCCCTGTCATTGCGAGCGTAGCGAAGCAATCTCAAAAATTCAATAACCCACCTTTAGTAAAGGGGGCGAGGGGGGATTTGAGGACATCAGGAGTGAGATTATTTCAAAAAAAATACATCTGTAGGGTTGCATATCCGCATTGCGTCTATTCCTCCATTTTGGCGGTATATACGCCGTAATTGCGGATATGAACGAGTGCTATGCAATTGTGGGCAGAAAGGAAATAAGAAGAAAAAATTAGATGATTAAAAATAGAACAACCGTCCCATTTTTTATTTTAGGTCTATTTATATTTCTGCTTCTTATTATCTTTTTAATTAGTTGTTCAACCACGGGAAAAAGGTCCCATTTCCAGCAAAATTCGAGCAATATTCTAAATGATAAGCATGTTAAAGATTTAGAAGATATATTGAAGGACAGCTTATTATCTCGGCCATCATTATGGCTGTTAAAAATGTACATGGAAAGTCTGGAAGTGGAAATGCGTAGTAATACTTCTTATGACTTGGCTAAGGAAAAAGATATAAATCAGGTTGAGGAAAGTATAAATCAACATGATAAGGAGATTCAACATTTTCAAAAAATTATAGAGAATACCGAGATATTCTTAAAAAATAATTCTGACGATGCCCTTTCAATAAAGTTGGCTTCTTTTCGAGAAAGACTCCAAAAATATGAATATATAATTAAAGAATATGAAGAGCGATTCAAGCTACCTCAATATCAATTCAAGCTATTAGAAGATCAATATCTTGCCGATACAAGAAAAAAAGATGCTCTTAGAAAGTCTTACAAAGAGCATATTTTAAAAGGCATTGATGATATCGGTATAAATTCAGAATATGTTTTTTATAATGAATCATCTATCGGGATTATTGAATCTTTATTTTATTTTAAAAAGAAAATTTATCTTACTGTAAAGTTAATTATTCTTCCTTACTCAAATGCCCATATTGAGCATTTTCACTTATACGACAAATTTGCAGGACATTTAGGTTCTCCAGAAGATGAAAGTTTTTCAAATCTTTATGATTCCAGAGATGAAAAAGAGCCTCAGGTACGTATTTACAAAAGAGTTTTCTCAGCAGAGAATATTCCTAATAATGGCGAGTTAAAAATAATTTTGCAAGGTTGGAATATTAATCACGAAAAGACACTAAAATATGCAGAATTAGATTATGGTAAAACAATTCCAATTTCTAATAATATTAAAGATTTCTCGAAAAAAGATATAAAAGAAAAAGACTTTGTTTCAGAGATAACGAAAATTCAAGGAAAACGTAAAGGGAATCATCTTCTTATTCCGGTTTGGTTAGATATCCACGGTGTTGAAATAGATGCGGAATTACTTTTAGATACAGGAGCATCTATCACAACAATTCCATACAATTTATATAAAACAGGAAATCCTATTAATTTAAATAGTTTAAAGAAAGAAAAGTTTCAAACTGCCGATGGAATTGTTATTGCACCCACAGATAAGCTTAAATTGAGAACATCAGCTTACACTAAAGAAATTGAAGTAGCTTTAATTGATAATGATGTCCTACTGCTAGGTGCGAATTATTTCGAAGGAAATGTATACACTGTAGATTTAACAAATGAGTGTATTTATATACATCCTAAATATTCTCATAAATGAAACAGTCAACAATTGGATGCCCGTAGAATGTGTACCTGCAGGACTCTTTTTGGTTTTTGTTAGTTTACTTTTGATTTTTAGTATTCGAACTATTTTTTAATAAGCTAACACCTTACAGGGGGGACGTTAAGTTTACTTATGGTTCTCTATAAATATAAGTCTTTAGTAAACTTAGAGTATGTTCTGGACATTATTTTAAATGAAAGGTTATTCTGTGAATCATACGATAAACTAAATGACCCGTTTGAAGGGCTCTTTCTAACAATAATAAAATTAAGTTATTCACGGTTATTAGCATTAAAAGTGCCATTTCGTCCATTCTTGGTCAATAGTTCAATCAAGCAGTATAAAAACGTTGAAGATCTTATAGTTGATTTGTCCAGAACAAGAATATGTAGCTTATCTTCTGACATGAGTGATGTTCGTTTGTGGTCTCACTATACTAATGGACATAAAGGAGTAGTTTTCGAAATAGATTTTTCTGGAATTGAATCTCAGGTTCATAAGGTGATTTATGATGATAAGTTGCCGACTTTTGGTAGCACAATTTTAACAAGCCCATTTCCTTATGAGGTTTTGTCTTGCAAAACAAAGCACTGGGAATATGAGTCTGAATATCGTATTATCCATGACAGTGAATATTTTCCAATCGCTAATAGGATAAAAGCCATTTATGCAGGTTTTCGTATCAGTGACTTTCACTACGACTTATTGAATAAAATTGTTCCGAACAGTGTTCCAATCTTCCGTACCAAGATAAATAAAGATGAAATTAAAGTAGAACATAGTCAATAAATGAAAAATGGAAAACGTCTATTTTAAATGCCCGCAACAGAGAGCGTAAACAGAAGGGTCTGGTCTTTAATTTTTGAAGACAGCCTGCAATGTCAGATAACATAGAGCTTGTCTATGACTCATAGAGGGGTTTACACTCCAAATGCCCTGCCCTTCTCAAGCATTTAAGCCGTTATCTGAAATTGTACCTCCTGAAAGATATGGCAACCAGTAAAGTCAAAAAATGGTAAAATAACGATAAGTTGGAACAGCAGGGGGACAAAAAAGTGGAAACATTAAAACAAAAAGCAATCAAGGCAATTTCAAAATTACCTGAATCAGCAAGCATTGACGGTATAATGTATGAGCTTTATGTAATTGATAAGGTCAAAAAAGGCAGAGAGGCAGCTAAACGCGGCGAATCAATTTCCATAGAAGACCTTAAAAAAGAAATGCAGTCGTGGTAAAGTGGTCAACGGAAACAGGTTCGATATAAATTTGGAGATGAAGCAGAATAAGGGTTCTACTATTTCCGATACTTCCAACCAATAGCCCCAAGAGCAAGTTTTTCCTCTTTAATACACCTCATTTATCGTTCATAACTGAGACAGTTCAACCCTTTAGTGATATAATATGGATAGCTTTTTATGGAAAGATGCAGAAAGGTTGAGGTATCAACAAAAGAGTCATTAAAGGAGTCATTAATGATTGATACCAAAAAGCTTAAAGATATATTTAAGGACTACCCTTATATTGCCTCTGCATATCTTTTTGGATCGCAGGCCTTGGGCAAAATAGGACCAATGAGTGATGTGGATATTGCAATTCTCCTAATGGATAATCCTCCAAAAGGAAGGGAATTGATTCACGAAGAAGATTATCTGGCATACAGGATTGCGGATGCCTTGCAGGCAAAAGAAGTAGATTTGATAGAGCTTAATAGACAGGGACTTATATTTGTACATAATGTCCTGAGAACTGGCAAGCTGATTTATGATGCTAACCCTGATTTCAGAATAAGGTTTGTTGCAAAAGCTATTTCTGATTACTGCGATTTTGAACCGACTCTCAGATTTATGAATAAATATTATTTTAAGGGCTATATGATGAGGCTTGCAACATTATGAAGAAACAGGATATCCAGACAAAGATTGATGTCATATTTGATAATCTTGAGAAATTGAAATATTTTGACTCAAAGACTTATGAAGAGTTTATCTCTGATTTCAGAAACATAGATGCAAGCCTCCACATACTGCAGACATCTATACAGGCATTGCTGGATATTGGCAGTTATATTATTGCATCTCTGGGTTTGAAAACTCCTAATACTAACGTCGAAATTGTAAAGATTTTAAGGGATGCTGGTCTTATCTCGGAAGACAGATCAGAAACCTATATAAAGATGTGTCAGTTCAGAAACAGAATAATTCATGTGTATAATCATATTGACACAAAGACGCTTTATGATATTCTGATAAATGAACTGGGTGACATTAAAAATTTATATAAAGACTTGCTTAAAATTATTGACAAATACAAAAAATAATAGAAGACAAATGTCTGGCAAGCTTCATACTCGATGCCGCCATGGAATCCCTTCCACATGGAAATCTTTATCAGGTAGCGCAATCTCAATATGTAGAAAAAGTAAAGTAATACTGCGCCTTTTGTGTCTCTTTCTGTTTATGCTTCACTGTTCACTTAGTTACGCTGAAGAGATTGATGGTAAGGCGCTTCTCAAAAAAGGGAAAGAGGAACTGGATGAGAAAAAATACGAAGATGCTATAAAAAACCTCTCTGAAGCAGAAAATAAATTTCCCCTTCTTGGAGATTATGCGCTTTTATGGCTCTCAGAAGCATATCACGAAACAGGAAATCATGCAGAATCTCTGAAAACAACCCGCTCCCTTCTGAAGAAATATCCTGATTCACCCCTCAGAAAAAAGGTACGCATAAAGGAGATTGAAGAGGCTGAAGAAGTATCTGAAGAAAATCTTCAGCAGATGTTCGAATTCTTTATAAAGGAATATCCGAATGATACAGAAATTAAGTATGCATATGCTCAGTGGCTCAAAAAAACAGAAAAAATGGATATTGCAAAGTCCATTTTTAAAGATATTTATATAAGTGCCAATTCATTTTCAGGGTTAGCTTACAATGAACTCTGTCCTGATGATATCAGGGTAGAAGACCTTATCAAAAGGGCTTCTAACCTGATGGAGCTTAGGGATTTCAGAGGGGCTGAATCTGGCCTCAGGTCAGCATTAGAAAAAGACAATGGGGCATTACAAAATGAGATTCTCCAAAACCTTGGTCTATGCCTTTTTAAACAAAAAAGATACCTTGAGGCTGCAGGGATATACGAGAAGGTGAACGAGAAATTCTGGAGGGCATTGTCACTTTACAGGGCGGGAAACAAGGAGGCGTTAGACCCTGCCATTGAGGAACTCATACAGACTGGAGATAAGAGAGCTGGCTCTATTCTGAACGCTGTTGCCTCTGATAAAAGAAGGGATGGAGAGATTAAAGATGCCCTGAAAATTTATCAGGAAGTTTTGGAAAAATATCCTTCAGAAACAGAAGATGCCCTGTGGGGAATCGGATGGACTTACTTTCTCACTGGAGAATACGGGAAAGCTGCCGATGTCTTTACAAAACTCTATGAGGGCTATGAGGATAACAAATATCTTTACTGGAAGGCGCGCAGCCTTGAGGTCTCTGGAAAAGACGCATCAGACTTATATAATAAACTCAAGAAAAAAGACAGGGATTTCTACAGTGTCCTGTTGTATCTGAAGACTGAAAGACCTTCCGAACAATCAAACACCAAAAAAATAAATATGTCCTCACGCCCCTTCAATTCTACCTCTACGAGTCATGACCTGACCAATAGGGGAAATAATGGGGGTAAGAAGTTTGACCGTGTAGAGGCTCTTTTTGAAATCGGTTTATCAAAAGAAGCCCTGTCAGAACTCATCAACGTTTCGAAAATAATAACCTCAACAGAAGACATCCTGTATCTCGGCTCGAGATTCCAGGATATTGGAGAATATAAATATATTGTTCGTCTCGCTGAAAGGCTTCCCTATAAGGAGAGCTTGCACCATCTCTTTTATCCTCTCGCTTACTGGGATAGTGTTGAGACTATCTGTCAGAAATATCGCATTGATCCCTTTCTAATTCTCTCGGTTATGAGAGAAGAAAGTATGTTTAACCCTAATGCCAAGTCAATAGCAGGGGCCGTGGGACTAATGCAGCTTATACCAAAAACAGCGCTCTGGCTCGATAGCAACCTTCAGTTGGGAATAAAAAACACTTCACAGATATTTGAAATAAAGAACAATATTTCCCTCGGAACATATTATCTGAGCATCCTCATGAAGGAATTCGGTTCCAATGCGTATGTCATTGCTGCGTATAATGTAGGGGAGGAGAGAGTAAGAAAATGGTCCCAAAAGGGAAATTATAAATCTATAGATGAATTCATTGAAGACATTCCTTATTATGAGACGAGAAACTATGTCAAAAAAGTTATGACATCGTATTTTGGATATAAGAAGTTTCTCGAAAAAGAAGAGATAAAAAAGGATTCTCCTGGAAATCTGTAGACTTTCATCTAAATCTTTGGTATCTTAATGCAAGATGGTTTCAGATAAAACCCTCTTTGATGACAATCAACATACAGAAAAATCAACCGTAATAAGAAAGGAGGGTACGCCCTTGGAAAAGCTCAAAAATCTTGAGGACAAGATTGCAACAGCAATCGAAAGGGTCAAGACCCTTAAGGATGAAAAGGTACTTTTGCAGAGGAAGATAAGAGATCTCGAAGAGCTTCTCGATGAGAAAAACCAGGAGATTGAACATTTGAGGTCAGAAAAAAATGTTGTAAAAAGCCAGATCGAAGATCTCCTCTCTGAGCTCGAGATGATTGAAGTAGAGAAAGAATAACTATGGGTAGTGTCGAGGTCTATATTCTGGGTCAGAAATACACTGTAAAAGGAGACGCCTCTGAGGAATACATCAGGAAGCTTGCCTTTTATGTTGATGAAAAACTGAAGGAAGTCCATAGCTCCATGCCCAATATTACACCTGTTAAAGCAACAATTCTCGCTGCCCTCAATATTGCTGATGAACTCTTCAAGATGAAGAATGATCAGGAGAAGATGACAAAATTTATCGAGGATAAAACAAACACACTCACTGCATTATTTGACTGATTCTTATTATTCTTTAGTCATTCCTGCTCTTGTTGCCATTCCCGCTTGTCGGGTCATTGCGGCTTGTCCGCAATCCTTCTGTCTTCGGAATCGAAGAAAGATTCCAGACAAGCTGGAATGACAGGAACAACTCTGGATTCTCGCCTCGGCAAGTCGCTGAGGTGACCGCATCAAGTGCGGAATGACAACAAAGATCATCATTTTCTTCTCTAACTCCCTAAGCCTTACCCCGACATGATTGCAGACTGCGGAAAGGATTTGTACATAAAATCTTCTTTTTTATGATTGAATAAATAGTAAAAGATATAAAAAGGAATTCAGGTATAATAATCAAAGCTTATGAGCGGCATTGCTGTATGGATAACCGGTCTTCCTGGAAGCGGGAAGAGCACAGTTGCTGATGCCCTAAAAAAGACACACCCTGAGTTTATCATCCTCAGGATGGATGAGTTAAGAAAGGTTGTAACACCTGAGCCAACATATTCTGATTCAGAGAGGGAGATAGTTTACAGGGTCCTCGTCTACCTTGCAAAAAAGCTAACAGAACTCGAACATTATGTAATAATTGATGCAACAGGAAATCTCAGGAGATGGAGAGATCTCGCAAGAGAGTTGATCCCGAGATATATAGAAATATATCTGAAATGCCCTATGGAGACATGCATGAAAAGAGAGAAAAAGAGGATCGAAAGACATGAGGCGCCAGGGGACATCTACAAAAAGGGTGCTGAAGGCTGGCCAGTGCCCGGCATAGTTGTGCCCTATGAAGAGCCATTGAATCCTGAAATTATAATAGATACTGACAAAACATCTCTTGAAGACTCGATAGCAAAAATAGAAAAAGAGATTCGGGACTTATAATACCCTCAAGGGCTTGTAACCCGATGTGCCCATCGAAAGTCCCTTAAGTTCGAACATGATTGACACACTGTAGTCACCAGGATATTTATTAAATTGCATATTTACGCCCCAGCATTGTCTTAAAAATTTTAAATCTATTGTTATATCCCTGATCACTTTTTCTTTGGCGTCGTACGAGATACTGCTGTTCAGATACCAGGGTTTAAAAGGATGAAGTCCAAATCCACCCCTGTAAAAGGTTATGTTCTCTTGCTTGTTATATCTCTGGCCGAACCAGACAGACGATTCAGAAATACTATAACTGAAGTCAGAATTTATGCTTTCAAGTTCACCCTGATGAACATCATAGGTTACATCGAGGCGGAGAGAAACAGGCTTCTTTATCCCGACCTCAAGTCTGAATGGCAGAAATGGCCTGTCCCCTAAAGTCGTATCTAACGCCTGGGAGGCCTTTAGGATAAAAAATTCTCCACTGGCGTCTAAAAGCCTGTTAATGAGGGATAACTCTACTTTGGATGTCTTTTTAAAGAGTTCTGTTGAATCAAAGACAGGTAAATCCTGAGGATCTGTGATAAGTGTATATCCGAGAGAAGGTTCTAACACATGAGTAAATGAATTATATCGTTTCAAAAACCTTGTATTGGCTACTGCACTGTATTCAATTGCCTCTCTATGGGAAAAGTCATCATCGGTCCTCTGTAAAGAGTATGCCATTTCCCGGAAACCAAGTGCCTGGGAGAGAACAATGTCTTTTCCGAACGTATGTAATATTCTCGGATAGATATCGAGCCTCTGACCATACACACCCTTATCTCTCCAGAAATTGGAAACCGTTGCCGTGGTAGAAAACCAGAAAGGACCAACCTTTGTAGGGTTTAAGACATATCCAAACTCTGGCAATCTTTGAGCAGCAGGTCTTACCTCCTCTTTGAGGTCAACCCAGTATTGAGATAAAAGATAAAACCTTGAGTTAGTGAGAGGAAGAGATATCTCTCCTGTTGACTCAACAAAACGATTTGTTCGCAACTCACGATAAGGACTGTACTCTCTGTAAAAATCCTCCCTGTTCACATAGTTAATACTCAGAAAGCCCCCGATTCCGTCCTTTGACCTCTGCTCGTGAAGAGACCTTACTTCCAGGAAATTCTTTTTAAGAAGTGTGTCCTTTATATGGTAAAGCCACCATCTCCCCTTTATGTTTCCAGGTTTAATATATCTGTATTCCAGACCTTCTCCAATGCCCCTCTTTGAATACGCATCCACGAGAAAAGTCGCATCCTTGTCCTCTGAAACAGCCCAGTAAAAGGGGATTCCGATGCGAATTCCTCTTGATTCACTATTATCAAAAACTGGCATCAGAAAACCTGTCTTCCTTTCACTATGAAATGGAACCGAGATATATGGGGAATAGAGCACTGGAACACCCTTTATGTTGAAAGAAACGTCCTTTGCTTTTAACCTCTCATCGACAAATAGATCAATATCATCACCCCTGAAACACCATGCGGGAGCAGGTGGGTCACAGGTAGTAAAAGTCGCTTCAGGGGCAAAATAGTATTTTTTGCCTCTCTTCTCAATCTCTTTCCCTGAGATATAGTAGTTTTCTTTTTTGTGGAGAACTTCTGCCTCATAAAGCATGCCCGTATCTTTTTTAAGATTGAGCTGAACCTTACTTGCCTTAATTGACATCTCGGCGTCACCATATTTCACATTTTTAGAAGCTATCATTTCAGATGTCTGTTCGTTATAGCTCATCTCTTCGGATTCGATCACCATGTCTTCACTCTTGACCTTCACAGACCCTTTTGCAACATATGTAGAAGTGTCCTCAAAGTATTCAAGGGTTTCTGAGGTTATCGTTGTCTCCTCTTCTGCAAAACAGTAATTAGTATTTAGTGAATAGAAAATAGTAAATAGTAAAAGAATAAAAATAATCCTTATAAATTTCTTGCTTTTCACTGACAACTGTTCACTATTCACTGTTCACGGTTATTCTCTCAACCTCGTAAGGACGCCTTTTTGTCCAAGAACTTCTTCTGCCTCCCCGATTGTGTAAAAAGAACCAGTGATTACAATAAGTGATTTCGGATTGCAGATTTCGGATTTCGGAATGATTTCATATTCGGTGCTCTGCATTTCACATTCCGAATTCTGCATTCCGCATTCCGCAATTTTAATCGCCATCTCAATCGCATCTTTTACACAAGCAGCAATTCTCACTTCAGGGAATCCTAAAGATGCTGCAATCCCGGCAAGTTTGGCTGGCGGAGCTGCCCTCTCATAACCTGGGGAAGTGAGTATTATCTCAGAAGTTATGGGAAGGAGGGGTTTCATTATCCCCTCTATATCTTTGTCACCCATGATACCGAGAATGAGTATAATCCTTTTGTATATGCCAAGGAAGTTTTTCACCAGTGCACGTGACAGCACTACTGCTGCACCAGGGTTATGTGCCCCATCAATAAGAATCGGCGGATCATCTTGTATCATCTCGAGCCTTCCGGGCCACTTAACATCCTTAAGACCTTCCCTGATGAAGTTCGGGGTTCGGAGTTCGGAGTTCGGAGTAATCTTTTTAGAGAGAAGTTCAACTGCCTTTATAGCAACAGTGGCATTCTGCATCTGATGTTCACCTATAAGAGGAAGATACAAATCATGAATATCAAAAGAGTCACCGCCAAAATAGTCAAAACATATTCCTGAGGGGTCCTCTCTTTTGAGTACTGCTGAAAAATCCCTGCCATAGAGATAAACCTCTGAATTCTTTTCTTTTGCCTTAGCTTCAATAACCTCTAAAACATCCGGAGCTTGCGAGGAGATAACAACGGGTATACTATCTTTTATAATCCCCGCCTTCTCATAAGCTATTTCACTGAGTGTGTCTCCAAGATATTCCCTGTGGTCATAGTCTATGCAAGTGATCACCGATACCTCTGGCATTAGTATGTTTGTAGCATCCAGCCTTCCTCCCATACCTACTTCTATTACGGCTATATCTATTCTTTTCCTCTGGAAATAAAGAAATGCCAGTGCTGTCACTACTTCAAAAAAAGTTGGGGAGAAATCCACCACCTTGCTCCTTATTTCTTCAGTCAAACTCATGACTTCATATTCTGTTATCTCCTCACTATTCACCCTTATTCTCTCGGTGAAGCTTACCAAATGAGGTGATGTGAAAAGACCCACCTTGAGACCTGAGATCTTCAGAAGAGATGCAATAAAGGCAGAGGTTGAACCCTTTCCATTTGTGCCGGCAACGTGGACAGAGAGAAATGATTCATGGGGATTTCCAAAAATCGATACTAATCTGGTTATATTACTCAAGCCAAATTTAGTACCATGCTTCTGGAGATTATAGATATAGTTGATTGTATCGCTATAGCTCATTGGAGAAGTTCAATGAGCTTGGCGAGCATATCCCTCAGGTTTTTTCTCTCTACAACAATATCAATAAGGCCGTGACCGAGAAGGAACTCGGCTCTCTGGAAATCTTCAGGAAGGGGTTGTTTTATTGTCTGCTCAATAACTCGCGGGCCTGCAAAACCTATCAAACTCTTTGGTTCGGCAATAATTACATCACCGAGCATAACAAAACTGGCAGTAACACCTCCAAAAGTAGGATCAGATATAACAGAGATAAAAAGAATTCCATTATCCTTCAGCCTTGCTATTGCAGCAGAGACTTTTGCCATCTGCATAAGGGAAAATATCCCTTCCTGCATCCTTGCACCCCCGGAGGACGAAACTGTAATGAAAGGTTGTTTCTCCTCAAGGGAGCGTTCTGCTGCCCTCAGGATCTTTTCACCCACAACTGAACCCATGCTCCCGCCCATGAAAGAGAAGTCCATAATAACAAGACAAACAGGATAACCTTTTATGAGGGCATTCCCGGAAATCACAGCCTCTTTAAGACCGCTCCTTTTCCGGCTTTCCTCTATTCTGTCTCTATAAGAGACCGTGTCCTTAAAATCGAGAGGATCACCTGATGAAAGACCTTCATCTAACTCTGTAAAGCTTCCTTCATCAACAAGGAGCTTTAATCTCTCTCTCGCACCTATCCTGAAATGATAATTACATTTTGGACAAACCTTGAGGTTTTTATTAATCTCTTTCCTGTAAACGATCTCCTTACAACTGTCGCACTTGATCCACAGGCCTTCGTGTATCTTTACCTTCTTCTCAGCAATATCTTTTGTCTTCTTAAACCACACCATATAAAACTAAACAGTAATCCGTAAACGGAAATCAGTAAAACAAAAAATCTTCTTCTTAAAAGTTACCATTAAATTATCGCCTTTCTCAGGCTTATGATATAGCTTTTAAATTCATCAGGGGATTCATTCAGCCTTTTCACTATGGCACTACCTACTATCACACCATCAGCCACCTTTGAAACTGCTGATGCCTCCTCTGGAACAGAGACGCCAAAACCAACTGCTATTGGCTTATTAGTGTACTTCCTTATTTCAGAAATCAGTGTTTCCATAGAACCATTCAATAAAAGCCTGCTCCCTGTTATCCCTGTTATCGAGACATAGTATATAAAACCCCTCGATTCCTTTGCTACCTTCTTAATCCTGTCAGGAGTTGACGTAGGCGCAAGGAGAAATATTGTATCGAGACCCTCCCTCCTTGAAGTAACTATGAAACTTGCTGCCTCATCAGGAGGAAGGTCAGGGACGATTATACCGTCTATTCCTGCATCCTTTGCATCCCTTACAAAATTCTCCTCACCGTATTTAAACACAGGGTTGTAATAAGTCATAAGGACAATAGGTATCTGCGTGTTTTTTCTCAAGTCTTTTACAAATCCAATCACCTT
>Ga0315281_10010939_pt1 | contig 12457 bp, 16 predicted proteins | sample YL17G07_0_MG_FD_204540 | JGI IMG/M metagenome (GOLD analysis project Ga0315281, IMG submission 204540) | Sediment microbial communities from Yellowstone Lake, YNP, Wyoming, USA - YL17G07_0 | ecosystem: Environmental > Aquatic > Freshwater > Lake > Sediment | place: USA: Wyoming | collected... | reverse complement strand
CGTACACGCAGATCCTCCTCTACGTCGTGTACTTCAACTGCGTCCTCGGGATCTTCAACCTCGTCCCGATCCCGCCACTCGACGGGTCGAACGTCGTGTATGGGCTGCTCCCCCCGCGGCAGCAGTACTCGTGGCGGCAGTTCCAGCAGTACGGGCCGATGTTGCTGCTGGCCCTCCTGTTCTTCGGGTCCCGCATCCTGTTCCAGGTCGTCTTTGGTCCGGCGCAGGCGCTCGCGGTCCTGTTGATCGGCCACCGCTTCTGATGATCGGCCGCGCAAGACAGACGCTGCATGTCGTGGCCGCCGGTGCGGCCGCCGATGTCCGGCACGCCGAGCGGACGGCGGAGATCCTGCGCACGCTCGGCGCCGACGAGGAGCTCGTGGCCGCGGGCCTGCTGCACGACGTCGCCAAGCCATCGGCGACGCGGCTGTGGCACCGCGTCGCGGGCGTGCTGCTGGCGCGGTTCGCCCCGCGCGTGCGGCGCGAGCTCGCGCGCGGGAACTCGACGTTCGCGCGATACCTCGACCATGCGCGGCTCGGCGCCGCGGAGGCGCGGCGGCAGGGCGCGTCCGAGCGCGTCGTGTTCCTCATCGCCGGCCACCACAGCCCACCCCGGAGCGACGACGCGCGGCTCCTCGCGCGCGCGGACCACGAGGCGCTGCCGTGATGCCGGTCGGCCCGCGCCCGCCGGACGTGTCCGTCGCGGGGTTCGAGGGGCCGCTCGACCTGCTCCTCGAGCTGGTGGAGGAGAAGAAGCTCGACATCTTCACCGTCCGGCTGGGCGAGCTCGCCGACGACTATCTCGTCCGCGTCCGCGGGATGGACCGGCTGCCGGCCGACGAGGTGTCGGCGTTCCTGTACATCGCGTCGCGTCTCGTCCTGTTGAAAGCCCGCAGCCTCCTGCCGTCGCTGACGCCCGCGTCGGACGACGACGAGATCGACACCGAAGAGGAGCTGCGCCTTCGCCTCATCGAGTACGCGACGACGAAGGGGCGCGCGGAGGCCCTCGGCGACCGCATGCGCGCCGGCGAGCGCGCGTTCCACCGCGAGGGAGGGACGGTCGATCTTCCGCCGAAGGGCGGGAACCCCGCCGCGCTCGCGGCGGCATGGCTGAAGGTGCTCGCGCTGACGCGCCGCACCGAGGAAGAGGTCGAGGTCCCGGGCGAGCGCTACTCCGTGGAGCAGCGCACGGCCGAGATCGAGGCGCTCATCGCCGAACAGCCGGCGGTCACGTTCGCTACGCTCCTCGGTGACCGGCCGACCCTCGGCTATGCGATCGTGACGTTCATCGCACTGCTCGACCTGTACCGCCGCCTGGTCGTCGACATCACGCAGGACGAGCTCTTCGGCGAGATCCGGGTCGAGCGGAAGGTCCGGCGGATGGAGGGGCTCCCGGAATGACGCGCTCTGTCAGCGCCGCCGCGGTCGAGGCCGTGCTCTTCGTCGCCGAGAAGCCGGTGAGCCGCGGCGAGCTCGCGAAGACGATCGGGGCCGGCGCCAAGGCCGTGAGCGAAGCGCTCGCGGAGCTCGAGGAGTGGTATCGCGGCACGGGACTTCGGCTGCAGCACGAGGGCGACGATTGGCAGATCGTCACGGCGCCGGAGATGGCCCCCTACGTCGCCTCGTATCTGGGAGCCGACCGCCTGCGGCTCTCGTCGGCGGCGCTCGAGACGCTCGCCGTCGTCGCCTACCGTCAGCCGGTGACGCGCGCGGAGGTCGAGTCGATCCGCGGCGTGAACTGCGACCAGACCATTTACACCCTCATGTCGCGCCGGCTCATCGAGGAGCTTGGTCGGCGCGAGGCGCCCGGCAGCCCGTTCGAGTACGGCACGACCTGGGAGTTCCTCGAGTGCTTCGGTCTGACGTCGCTCGACGCGTTGCCGTCGGCGCTGTCGCCCGAAGGCGTGCGCAGCGACGATGCGGTGACCACCGAATGAAGGCCGCGCCGGCGCGCGCCCAGAAGCTGCTGTCCGAGCGCGGTGTCGCGTCGCGGCGCCACGCGGAGCAGCTCATCGCCGCGGGTCGGGTGACCAGTCGCGGCCGGCGGATCGCCATCGGCGAAAAGCTCGCGCCGGACGCGCCGCTCGAGGTCGACGGGGCGCGCGCGGAGACGGCGGTCGCGCATCGGTACGTGCTGCTGAACAAGCCGGCTGGTGTCGTTTCGACGGCGCGCGACGAGCGCGGGCGCGCGACCGTCGTGTCGCTCGTCGGCGCGCGCGAGCGGCTCTACCCGGTCGGCCGCCTCGACTCCGATTCCGAAGGTCTCCTGCTTCTCACGAACGACGGCGCCTGGGCGGAACGGGTGCTGCACCCGCGCTACGGCCACGAGCGCGAGTACGAGGTCGACGTGGAGCCGGAGCCGAACGCGGAGCAGCTGTCCGCGCTGCGGCGCGGGGTCCGGCTCGAGGAGGGGGACGCCAAGCTCTATGGACTGCGCCTCGTCGCGCCGGGACGGCTGCAGCTCGTACTCCGGACCGGCTGGAAGCGGCAGGTGCGGCGGATGTGCGCGACGGTCGGCCTGCGCGTGACGCGGCTCCGCCGTGTGCGGATGGGTCCGCTGCTCCTCGGTGCGCTGCCGCTCGGCAAATGGCGCGAGCTGACCAAGCGTGAAGTGGCTGCGCTGAAGGTGGCTCGGTAGTGGCGATGCCGAGGACCGTCGCCATCGACGGACCCGCCGGGGCGGGGAAGAGCACGATCGGCGCGCTCGTCGCCGAGCGCCTCGGCTACCTGTTCCTCGACACGGGCGCGATGTACCGCGCCGTCGCGCTCGCGGCGCTGCGTCGCGGCATCGATGCCGATGACGCGGAGAAGCTGACGGAGCTCGCGAAGAAGGTCCGGATCATGATCGGCCCGCCGACGAAGCAGGACGGCCGTGCGTACACGGTGCTCCTCGACGGAAACGACGTCACCTGGGATATCCGCTTGGCGGATATCGACCGCATCGTGTCGCAGGTCGCCCGCGTGCCGGGCGTGCGCGACGCGATGGTCGAGCAGCAGCGTGCGCTCGCCGGCCAGGCTCGTGTCGTGATGGTCGGGCGTGACATCGGCACCGTCGTCCTTCCCGACGCGGAACGGAAGATCTTCCTCACCGCCTCCGCCAACGAGCGCGCGCGCCGGAGGGAAGAGGAGCTCGCGTCGCGCGGAGAACGTCGATCGCGGCAGGACCTCCTGCGCGAGATCCTCCGGCGCGATCAGCTCGACACCGAGCGCGCGGTCTCGCCGCTGAAGGCCGCGAGGGACGCGATCATCGTCAAGACGGACGGCCTCGCCGTGCGCGAAGCGCTAGACAAGGTCCTGGCGGCCATCCAACGCCCCTGATCGGTCTGCTCGGCGATCCGCTCTGGCCGCAGCGGCGGCTGTGGATCTGGCAGACGCTGTTCCCGCCGGTGTGCGCCGTCGGGCTCGCGCTGTTCAAGATGACGCTCGAAGGTCGCGAGCGCATCCCGCGGAGCGGGCCGTACATCATCGTCGCGAACCACGTTGATTGGAAGGATCCGCCTGCGATCGAGCTCACGTTCCGGGTGGCCATCCGGTTCATGGCGAAGATCGAAGCGTTCCGGATGTTCTTCCTCGGCGGCCTCATGCGAGGCATCGGGTGCTTCCCGGTCCGCCGGGGCGAGGGCGATCGCCGCGCGATGGTGACGTGCCTTCAGGTGCTGCGCGCCGGGAACCCCCTCGGCTACTTCCCCGAGGGCACCCGCAGCAGAGACCGGAAGCTGCACCGCGCGCATCCCGGGATCGCGTTCCTCGCGAAGCGGTCCGGCGCGCCGATCCTGCCGGTGGGGCTCAGCGGGACGCCCGAGGCGAAGCTGTTCCGGTCGAACATCCGCGTGACGGTCGGCGAGCCGTTCCAGTTGAGCGCCCTGGGGCTGCACGCGAACGCGACCGAGCAAGAGGTCGCCGACGCGATCATGCGCAGGGTCGCCGCGCTACTGCCGGAGGAGATGCGCGGGTACTACCTCGAGGCGGTCCGGAGGACCGATTAGGCCCGTACACTCGAGCACATGGAAGTCCTCCTCGCGCGCGAGAATGGGTTCTGTTTCGGGGTCAAGAAGGCCGTGGAGCTGACCGAAGCGGCGGCCGAATCCGGCAAGCCCGTGTTCAACCTCGGCCAGGTCGTGCACAACCCGAAGATCAGCGAACGGCTGGCCGCGCGCGGCGTGAAAGTGATCACGGATCCCGCCGATGCCGGGTCCGGCATCGTGGTCATCCGGGCCCACGGCGTGCCGCCGGCGGTCCGCGCGAGCATCGAGGAGCACGGTCTCTCGTGCATCGACGCGACGTGCTCCCTCGTCCTGCGCGCGCAACGCTTCACGAAGCAGCTCGCCGACGAGGGGTACAAGGTCGTCATCCTCGGCACGCCCGAGCATCCGGAAGTCGTTGGCCTCGTGGGCTTCGCGGGCGCCGACCACACCGTCGTCGAGTCGAAGGAACAGTGGGAGCGCCTCCCGAAGATGAAGAAGGCAGGCGTCGTCTCCCAGTCGACGCAGCCACCGTGGGCGTTCAAGGAGCTCGTCGCGCACGTCGCTGAGATCAGCCAGGAGCTGAAGGTCTTCAACACGGTCTGCCCGGTCACGATCAAGCGGCAGAACGCCGCGACCGAGCTCGCCGGAGAGACGGACGTGATCGTCGTCGTCGGCGGGAAGAACTCGGCGAACACGCGTGAGCTCGTGAACCTCGCGCGCATGCAGGGGAAGATCGCGTACCACATCGAGCACTCCACCGAGCTCGAGCCAGCGTGGCTCACCGGCAAGGACCGCATCGGCCTGATCGGGGGCTGCTCGACGCCCATGGAGACGCTGCTCGAAGTGAAGGAGCGCGCCGAAGCGCTGGCCGGCTAGATGGCCCGTGCGGTCGTCGCGATCGTCGGCCGTCCGAATGTCGGCAAGTCCACGCTCTTCAATCGCCTGATCGGGGAGCGCGTCGCGATCGTCGAGGATCTCCCTGGTACGACTCGAGACCGCCTCTACGCGACCGCCGACTGGCGCGATCGCGAGTTCGCGCTCGTCGACACCGGCGGGCTCGACGATCCGAAGGCCGGGCCGATGGAGGCGGCGGTCCGTGCCCAGGCCGAGACCGCGATCGACGAGGCCGACGTCGTCCTGTTCGTGGTCGACGCGAAGGCCGGCATCCTGCCCGTCGAGCATGACGTCGCCGATCGCCTGCGGCGCAGCCGCAAGCCGGTGCTCATCGTCGCGAACAAGAGCGACTCCTGGCGGGGCGAGGCGCAGGCCGCGGAGTTCTACGCGCTCGGGCTCGGCGAGGTGCACACCGTCTCGGCGATCCAAGGCACCGGGACGGGCGATCTCCTCGACGCGGTCGTCGCCGTGCTGCCGGAGGAAGAGGCATCCGAGGAGGAGTACGACGCGCGGGTCGCGATCATCGGCCGACCGAACGTGGGGAAGTCGAGCTTCCTGAACGCGCTGGTGGGTGAGCAACGTGCGGTCGTGAGCGAGATCCCTGGCACGACGCGCGACACCGTGGACACCGCGCTCGAGCGCGATGGCAAGCGGATCCTCCTCGTTGACACCGCCGGCATTCGCCGGCGCGGGAGCATCGAGCACGGCATCGAGCAGTACGCGCTGCTCCGCACCGTCCGAGCGATCGAACGCGCGGATGTCGCGATCCTCCTCATCGACGCGCTCGAAGGCATCGTCGATCAGGACGTCCACAACGCCGGCTACGCGTTGGAGGCAGGCGTGGGACTGGTGCTCGCGATCAACAAGTGGGATGCTGTCGACCGCGGCATGGAGACGACCGAACGCTTCAGGTCCGACGTGGCGCGCGAGTTCCACTTCGCGCCCTGGATGACCAGCCACTACACCTCCGCAAAGAACGGGCGGAACGTGGATGCCGCGCTCGCCGACGCGGTCCGCGTGGTCGAGAGCCGCCGTACCCACGTGTCCACGGCCGAGCTCCATCGCCTGCTCGTGGAGGCCATCGGGTCGCACCCGCCGCCGACGGTGCGCGGCAAGGAGGTGCGCTTCCACCATGTGACCCAGGCCGACGCCGCGCTCCCGACTTTCGTGTTCTTCGTCGATCGCCCGGACCTCGTGCACTTCTCGTATCAGCGGTACTTGGAGAACAAGCTCCGCGAGCGCTTCCCGTTCCCGGGTACGCCGATCCGCCTGCAGTTCCGGGGAGCGCGCGACTGATGGACCTCGCGCGCATCGTCGTGTGCGGCGTCATCGGCTATGGCATCGGCTCGGTCTCGAGCGGGTACATCGTCGGGCGGATGTATCGCAACGTCGACCTGCGCACGGTGGGCTCCGGATCGACCGGCGCGACGAACACCTTCCGCGCGCTGGGTCTCGGCGCGGCGGTCCTCGTCGCGATCCTCGACATCCTGAAGGGCGCCGTCGCCGTCTTCGTCGCTTCGGCGATCGTGTCCGGCCCGGCCGACGAGCGGACGGTCGCCGCAGCCGTCGCCGCCGTGGCGGCGGTCGCGGGGCACTGCTGGCCCGCGTTCCTCGAAGGCCGTGGCGGTCGTGGCGTCGCGACAGGGTTCGGCGCGCTCCTGTTCATCGCGACGCCCGCATGGCTCGGCTCCGTCGTCGCCTTCATGCTCGCGCTCGCGATCACCCGCATGGTGAGCGTCGGATCGCTGGCCGCGGTCGCCGGCGCGGTCGTCGGCTACGCGGTCTTCGTGTTCGCCGGCTACCTGTCCTTCCACTGGGCGGTATTGGGATTCATTCTCATCGCGGGATCGATCGTCACGATCCGGCACCGCGCGAACATCGCGCGGATCCTTCGCGGAAGCGAGCCGCGCCTCGGGCAACGCAGATCCCCATCGACGTAGCGGTCCTCCAGGCCGGGTCCTGGGGCACGACGCTCGCGACGATCCTCGCTCGCGACGGGGGGCGGTCGGTCGTGCTATGGACCCGCGACGCGGGGCGGGCGGGCGAGATCGCCGCGCGGCGCGAGAACGCGCGCTACCTGCCCGGCGTCACGATCCCGAACGCGGTCCTCGTGACCGACGATCTCGAGCGCGCGCTCCAGGCCGACGCGATCGTCGTCGCGGCGCCGGCGCAGGGCGTGCGCGACCTTCGCGATCGCGTCGCGCCGCTGCTCCGGGCCGAGCATCGGCTGTGCTCCGCGACGAAGGGGCTCACGCCAGGCGATTCGCGACGGATGAGCGAGCTCTGGACCGACGTCATGCCGGCGTCGCGCGTCGCGGTCCTCTCGGGACCGAACATCTCGCGCGAGATCGCGGCGGGTCTCCCGGCGCCCACGGTCATCGCATCGACCGACCGCGACACCGCGAGGTCGTTCCAGCTGCTCCTCGGCACGCCGATGTTCCGTGCGTACACGAACGACGACGTGGTCGGGGTCGAGCTCTGCGGCGCGCTGAAGAACATCGTGGCCCTCGGGGCCGGTGCGATCGACGGCATGGGCTACGGTGTGAACGCGAAGGCCGGCTTCATGACGAGAGGGCTCGCGGAGATCGCGCGGTATGCGTTCTCGAGCGGCGCGAACCCCCTCACCTGCGCGGGCCTGGCGGGCTTCGGCGACCTCATCGCCACGTGCACGAGCGCGCACTCGCGAAACCGTAGCGTCGGTGAGCTTCTCGCCAAGGGCGCGACGATCCCCGACATCAAAGTCCGCCTGGGTGGCCAGGTGGCGGAGGGGATCGGCACCACCGAGGCGGTGAACGCGCTCGCCATGGCGAAGGGCGTCGACATGCCGATCGCCGCCGAGACCTATCGCGTGCTGTTCGAGGGCAAGTCCATCCGGGAGGCGATGCGGGGCCTCATGGAGCGCGAGCGCGGCGAGGAGCTCTCCGGTCCGCTCGCCGACGTCTCACGGCTGCTGCGGGTCGGTACGGGAGGCGCTCGGCGGCCTGACTGACGAGCACGCCGGACGCCGTGCCGACCCGGACCGTCGCGGCGAGCGGGAGGACCAGCCCGATCGCGATCAGTTCGCTCTCCATTTGGCTCGCCTCGCTTCCGTTCGTCCGGTGATTCATTCACGATGCGAGACCGGGAGGTGACATTGATCCGTACGGCGGCTGTGAAATGGCTCGTGGCGACGATCGTCGCCGCCGCCTGCTCCGCGCCGCCGGCCGTCGTGCCATCCCCCTCGCCGGTCACTCACCGGCTGCAGGTGATCGCGGCAGGGGCCGATGGCCCGGTCGCCGGCCTGCGCGTCTGCGCCGTGACGCTTTCCGGCGCCCAGACCTGCGCGCCGACCGGCCCGGATGGCCTCGCGACCTTCGCCCTGGCAGCCGGCGCGTACCAGATCCGGTCCGACGCGCCGGCGAGCCAGCGTCGCGTCGGGGAGCTTGTCGGCGCGGACCTGACGAAGGTCGACTCGTCCGTGCGCCTCCAGTTCGAGAAGATCCGGCGGATCGCCGGGACGATCACCGACGCGAACAAGAAGCCGGTGCCGGGCGCCCCGGTGTGCGCGAACCCGCTATCGCTCGCCGCTACGGCGTGCGAGAAGAGCAAGGCCGACGGAACGTACGGGATCGACGTGACGCCCGGCCTGTACAAGATGAGCTTCGATGGCGGGTCCGGTCTGAAGCTCCTGTCGCAATGGGCGTACGGCCGCGTCACGAGCGGCGAGGCCGATGTGATCGACGTGCGGTCCGCCGATGCGTCCGGCGTCGACGTCACGCTCCGGCAGGGCGTGACGCTCCAGGGGACGATCAGGACGACGACCGGACAGCCGGTGAAGAAGGCCCAGGTGTGCACGCACCGGTTCAGCGAATCGCTGCCGTGGGAGTGCGAGCGTACCGACGATCACGGCCACTACGTCGCGCTGCGCGAGCCCGACACCTACTGGGTCTGGATCATCCCGTCGGACGACGATGCGCTGCTGATGCAATGGTTCGACGACGCCGGCGTCGGTGTCGATGCGACCCCGGTCGACGTCGGTCGTGACCGCACGCTCGATCAGACGCTCGGACCGGGACCATCGATCGTCGGCCACGTGCGGGGTCCGGACGGCTCGCCGGTCTATCACGCGTTCGTCTGCGTCGACACGCCCTTCCCGACCGGCCGGATCTGCCGGCCGACGGACTCCGCGGGCGCATACCGGGTGACGACGCGTCCGGAAACGTACCTCATCCAGGTGCTCCCGCCGGACGGGAGCGATCTCCTTCCGCAGTACGTCGGTGGGGGTCGGACGTGGCTGGACGCGGCGACCGTGACCGTGCGTGACCAGGACCGGACCGTCGATGTCTCACTTGCACGTGGCCTGAAGGTGAGCGGCGTGGTCCGCTCGCAGACCGGCGTCCCGCTCGAGGGCGCGTCGGTGAACGTGTCCGACGCGCAAGGGATCGTGACCGCGACCTACACCGACGAGACCGGCACGTACTCGCTCGCCGTCCCTGCGGGCAAGTACACATTCGACTTCTTCGCGCCGTTCCCGAGCCAGGTCGTGAGCATCGAGGGGCGGGCGGTGACGGTCGACCGGCCGATGACCATGGACGTGACCCTCGCCGACGCGAACCCCTGACCGCGCCCATAATCGGAGCACATCCACCGGGGAGGACGACTCATGAACCCGCGCTCGCTGATCGCGCCACGCCTCGTCGCGCACGCCCACTGCGACATCCCGTGCGGCATCTACGACCCGACCGCGGCGAAGGTCGCGGCGGATACCGTCGCGAAGATGGTCGAGAAGATCGCCGGATCGACCGGCGGCGAAGAGGCCAGCCGGAACACGTTCATCCGGTCGGTCGCGGTGAAGGAGGAGCACGCCCAGATCTGCAAGAAGGAGCTGCTGATCCTCTGGACCGACTACTTCAAGCCGGAGCACCTCGAGAAATATCCGAAGCTCCACGACACCTTCTGGAAGGCCGCGAAGCTCTGCTCCAAGAACAAGCAGAACGTCGACGCGCAGGCCGCGGCGGACCTGCAGGCCGCGGTCAAGGAGATCGCCGAGATCTTCTGGGCGACCAAGAAGTGAGACCGGCGACCCTGCTGTTCAGGGTCGCCGTCGCCGGCCGCAGCATGGAGCCGACCTTCGAGGACGGCGATTGGTTGCTCGTCCGGCAGCTGCGGCGACCACCGCGTGCCGGCGAGCTCGTGGTCGCCACCGATCCGCGCGAGCCGGCCCGGCTCCTGGTGAAGCGCGTGCGCTCGGTCACCGGCGACCGGGTGATCGTGGAGGGCGACCACCCTGACCCCGCGCGGTCGACGGATTCGCGGCAGTTCGGCCCGATCGCAGCCGCGGCCATCGTCGGCCGGCCGCTCCTGCGCTACGCGCCGCTGCATCGATTCGGGCTCGTCCGCTGATGGCGGAGGTGACCTGCGCACGGTGCGGCAACACGCGCGAGGGCGCGGGGAAGACCGGACTGCCCGGCGCGCTTGGGGAGGAGATCGAGCACCGGGTCTGCGGCGAATGCTGGAAAGAGTGGACGGCGGCGCAGATCCGGGTGATCAACCACTACGGGCTGCGCCCCGCGCTCCGTGAGGACCGCGAGAAGCTCTACAGCTTCACGCGCGAGTTCCTCAATCTCGCGACCTGAGATCCGCCTCCGCTGCGCCGGGAACGAACGCGCACGCATGGTCGCGAGGCGACACGGGCGAGGACGGCGTGTACGTTTACCCCATCAGTGGATCGACGGAGCCCCGCACGTTCGGCAGGCTGGGCTTCGGTCGGCGTGCTGACGAGGCGTTCGCGGTCGGTCGCGCGGCGCGCATCGCGCACGACCTGACGCGCGACAGCGCCCTCGGCGTGGGTGGCACGTGACCCAGGAGCTCGGCGCCAGCGTCCAGCGGGTCCAGTCGGCCGACGACAAGATCCGGATGGAGCGCGACCGCCTGGATCTCGTCTTCCGGAACGTGCCCAACCCGATCATCGTCGTCGACAACCTGAACGAGATCGTGAGCATGAACGCGGCGGCGGAGCGCCTGGTCAACCCCCAGCGCGATCAGCTCGTCCAGTCGCGTCGCGCCCAGATCGCGACGAGCAACGACGCGAAGTTCACGTCGTTCCTCACGCGGTTGTCGCTCGATCCCGCGCCGCGCCGATCGGGCGAGCTGCGGCTCACCGATGTCGACACCGGCGAGGAGCTGGAGCTCCTGGTGACGGTGAACGAGGTCCGCGATCCGGTGGGCGCGACGGTCGCGACCGTGGCGGTCATGCAGGAGGTCGGACGGCTCCGCGAGCTGGAGCGTCGCCGCCTGGAGCAGGCCCTCTTCGAGTCCGAGAAGCTCGCGGCGACCGGACGGCTCGCGGCGTCGATCGCGCACGAGATCAACAACCCGCTGGAGGCGATCCAGAACGCGCTCTACCTATTGGTGAAGCGCATCCCCGAGGATGACCCGAACGCGAGGTTCCTGGGCATCGCCATGAAAGAGACCGAACGGATGAGCCGGATCCTCCGGCAGATGCTCGGCCTGTACCGCCCCGCGGCGGACCTCGTGCCGACCGACCTGAATGCGCTCATCGACGATGCCGAAGCCCTCGTTGCGAAACGCCTGCTCGTACGCAACGTGAAGGTCGAGAAGCAGCTGCAGGCGGACCTGCCGAAGGTCATGGCCTCGGCGGACCAGATCAAGCAGGTCATCCTCAACCTCGTGCTGAACGCGGCCGAGGCGATGTCCACGGGTGGCGTCGTCACCATCTCCACGGAATCGCACAGCGACGCGGGGTCGGGCTTCACCCGGACGGATGCCGTGCGGGTGCAGGTCGCGGACACCGGTCTGGGCATCGCCGAGGAGTCCCTCCCGCATGTCTTCGAGCCGTTCTTCTCCACGAAGGGCGAGAAGGGCACCGGCCTCGGCCTCTGGGTGAGCCTCGGGATCGCGCAGAGTCACGGCGGCAGGCTGCAGGTCAGAAACCGGCCGGGTGGTGGGACCGTCTTCAGCATGACGCTGCCGATCGGAGGCCCGTCAGCCGATGCCGCCTAGGGTGCTGATCGTCGACGACGAAGAGAGCGTCACCGTCACGATCGCTGCCATCCTCGAGATGGACGGGTACAGCGTCGCGACGGCGCTCCGCGCAGACGACGCGCTGAAGCAGATGGCGGCCGAGGAGTTCGATCTCGTGCTCACCGACCTGCGACTCGAGGACTTCGACGGCATGGACATTCTCGCGGCGGCGCAACGCAAGTCGGCCGACACCGTCGGCATCGTGCTCACGGGCTACGCCTCGCTCGAATCCGCGGTGAGCGCTCTCCGCGAAGGCGCCTACGACTACATGCTCAAGCCGGCCGATGTCGAGGATCTGCGCGCGACGGTCGCCCGCGGGATCGAACGTCGCAAGCTCGGCCAGCTGCTCCGCGCGCGCGTGGCGGATCTCGAGACCGCGAACGGCACGATCAACCAGCTGAACGAGAGCCTGCAGGACCGGGTCGCGCAGGCGACGGCGGAGCTGCAGGCACGCGTGCGCGAGCTCGATCTGGCGCGCAACGAGCTGCAGTCGAGCTACGAGAAGCTCCAGGAGCTCGACAAGCTGAAGTCGCAGTTCCTCTCGATCGCTTCGCACGAGCTGAAGACGCCGATCA
>Ga0315281_10010938_pt1 | contig 12458 bp, 13 predicted proteins | sample YL17G07_0_MG_FD_204540 | JGI IMG/M metagenome (GOLD analysis project Ga0315281, IMG submission 204540) | Sediment microbial communities from Yellowstone Lake, YNP, Wyoming, USA - YL17G07_0 | ecosystem: Environmental > Aquatic > Freshwater > Lake > Sediment | place: USA: Wyoming | collected... | reverse complement strand
CGACTCGTTGACCGGCGATGGTGCCGCCAACACGCTGACTGGCGGGGCCGGTGCGGACACGGTGAACGGTGGCGACGGCAACGACGTGATCGTCTACACAGTCGGCGATGGTGCTGACACGATCGACGGCGGTAAGGACACCGATACGCTGGCTGTCAGTGGAACCGCAGGCAACGACAGTTTCGCAGTCGTGTCGACCGGGGGCGTCTTGACGACGCTGTCCGTCGGCACTGTCACCAACGTCGAGAGCGTGACGCTCGATCTGCTGGGCGGCACGGGCGACACGCTGAGCTACTCGGGCAACGTGGCGGCACAGGGCGTCACGGTGAACCTGGCGACCGCAAGCGCGACCGGCTTCAGCTCGATCGCGGGCGTCGAGAACGTGACGGGTGGCGCAGGCGATGACTCGTTGACCGGCAATGGTGCCGCCAACACGCTGACCGGCGGGGCCGGTGCGGACACGCTGACCGGTGGCGCGGGCAACGACACCGTGAGCGGTGGCGACGGCAACGACGTGATCGTCTACACGCTCAGCGATGGCGCTGACGCGATCGACGGCGGTGCGGACACCGATACGCTGGCGGTCACTGGAACCACGGGCAACGACACTCTGGATGTCGTGTCGACCGGAGGCGTTTTGACGAAGCTGGAAGGCGGCACTGTCACCAACGTCGAAAGCGTGACGCTCGATCTGCTGGGCGGCACGAACGACACGCTGAGCTACTCGGGCAACGTGGCGGCACAGGGCGTCACGGTGAATCTGGCGGCCGCAAGCGCGACCGGCTTCAGCTCGATCGCGGGCGTCGAGAACGTGACGGGTGGCGCAGGCGATGACACGTTGACCGGCGATGGTGCCGCCAACACGCTGACGGGCGGGGCCGGCACGAATAAGCTGACCGGCGGCACCGGTAACGACACGCTTAATGGCGGCTCTGGCAACGACACGTTTGTGCTTGGCCTGGCGGACGGTACGGACGAGATCACGGACAGCGGTGGCACGGACGGCATCGTGATCCAGGGCACCGGCGCGTTGTCGTCGCTGGGCTTCCTGAACAACGGAGCCGACGACCTGGTGATCGACTACAACGGTCAGCAGATCACGGTGAAGGATCACTACAAGGCTGGCAAATCCGTCGAGACGATCACCTTCGAGAGCGGCGCAACGTACCAGGGCTACAGCCTGGGCTCGAGTGCTTATTCCCTCAGCAACGACACGTCCAGCCCGCTCACCGGTACGGGCGCGCAGATCGTGATTGCGTCTACGACTGGCGACCAGACCCTCACGGGTGGCACTGGCAAGGACCTGCTGTTCGGCAATGGCGGCAAAGACACGATTGACGGCGGCGCCGGCGACGACCTGCTGGTAGGCGGCACCGGCGACGACATCGCGGTGAACGGTGGCAGCGGCAACGACGTGATCGTCTACACGGTCGGCGATGGCAAAGACACGATGGACGGCGGTGCGGACACCGATACGCTGGCTGTCAGTGGAACCACGGGCAACGACACTCTGGATGTCGTGTCGACCGGAAGCGTTTTGACGAAGCTGGAAGACGGCACTGTCACCAACGTCGAAAAAGTGACGCTCGATCTGCTGGGCGGCACGGGCGACACGCTGAGCTACTCGGGCAATGTGGCGGCACAGGCCGTCACGGTGAACCTGGCGACCGGAAGCGCGACCGGCTTCACCTCGATCGCGGGCGTCGAGAACGTGACAGGTGGCGCAGGCAACGATTCGTTGACCGGCGATGGTGCCGCCAACACGCTGACCGGCGGGACCGGCGCTGACACGCTGACCGGTGGCGCGGGCAATGACACCTTCGTGTTCGCCGCGGGCGACACGCTGCTCGCCATCGCTGGTTCGGGTAGCAGCGGGACGATCAGCGGGTACGACACGGTCACGGACTATTCGGTGATTTCGGGCGGCGTGGCGGTAGACACGCTCAATACCGTCGGCAACCCCACTGTCGTCGCCAACGTCGGCTCCAAGGACGGGACGGACTCGGCCTTGCTCGTCGATGGTGCGAAGGTGATGAGCCACAGCGTCTCCAACGGCATCATCACCTTCGACGATGCCAATACGTTTGCCGGCGCACTGGCTCTCGATTCCACTCAGGACGTGGCGGCCATCGTCCAGTACCTGCAACTCCAGGACCTTGGCAATGCGGGGGCCACGGTGGCCTTCACGGCAACGATCGGCGGAACGGCACACACCTACATGTACACCCAGGGCGATGACGGCGGAACCAACGGTCTGGACGTTCTGGTGGACTTGGTGGGCGTTACGGCGACTGGCGTGACCGAGGGTGCGACCAATGGCTACCTGTTCATTTCGTAGCAAGGTCGGGTGACCGACAGGCGGTTGAGCGCGGGTCGAGCTTGCCCCCGGACTGCGGGGGAGGCTCGACCGGCGACGACGCACCGTGGTTCTGCCGCACGGGTGCTGCTGCGTAACCTGAGCCTCGTGCACCAGTCTGGAGATCCTGTGAAGCCGCTGCTCACGAGTGGTCGCTGGCAGTGTTTACGGCTCTGACGACGCCGACAGCAATGGCGCTCCCAGAGGGATTCGAACCCTCGTACCAGCCTTGGGAGGGAATCAATTGCAGCGAGAATTCCCGCACAGCATCATGATGCCGCGGCCGGCTTCGCCGCGAGACGAAATCCCCCGTAAGCGAAAGCTCCGGCAAGCTTGTCACAGTCCGCTTCGGACACGCCTTCGCGCCGGGCGACTTCGTACCAACCATTTCCGACCGTCTGCTCCATCCGGCTAACGATCCCTCGTGCCTCGTCCGGAGCAAGCAGAAAGCGCGCGCCTTGAGAGAGCAGGTTTTCTACATGTGCGTAGCGGCCCATGTCACCGCACGCCATCGCCAGGTCGCGGCGCTCGATGCTGATGGGTGCGGCCGGCGTGAGATCGTAAGCCGGGGAAAGTTTCCAGTCCTTGTTCATCGCGATGACCGCGTGATTGCGAGGATGATCATCGATATTCGAGATCAGCGCGTTGAAGCACATGCGGCGAAAGAGTTCCGGCGCGTCGATCTTTGGCTGTGCAGAAATACGCCGCAGTTCCTCGGCGAGCAACACATAGGACCACCGGTCGCGATCCTGGAGCGTGTCTCCCGCGCGTAGCAGCGTCAGCGCGCTCAGCATGCGCGCGCGGCGGTAGCCGCTCGAAGTCTTGTCCCGATCAAAGCGCCTGATCAGCACCACGTCGCGATCACCGATCGTGACGAGCCGGCTCTGCGCGCTCTGCAGGCCGCATTCGCGCGCGAGCACGAGCATCGCATGCTCGACGCGCGCATGGTTCCACTTGTCGCCCGCGCGGTTGAATTTCGCGATCCAGAGCGCATCCGCATCCTCGACAACCGCTTTCGGACGGGCGCCGCCCATCGAGGTGCCGATCAGCATCAGGTCCTGGACCTGTGCCGCGTCCTCATTCTGCGGCAGCTCCTCCTCGGCGACGATCGCATCGGCGAGCGCCTGGAGGCGCGCAAGCTCCATCGTCCGATTGAACATCCGGCGCGGCGCGGGAGGCTCCGCGTTCCGGCCGAAGCCAAGCGCACCTGCCCGGTCATCCGGAGAGTGGAGGAGATAGTCGATTTCGCCGAGCTCGGTCCTGCCGCTGTACTTTTCGATGATGCGGCGGCCCCAATAATCGGGGCTCGCATCGCGCAGGGCACCGAACACACCCTTGAGAAGCCGCGTCTCGTATGTCTTTGTTCCGAGCTTGAGTGCGAGCGGATCGAGTGGAACCGCGTTCGCGCGCGCAAGATAGCTGCGGCCATAAACGAACTTGCCGCTCGCAACGCCGTGGCGGTCGATTGCCAGCGCGAATTTGCCGGCAGTGACAAACTCCGTCTCGCCCGGCAGCGTGATATAGACAAAGCACTCGGTTGCGCCGTAATCAGAAGTCACTGCCAAGATTTCCTTTCACGGGCGCGCGGGCTCGCTCGCGCGAGTTTGTAAGGGCAAAGCCCTCGTCATCCCTCGCGGGATCGGCAAGCTCGCGAGTCTGGTCCAGCAGGTCATAGGCCCACAGCAGTGCGACATAGACGGCGGCGCTCGCCCCTGGCCGGCCTTTTTCTGCGTCCATGACGGCGCGGCGGCCAGTGCCGATTTTCTCGGCGACCTCATCGATCGTCCGGTTGCGGCGTAGCCTCGCGGTGCGCAGGTTGGCCCCCAGGCGCTTGAGAGCCTGCTCAATTGCATAGGGTGGGGCGCTGGTCAGGGTGTTTTTCTTTGCCATGTGCTGTATATAGCATGTTATGTGTTTTAAAGTACTTTAAAAAGCATAACACCATCGACACGCCCAGACAGCGAAAAGCTCTTTTGAAGCACTTCAGGCTCCATAGGGGGCTATAAAAAGCACTTTCCGTTCAACTGCCATCCGGTCGCGGATGGCGCGTTCTGTGGCGCACGAGCGAGGTGAGCGACATGGATAAAGCATGAATCCCGGCAATAGCCTTTCAATCGGCCGGCATCGCCCTTTTCAGATGGCCGATACAGAATGTTACTTGAGTACGATGAGGAGGCACTTCGCCACTTCCAGGAGGACGAGTGAGGGCGCAAACAAGAAACACAAATCGCAGGCGATGGCCTCCGGGAAACGAATCGGAGCAGCGCACCGGCTTCTACACGCTGCTCGACAACCATCTCGATACGCCGTTCGATATACCGATCCTCGGCGCTACAGCCACCGTTGAGCGGATTGACATGACAGACGATGGGCAGATCGTCGCGATCCGCCGGCGCGGCCGCTCACGCCAGGCAATTCCCATCCTCGACCTCCCGCTGCCGGATCCTCGGCCAGGCGGGGCGGAGTGGATTGAGGCCTACCGTCACTGGGTGGCCGGCGAATGATCCGGCCGGCCATGGTTCGCGTTGCCCGCGTGCGATGAGCGAATTCCAGTACTACGAGTTCGTCGCAATCGATCGCCCGCTCAGCCTGAGCGCGCGGAAACGGCTCCGCGCGATCACGAGCCGGGCCTGCTCGGCGCGCTGGTACCAATCCGCAACGAGCTGATGGCAGCTGACTACCGGGCGCTCTACCTTGCGTGGCGGCTTCGCGTTCAGGCCGGCGAAATCGGTGTCCGTGTGCGGACGCCGCCGATGGCAGCAGGCGCAAGGAAATTGACAGACTCGCAGCAGGCGCTCGTCGAGTTCCTGCGCATCGATCTCGCGTGACGGCGCTGGACCAGCGTGGCGGTTGGCGCAACCTGCCGCACGGATTCCGTATTTCCGTACAGGAGCATCCGTAAGTGATGTTATGGCGCTCCCAGAGGGATTCGAACCCTCGTACCAGCCTTAAGAGGGACGCCAGAGCGTCTTCTAGCGTCTCCGATTGTATCGTAACTCACTGAAATGGCTGAAAACAAGGCTGTTGCTGTCTGCCGTTGTTCCGGGTAGTGTTTCCGTACCGTTCCGTACGGGCCATTTCAGCCTTGTCAGACCTGTCACGAAAACGCGACCGCGATCGACTCGCACCGCGCCGCGAGCCGTACTGGCAGCGGCTCGCCGCTGGCGCCTACTTGGGATTCCGGCGCGGTCCTGACACCTGGATTGCACGTTACCGGAGTCGCGACCGGAAACAATATTACCAGTCGCTCGGCGAAGCGCTTGATTACGACGAGGCCAAGCGTGCGGGCGAGGCGTGGCTGTCGCAGCTCGCCGCCTCGCCAGTCAAGGCGATGCAGCGCGGAACCGTCAGAGTGGCTCTGGAAGCGTATCTGGCCCACCTTCGGCAACAGGGCAGGGGCAACACTGCCGCTGAGGTTGAGGGTCGCTACCAGGCCGTCCTATGGCCTGACGAGTTGGCAGGAACGGCACTCGAAAGCCTGACATATGACGACTTCGTGGCGTGGCGCGAGCGACTGCGTGTGGGCCGGCTGAATCGTTCAGTGAATCGGCAGGTTCGAGCCGTGGTTGCCGGACTCAATCGGGCACACCGTCTCGGCCATGTCGGCAACCCGACCGCCTGGCGCATCGAGCCACTGACCGATGACGTGGACGATGGCGGCGAAACTGCGGTCATGCTGACGCCGGATCAGCGGGCGGCACTGATCGCCGCTGCGGGTTCATTCGCGGCTGACTTCCTGCGCGGGCTCGAGTTGACCGGCGCGCGACCCGGCGAACTGGCCGCTGCGACCGTTGCGGACTTCGATGGTGCGAGCCTGAAGCTGTCGCACCGGAAGGGGCGGTCAGGAAAACTTCGCGCCCGCTATGTCACGCTGTCCAGCGAGGGTGTTCGATTCTTCAAGTCCCAGGTTCGACGCAAGCTGCCGGCCACACCGATCTTCACGGAGGATGGCGTGCAATTGTGGCGGCGGCACAAGTGGGCGAGGGCAGTTAATGCTGGGGTGCTGGCGCACAACCGCAAGGCGCGGGGCAAACTACGAATCCCGCCCGAGGCGTCGGCCTACTCGTTCCGGCATTCGCGCATCAGCGAGTTGCTGCAGCTGTACGGAATCGACCCACTGACTGTTGCGCAGCAAACCGGCACCAGCCTGGCAATGATCGAGAAGGCCTACTTCCGCTTCATCCCGTCCGCCATGAAGGAAAAGCTGGAAGCTGTGCGATAGGCGTGGGGAGTTGAGGAAGGCTTTCCATGGTGCCATCGTAATCGTCGACAATTGGGGTCCGTATCGTATTTCTCGTTAATTGCTTGACAGGCAATTAAGCGGAAATAGAATACGGCCATGAAACGGCGCCTTGGAAACCTCGAACAACTGCTCCTGGCCTACACCCAGATGCGCGGCGTATCGACCTTGCGCACCGGCGAACTCACCAGCACGCTTCGCCTGTCCGCCAAACAGGAACGTGAACTGCTCGGCCGCATGGCTCGCGCCGGGCTGATTGCCCGCGTGCGGCGGGGCCTCTACCTGGTCCCCCCCCGGCTTCCGCTGGGAGGGCTCTGGTCGCCGGATCCAGCCTTGGCCCTTGCCACATTGATTGAAGACCGCGGCGGCCGCTACCAGATCTGCGGCGCGAATGCCTTCAACCGGTATGGGTTCGACAATCAGGTGCCGAACCGAATATATGCCTACAACAACCGGATTTCTGGCGATCGGCGCATCGGGACAGTACAAGTCAACCTGATAAAGGTGTCGGATCGCAGGCTCGGCGACACCGAGGAGCAGCTTACCGCGGATGGTCGCGTTGCCATCTGGTCATCCCGCGTCCGCACGTTGGTTGACGCAGTCTACGATTGGTCTCGCTTCAACGGTCTTCCCCGGGCCTACCAGTGGATCCGCCAGGAGATCATCAAGAAGCGTATCGACCCTGCCGACCTGGTGCGGGTGACGATCCGTTACGGCGACAAGGGGACGCTGCGACGCATCGGCACCCTGCTGGAGCGGGAAGGCATCTCGGATACGCTCCTGCGCAAACTGGAGCGCGCATTGCCGGGCACCAGCAGCCCCATTCCTTGGATCCCGACAGCCAGAAAACGCGGCCCCGTGAGTCAGCGGTGGGGCGTGGTGTTGAACGGAGACGCCTGAGATGCCGATTCGCTGGCACGAGGATGACCCGAAACTCCTGAAGCGGGCGATCGAGTTCACGGCGGTCCGCACGGACTTCCTTCCGGCGCTGATCGAAAAGGACTACTTTGCAAGCGTCCTGCTTGAGTATCTGGGCGAGCGGCACGGAGAGCTGACATTCAAGGGTGGCACATCATTCTCAAAGGTGCACGCGAGGTTCTTCCGGCTGAGCGAAGACCTGGACTTCACCATCCATACTCCCCTGGACGCATCGCGGGCCGCCCGGCGGCGCGACTCCGACCGTCTCAAGGCCGCAGTCGCCAAGTTGCCACTCGCATTGCCGGCCTTCACGATCATCGAGCCACTGAGAGGAGCGAACGAGTCCACACAGTACAACGCGACCGTGCGTTACCGATCCCTGGTGGCGGCGCCCGAACCCCTAATCAGCATCGAAGTGGGGCTGCGCGAGCCGCTCATGACGAATCCGGTTCACGGTATGGCGCAGACGTTGGTCCAGGACCCTGTCACCGGCGCATCACTAGTACCACCAGTCCAGATCCGCAGCCTGTCACTTCTCGAGGCTGTGGCCGAAAAGATCCGAGCCGCACTCTGTCGACGGGAAGTCGCGATCCGCGACTTTTTCGACATTGATCGCCTTGCGCACACGAATCTGCTTGATCCGGCAGACCCGGCCCTGCTGGCGCTTGTCGGGCGCAAGGTCATGATTCCCGGCACCTGTGCGGTTGATGTTTCGAGCTCACGTCTCGGCTTGTTGCCTGCGCAGGTCGAGGGATCGCTCCGGCCCGTCCTGAGCGCCAAGGTGATCGCGGAATTCGACTTGGAACGGGCGGTCGATATCGTTCGTCACATCGCGAGGGAGCTGACGCAGGCAACTTGGAAATAGGGTATGCTTTGGGCACCGCACGACTTTGCACGAGACTGCACGATGAATACCAATTTCACGATTCGGCTGGACGGCACCTTGAAGCGTACGCTCGACAAACTCGCGAAAGCGACCGGGCGGTCACGCGCATTCCTGGCTCAGGACGCTTTGCGCCAATACCTTGAGGAACAGGCCTGGCAGGTCGCCGAGATCAAGAAAGCAGTGAAGGAAGCCGACGCCGGGGACTTTGCCACGGACACTGAAGTCGATGCGACGCTGACGAAGTGGGGAGTGAATGCGCGTTAGCTGGCTGCGCACGGCACTTGCCAATCTCGACGCCATGGGCAACACCATCGCCAAGGACAACCCGGTGGCGGCGCGGGAGACGGTACAGAGAATTGTCTCGGCCATTGACGCACTTGCTGAGGATCCGCAGCTCGACACCAGCCGCCCGGGCCGTGTCGCTGGCACGCGTGAGCTTGTCGTAACCCCGAACTATCTCGTGCCGTACCGGATCAAGAACGGCACGCTCGAAGTCCTGCGCGTGATGCATGCGCGCCAGCGTTGGCCGGATCGGTTGCCGTGAGAGCCCGCGTCCCAAAAGAGAAGGCCCTGCCGTTCGAGCGGCTGGACCCGAACGCGAAGACCGTCCGCGCGATGAAGGACGCGCGTCGGGGAAAGCTCCGCCGGTTTGATCGCGTGGAGGACGTGATGGCCGATCTGCATGCGAAGGATTGAGCGGACGAAGGCTTTCAGGCGCGACTATCAGCGGGTCCAGGCGACGCCCAAACATCGCGACGGCGATCGGTTCGCAGTAGGCGGGGCCGAGGCTGCCATTTTACATCCACTTCAACGGAAGTGTTGTGGTCAGATGATGGGATTTCAATGATGGCTCGAAAGCGACGTCGTTGGTTATGGATCACTGGGGGGATTGGCCTTGCATTAGTTTGCGTATATGGTTATTTCCGGCTTACGTTCCATCCGGTAAACGAAACCGAGGCACGAACACTCGCAACAGACCTGTTCCAGCGATTCATGGATGAAGATGGCATTGATCCGCACATCTTCGACGGTCCTGCACCAGCAACCGCGAAGAATGCTCTGTATGGATTCCAGTGGACCTACCAGGACGAGCAGGGCCGAATTATCGCCTACGTTTGGGTTGAAGAGAGCGGCTGGACCGACTTCGCGGTCGTTGGGGAGATCGAGCGGCTGCGAAAGCCGAAACAGGATCGGGCGCAGTGAGCTACCCCGCGGCGCTCGCCGCTTGGCGAGATCCACGAGAATGCCATACTTATGCGGGAGCCTTGCGTAACTCAGTCCTGCACGGTCCTGCATCGTAGGGCAATGATTGCAACGGGCGCCCCGGCCAACCGGTTGGTGCAGTTACTCACCTTGAATACTGGCGAGTCCTCGGGGCGCGTCTTGCGGTGATCGTAGATGCGGGTGATGCTGACGTTCGCGTTGTCAGCCAGTCCTGCACTTGCGCGATGTGGGCGCCCTGGTCGAGCACGTTGGTGGCGGCCGTCGCGCGGGCGGCGCTGCAACATCCGGTAAACGCCTGAGCGCTTTTCATTCTGTCCGTCAAGCCGGTATCGCGCGGTGCCGGCCGCAGCGCAACCGCCGCCGCGGCGTACCGCGCGGCCGAACGCGTGGAGGACCACACGACCGGTCAGGTGTTCGATTACACGCGCAAGAGTGGCGTCGAGCATGCCGAAATCATCCTGCCGCTGGATGCCGCGAAACGCGACATCAACTGGGCGCGGGACCGGCAGCAGCTGTGGAATGCGGCCGAGTTCGCGGAGAAGCGCAAGGACGCCCGCGTGGCGCGCGAGTACGAAGTCGCGCTGCCGCAGGAACTTACCTGGGCGCAACGGCTGGAACTCACGCGGACGTTCAGCCAGGAGATTGCGAACCGTTACGGCTGCGCGGTGGACTTTGCCCTCCACGAGCCGCACCGGCAGGGGGATGAGCGGAATTTCCACGCCCATATCCTGACGACGACCCGCCAGATCGAGGCGACCGGCCTCGGCGCCAAGACCTCGATCGAGTGGTCCGAAACCGACCGGGCGAAGCGGGGACTCGGCTCTGGCAAGGAGGAGATCGCCGAGATCCGCGAGCGCTGGGCGGTACTCGCCAACGGGAAACTACAGACGCTTGGCCACGAGGCCCGGATCGATCACCGGAGCCTGGAAGCCCAAGGCATCGAGCTGGAACCCACCGTCCATCTGGGCCCAGCTGTTAGCGGCATGGAGCGCCGCGGGATCGCGACCGAGGTCGGAGAGCGGATCAAGGCCGAGGTACAGGCGCGGCTTGAACTCGCCGCCGAGATCGGACGGCTGCAGCGCGAAATCGAGCAAGTCAATCGCTCAATCATTGAATTGTCGACCGACATCCGGGCCGCGCTCGCGACCCGCAACACCGGTCTGAGCCAGTGGGCAGCCATGCGAGCGGAAGCCGGTCCGAAGCAGACAATCGAACAGAGGCGCGAGGCCGCGCGCGAGCACTGGCTCGAGTACCGCGAGCAACAGGCGGGGAAGGGCATGGATGAGGGCCAGGAAGAAGCCACGGAGGCTATCCCGAGCCGACAGAAAGGCCACGACATACCCGACGATGACTTCAGTCTGTAGTGCCGCGCGTCGGGGATGTTATGCGGCAGAATTGATGTCTGATAGCACGCAAGTCTCATCGGCATTCAGTGTGTCCAAGTCTCACGCCATGGCGTCGTGACTCACACTCGGAAGTCTCCGAAGAAGCCGGGGCTGTTCAACATGCGACGTCTTCCCGCTTTTGAGTAGCGGGAGCGATTAGTGGCGTGAAAGGCACGAAATTGGAGGCAGTGACAGCAACCCCGGAGCGGGGAAGGCGTTGGCGACTCAGCCGGAAGCGCGCCGCGCTTTTTCAACGCGAACGACTACCTCGTGCTGCATTTCTGCTGCTCGCTTCAAGACCGTTGCGTACACTTTCTTTTTCTCCCCGGAAGGAGCATTCCGGATGAAGTCCGACAACGGAGTTGATGCGACGGTTTTCTTGCTGAAAATTAGCATGATTCTAGCTTTCTGAGCACTTCGCCTGCCTTCTAGCGCCCTGAAAACAGCTTCGCTCGCGCCGAGAAGGTCAGACTGCCAGCAACGCCCCGCTCACGTCGTGCGGATGAGGCTGAATGCGCGCGGCGTGCTTACCCACACGGTCTCTGGCCATTTCCAGATCGTAGTGTGCCTGCAGGTTGATCCAGTAGCCGTCTGTCGTGCCGAAGTACGCCGACAGGAGCAGTGCCATCTCGGGGGAGATCGCACGCTTTTCGCGCACGATGTCATTTACCCGCGGTAGCGGCACCTCAAGCGCCTTGGCAAGTGCGTAGGCCGACAGGCCCACAGGCTCCATGAACTCCTCGCGCAGAATCTTGCCCGGGTGGGCGAGTTTAAGTTTTTTTGTAGCCATAGCCGTCTCTCCAATTCTCAGTGGTAATCCGTAATCTCGACATCCTCGGCGTGCCCTTCATTCCACTTGAAACAGATGCGCCATTGCATGTTGATCCGGATGCTGTGCTGGCCCTTGCGATTGCCTCTCATGGGCTCCAATTGGTTCGAGGCTGGAATCGATAGATCCTTCAGTTCGCCGGCCGCGTGCAACTGCTGCAATTTCATCAACGCTCGTTCCTGAATATCGTGCGGCAGCTTCTTGGAAAACTCGCGATTCCAGACCTTCTCCGTCTCCTTGTCCTTGAATGACTCGATCATGGCGGCGAATGGTAACGCATCACATTAGTAACGTCAAGCGTTACCTGCTCATGCCTCGTCGGGAATATGGCCACTGAACGGCAACGGCCCTGTAACGACAAAGGCTCAGACTTTCGTCTGAGACTTCGCGGCGGCCTAATTACGCAGACCTCGTGGGCTATGCCCAGCGCCAATACTCTGCGGAAGATTGGGCGTTAGAGAATTGCTAGTGACGCCATGTGACCGATTGCAGAATCCTGGCGCAACGTTCCGTACGGAGTCCGTATTTCCGTACCGGGCTATACATAAGTTATTGATTTAATGGCGCTCCCAGAGGGATTCGAACCCTCGTACCAGCCTTGAGAGGGCTGTGTCCTAGGC
>Ga0315281_10010937_pt1 | contig 12458 bp, 11 predicted proteins | sample YL17G07_0_MG_FD_204540 | JGI IMG/M metagenome (GOLD analysis project Ga0315281, IMG submission 204540) | Sediment microbial communities from Yellowstone Lake, YNP, Wyoming, USA - YL17G07_0 | ecosystem: Environmental > Aquatic > Freshwater > Lake > Sediment | place: USA: Wyoming | collected... | reverse complement strand
ACGGACTCGCGGAAAACGCCCTGATCATGGCTACCTTTTTGGCATCAAACAACGCCAGCCCACGGCTGAGTGAACCTGAGACGTTCCAAATCGAGCTTCTCAAAAATCTCTAACGGCAATTTTGGGCTCCCCGGCCTGAATGCCGGGGCTTATTCGGGGATAACCCTGAGCCTCGCTTCTCGTCCCCGCCTTGAAAGGCGGGGCTTAGCGTCGGCGAACGGGTCAAACGAAATTGCGGCCCGCCGGCGACCAGGATGGACCCGGTGGTGACAGGAAAAAAGGAATGGCATAGAATAACGGTTCCGGTTGGGACCATGGACGACACGCTTTCCCCCGCTTCGCCGGCCGTAGTCCGCCGCGCCGTCGAGCCCGCCTTCGCCGTCACTTTCCTTGGCGCACTGGCCTGGATCGCGGCCATCTTCCTCGCGCCTTACCTCAGGAGCCGGTCGTCCGGCGCCGCCTCGTTCCTCTACGCCGTTTTTGCCCCCGTTTGCCACCAGATACCCTCCCGCTGCTTCTATTTCCATGGCTTTCCGCTGGCCGTCTGCGGCCGTTGCCTGGGGATTTACGCGGGTTTCTTGGCCGGGCTCGCCGCCTATCCCTTCGTCCGGGGGTTCAGGAAGATCGCCCTGCCGCCGGTCCGCCTCCTCATCCTTCTTTCGCTCCCGGCCGGAATCGATTTCGCCGGGGGCTTCGTCGGGGCCTGGACATCCCCGATCTGGGTCCGGTTCGGAACCGGCCTCGTCTGGGGGGTTATTTTGCCCTATTACTTCCTTACGGGCGTTTCCGAGCTCCTCCTCTGGAGGTCCGTCCGGAAAAGCGGCGCGTCGACCCGCGCATCCCCGGACGGAACGGGCCTTGATAATCTCGGCACAAAACACGTAGAATAGGTCATTATGAACAACCCAGGAGGCGCCATGGACAACCGGAGGCCTGAATACCTCGTTCCCGCGCTCATCGCCGGAGCCGTCGCCGGCGTCCTTTCGGGGATTCCGTTCGTAAACTGTCTATGCTGTCTTTGGATCATCGGCGGGGCGGCCCTGGCCACCCATCTGCTGGCCAAGAAAACCCCCGGGCCCCTGACCGCGGGAGACGGAGCCATCGTCGGCGCCCTGACCGGGATCGTGGCCGCCACCGTCGACGCGCTGATGGGCATCCCGCTTCGGCCTCTCAATGAGGCGTTCCTCCATCGGTTCATGGCCAGCCTGGCCCGGGTGGTCGACCAGCTCCCCGCGGGATGGCAGGATTGGGTCCAGCGCGGGACGTCCACTGGATTTTCGCTCGCTGGTTTCTTCCTCGGCCTCTTCATATCCGCGGCGATCTTCGCCGTCTTAGGCGTCCTGGGAGGCGTCATCGGCGTTTCGTTATTCGGGCGGAAAAAGATATACCCCCCTCCCCCGCCCGCCACGCAAGGACCGGCCAATGCGGCGGTTTAAGACCCACGTCATCGTCAATCCCGAGTCGAACCAGGGACGGACCCGGAAACGCTGGGGCGATATCCGCGATGCCCTGAAAAACTTCATCCGGGAATACAAATTCGAATTCACGGAGAAGCCCTTCCATGCCACGGAGATCACGCGCCAGGTCCTCAAGGACGGGACCGAGCTCGTCATCGGCGTCGGCGGGGACGGGACCATGAACGAAATCGCCAACGGATTCTTCGAGGACCGGAGGATGATCAACCCGGAAGCCACTCTCGGCATCGTGCCGTCCGGGACGGGCTGCGACCTGACCAAGAGCCTGAATATCCCGCCGGGCCTGACCAACGCCCTCAAGGTCATCACCGAAGCCCCGGCCGTGCGCATGGACGTGGGCAAAGTCCGCTTTAAGAACAATCAGGGCCAGGACGACGAGCGCTTTTTCCTGAACGTGGCCGACTTCGGACTGGGCGGCGAGGTCGTCCGCAGAGTCAACCAGCGCCGGCTCGAGCGAAAGGCCTCGTCCTACGTCCGCTGCCTGGTGACGACCATGATCCAGTACCGGAGCAAGAAGGTCCGCATCCGGGTCGACGGCGAAAACCTTCCTCCGGGCGAATACCTCATCGGGGCCATCGCCAACGGCCGGATCTTCGGCAAAGGCATGAAGGTCGCCCCCGAGGCCCGGCTCGACGACGGCCTGTTCGACAGCGTTCTCGTCCGCAGCATGAAGTTCCTCGAGTTTTGTCTCCACGGCTGGAAGCTGATCAACGGGAGTCACCTGACGCACCCGAAGATTTCGCTCGTCCGCGGCCGGACCGTCGAGGCCTTTCCGGAGGAAGATGAGGACGTCCTGCTCGAGCTCGACGGCGAGCAGCTCGGCCGCCTGCCGGCGACGTTCGAGATCCTGCCCAGGAACCTGGCCATCAAGGGTTTTCTCGAACAGGTCCGCTGACGGCCCGGTTTGCCCGGACTCTTCGCCGGTCAAGCAGGCGGCCGTCAGTACCCTGTTTTCTGGCGGGCGAGCACGGGGTCGTTGGTTACGAGGACAACTTTTCCGGAAGCGTCCCTCACCTCGAACATCGGGGTCCTGACCCTGGTTCCGGTCACATCCTTTTTATACCTGGCCATGACCCGGTTGATATACTCCCGCGTTTCCGGATAGGGAGGAACGGTTCTGCCATATTTTCTGACGGCTTCCTGCCCCGCGTTATAGGCGGCCAGGACCAATTTGGTCTGGCCATTATAAAGCTTGATCAGGTCTTTGAGGTACTTTGTCCCGCCTTCGATATTCTGAGAGGGATTAAAGACGTTCCTGACTCCATATTGGACGGCCGTATCCGGCATGAGTTGCATGAGCCCCATGGCGCCTTTTTCGGAGAGGGCAAAGCTATCGTAATTGGATTCGGCCCGGATGATGGCATGGATGAGGTCTGCGGGCACGGAATGCGTGGTGGCGACCCGCTGGACAATGGGGTCGTAAAGCTTCTTGAGGTCGGCGGCGGAGGCCGGATAAAGGACGGAAACCCAGAGAACGATCCCCAGCGCTGTCAAAGCCGTCTTCCGGATAGTCATCGGAGTTCCGTACTTCATCCTGCCTCGATCCTCCGGACTTGGCAATCCCCCCGAGGGGTGAATCGCGGGGTCAGGCCAGGAGCTTCTCGACGATCGCCGGCACCATCTCGAGAAGCTTGTCGAGCTCCCCGGGGCGGTTACCCCCCGCCTGGGCGAAATCCGGCCGGCCTCCCCCTCCCCCCCCGACGACGGGGGCGGCTTCCTTGATCAACGCCCCGGCCTGGAGGCGGGCCGTCAAGTCCTTGCTCACGGAAGCCACGAGAAAGACTTTATCGCCATCCGTCGCTCCTAGGAAGACGACGCCGCTGCCCAGCTTTTGTCTCAGGGAATCCGCCATCTCCCGCAGATCGGCAATCCCCAGGCCCTGGACCTTGTGGACGAGGACGGGGATTTCCTTAACAGTATGCCTAGTTATGACGCTGGGATCAACGGGAGAAACCTTTGCCCCAATGCCGTCCATGAGGATCTTTTTCGACTGGGCCTTCACTTGTTTCTCTAGTTCATCTGAGCGGGCCTCGAGCTTCTCGATCTTGGCCACGATCTCGCGGCGGGAGGCGCCCAGGCTTTTTTCGATGGCCGTTACGAGGTCCTCGAGCTCCCGGAGATACCGGAAGGCCTCCTCGCCCGTGACCGCCTCGATCCGCCGCATCCCTGAGGCGATGCTGGACTCCGAGAGGATCTTGAACAGCCCGATCCGGCCTGTCGACCGGACATGGATGCCCCCGCAAAGCTCCTTGCTGTAGTCGCCGATCCCGATGACCCGGACCTTTTCGCCGTACTTTTCCTCGAAAATGGCCGTGGCACCCTCTTTGATCCCCTCTTCGAGCGTCGTGACCTTCGTATCGACGGGAATATCCTCGCGGATCTTCTCGTTCACAAGGGCGTCGACCCTGTGGACTTCCTCCCTGGTGAGATACGAGAAATGCGTGAAGTCGAAGCGGAGCCGGGTCGCCGAGACCAGCGAGCCGGACTGCTTGACATGGTCGCCGAGGACCTGGCGCAGGGCCGCGTGGAGGAGGTGCGTCGCCGTATGATTATTGGATATGGCCTGCCGCCGGGCGACGTCCACGGTGGCGTCCGCGATATCGCCCACTCTCAATTCCCCGGTCAGGAGCTTGACGTCATGCCCGACCAGCTCCGGCGTTAGATAAAACGCTTTTTCGACCAGGGCGGAAAAACCGGCTCCCTTCAGATACCCGGAGTCCCCCACCTGGCCTCCAGCCTCGGCATAGAACGGCGTCTCGCTCAGGACGACCGCGCCTTTCTCCCCGGGCCCCAGGGCGTCCGCCGGGCGGCCGTCCTTGAGAAGCGCCAGGATCTTGATGTCGGTGAGCTCGCAGGCTTCGTAAACGCGCGATACTGTTTTGAGGTCCCGGAGCCCTTTGTAGGCCATCTTCTCTTTTTGCCTAACGTCGCCCTTCCAGGAAAGGCGGGCCTTCGTTTTCTGTTCTTCGAGCTCCTTCGTGAACCCGGGTTCGTCCACGTCGAGTCCCCTTTCCCGGGCCAGCTCTTGGGACAAGTCCACGGGAAAGCCGAACGTATCGTAGAGCTTGAAGATCTTCGCGCCGGGCAGGATTGTTCCTCCCGCTTCGCGGGTTTCACGAACCACCTGGTCGAAGTCCTTCATCCCCGACGCCAGGGTGGAGGCGAAACGTTCCTCTTCCGACAGGCAGACTTTCGAGACATACTGGATCGAGGTCAAGAGCTCGGGGTAGGCGTCCTTCATGATGTCGGCGACCCGGCCAACGAGCTCGAAAAGGAAAGGCCGGTCGATGCCGATGAGGTTTCCGCGGCGGTAGGCCCGGCGGATAAGTCTCCTGAGGACATAACCGCGACCGATATTGGCGGGAGTCACGCCGTCTCCAACCAGGAAGGAGATCGCACGGATATGGTCGGCGATGATGCGGATTGAAACGTCGCCTTCGTCCCCGGCCGGGTATTCTCTTTTGCCCAGCTCCGCGACGGCTTCGATCAAGGGCATGAAGAGGTCGGTCTCGTAGTTGCTCCTCTTCCCCTGGAGGACCGCGGCCATGCGCTCGAGCCCCATGCCGGTATCGATCGACGGAGCCGGCAAGAGATGGAGGGCGCCCTTGTCGTCCCGGTCGAACTCCATGAAGACCAGGTTCCAGAGTTCGAGGAAACGGTTGCTGCCATTCTCGATAAGGGACTCGGGGGCGCCTCTCTCGATGTCCTCGCCAAGGTCGTAATGGACCTCCGAGCATGGCCCGCACGGGCCCGTGTCGCCCATGGCCCAGAAGTTGTCCTTCTTCCCGTAGCGGAAAATCCGGTCCCGCGGCACGCCGACCTCGTCCGCCCAGATCTTGTAGGCTTGGGCGTCTTCGAGGTAGACCGTCGCGTAAAGTCTGTCCTTGGGAAGGCCGAAGATCCCCGTGACGAGTTCCCAGGCATAGCCGATGGCCTCCCTCTTGAAGTAATCGCCGAAGGAGAAATTTCCGAGCATCTCGAAGAATGTGTGGTGCTTGGTCGTCCGGCCCACGGTCTCGAGGTCGTTGTGTTTGCCGCTGACGCGCATGCACTTCTGGACCGTCGCCGCCCGCTTGTAACTCCTCTTTTCGAGGCCCAGGAAAACGTTCTTGAACTGGTTCATCCCGGCGTTTGTGAAGAGGATCGTCGGGTCGTCCTTGGGCAGGAGCGGCGAGCTTTTGACGACCTTGTGGCCTCTCGCCGCGAAATATCCGAGGAACGTCTCGCGGATTTCGGCGGAGATCATTTGGGCTCTTCTTCAGCCCCTCCCTCGACGCGCTCCACCTTGCCCATGCCCTTCTCCATTTGTTCCGTGGCGATGTCCAGGGTGGACTGGATGCCCATGACGCGGAGCTTGAAGTTGTCGGGATTCGAGGAATATTTCATGCCCTGCTCGAAGGAGATGTATCCGTCGCGATAGAGCTGGTAGATGGATTGGTCGAAGGTCTGCATCCCGTACTGGGAAACGCCCGACGCGATGGCGTCCTTGACCATCGACGCCTTGTCCTTATCGGCGATGCACTCCTGGAGGTAGGGGGTCGTGATCATGACCTCCACGGCCGGCACCCGGCCCTGGCCGTCCATCCGCGGGATGAGGCGCATGGAGATGATGGCCTTGAGGATGCTGGCCAGCTGAAGCCGGACCTGGCGCTGATGGTGGGGCGCGAACACCGCGACGATCCGGTTGATGCTCTCGGGCGCGTCGAGCGTATGGAGGGTGCTCAGGACGAGGTGGCCCGTCTCGGCCGCGAGCAGGGCGGTTTCGATGGTGTCCAGGTCGCGCATTTCGCCCACCAGGATGATGTCCGGGTCCTCGCGGAGGCAGGCCCGGAGGCCCCGGGAGAAGCTCGTGACGTCCATCCCGACTTCGCGCTGGCTGATCGTGCTCTTCTTGTCCTTATGGAGATATTCGATGGGGTCTTCGATCGTGATGATATTCTCCCGGCGGAACGTGTTGATGTACTCGATCATGGCCGCCAGGGTCGTCGTCTTGCCGCTTCCGGTCGTCCCGGTCACGAGGACGAGGCCGCGCTGATAAAAAGCGACCTTCTCCAGGACTTCGGGCAGAAGGAGCTGCCGGATGGTCTTGACTTCCAGCGGGATGATGCGGAGGGCGATGGCCAGCGAACCCCGCTGGTAGTAGATGCTGCCCCGGAACCGGCCGAACCCCGGAAGGCTGTAGGCCAGGTCGATGTCGAAGTCCTCGCGCAGGCGTTTGCGCTGGAAATCCGTCATCATCTGGTTCGAGAGTTCCTCGCAGTCGGCGGTCGTCAGGCGGGGGAACCCCGTCAGGGGCGTCAGCGTCCCGTGGACGCGGATCATGGGGTGGTTGCCGGCCTTGAAGTGCAGGTCCGAGGCGTCCCGTTCGATGGCGATTTTCAAGAATTCATCAATGACCATGAGGATGTCCTCCCATAAATTTATGCCACAAAAGTGAGCCAGCCGTAGGTGTCGTCCCGCGCCCCGCCGATGTAGGCGAAAAACGCCTCCTGGACCTTCCGCGTGATGGGCCCCCGCTTCCCGTCCCCGATCAGGATCTTGTCGACGGACCGGATCGGCGTGACTTCGGCCGCCGAGCCCGTGAAGAAGACCTCGTCCGAGATGTAGAGCATTTCCCGCGGGATGGTGTCCTCGACGACGCGGATGCCCATCTCCTTGAGGAGGGTCATGACGGATTCCCGGGTGATGCCCGGCAGGACCGACGAGGAGAGGGGCGGCGTATAGACGGCGCCTTCCCTCACGATGAACAGGTTCTCGCCGCTGCCCTCGCTGATATGGCCGCGGATGTTGAGCGCGATCCCCTCGGCGTAGCCGTCCAGCATGGCCTCCATCTTGATGAGCTGGGAATTCATGTAGTTGGCCCCCGACTTGGCCAGGGCCGGAAACGTGTTCGGGGCCATACGCCACCAGGAGGAGATGCAGACGTCCACGCCGTTCTCCAGGGCTTCCGCGCCCAGGTATTGCCCCCATTCCCAGACCAGGATGGCGCAATCGACGGGATTGGGAAAGGGATCGACGCCGAGGGTCTGGTATCCGCGGTACACGATGGGCCGCACGTAGCAGGCCTTGAGCTTATTCGCCCGGATAGTGTCGACGACGGCCTGGTTGAAGGCTTCCCGGGTATAGGGGACTTCGATGCGGTAGATCTTGCACGAGTTGTACAGCCGGCGGGTATGGTCCTTCAAGCGGAAGACGGCCGTCCCCTTGGGCGTGTCGTATGCCCGGAACCCCTCGAAGATCGAGCTCCCGTAATGGACGACGTGGGAGGCAACGTGGATCTTGGCGTCCTTCCAGGGGACGAGTTGCCCGTTCATCCAAACGAGGCCGTTCTCAGAGAAAGGGCTCATCGGTGACTCCTTCGCTCCATCTCCCTCGACGTTCCCAAGGCCGTCAAGGACAACCCTGCGGCGTTTCGAAGGCTCATGTTATAACAACCGAGGCGGGCAAGTCAAACTCCCGCCCTGCGGAGGTCACACGCTCTCCCCGCAGTGGGGGCAAAGGCGCGATTTCGGCGGGAGCGGGCGGCGGCAATTCCAGCAGTGAGCGGAGGATTTCTGGTCCCTCGCCTTAATCCGGAGCATGATGTCGTCGATCTCCGCGGTCTTGGGGGTTTTCCCCTTGTATAGGGACAGGTCCCGGATGATTTCGGCCGCGCTCTGGTACCTGTCCTCGACTTTGGGGGCCAGGGCTTTCATGATAATGACGTCGAGGTCCTTGGGGACCTTGCTGTTCCGGATGCGGGGGGGCGTGATCTTCCCCTGCTGGGCCTTCTCCAGGATCTTGAACGGGTCAGGGTCGAAGATCGGCGGCCGGCCGATGATCATCTCGTAAAAGATGCAGCCGATGGAATAGATGTCCGACGCATAGCTGGCCTTGCCCAGGAACTGCTCGGGGGCCATATACGGCGGAGACCCGATCCGTGTCGAAGCGTAGGGCACGGAGTTGAGCCAGGCCGAGGTCCCGAAATCCGTGATCTTGGCCGTCCCGTCTTCCGAGATGATAATGTTGGAAGGCCTCAAATCACGGTGGATGATCTTGTTTTTATGGGCGTGGTCCATGCCGTAGGCGACCTGCTTGACGTAGTCCAGGGCCTGCTCGCAGCCGAGGACCCTCTCCTTTTCCAGGATTTTCTCCAGGGTCGGGCCCTTGACGTATTCCATGACCATGAAGAAAACATTCTTCTCTTTTTCAGCGGCCAGCATCCGAACGATATTCGGGTGGCTGAGGGCGGCCTGGAGGCGCGGCTCCTTCAGGAGCTTATAGAGTTCTGCGGATTGTTTGTGAGGGACCTTGATGGCGACCTTGATATCGAGCCAGGTGTCCTTGGCCAGGTACACCGAGCCGAATCCCCCGCTGCCGAGTGACCGGAGGATTTCGTATTTCCCGACCTTCTGCCCTTGGAGAAACATGTCACCCGTTCCAGAAATGCGCGATCATGGCGACCCCGGCGATGGCCGCGGTTTCAGCCTTCAGGATCCGTCCTCCGAGGCTCACGGGCTGGCAACCGGCCGCCCGGAATCCCGCCTCTTCGGCCTTGGTCCAACCCCCTTCGGGACCGACGAAGACGGTCACCTCGGGGGCCGGCGGGGGGACCCCGTTTCCCGCCTCCACGAGGAGACATCTGAGCGGACGGCCGCCGTTCTCGCTCAGGAAGATCCTCAGCCCACGCGCCGGCCGGGCCAGGATGTCTTTCAGGCGTCCGGCCGGATAAACGGCCGGCGCGGCGTCGCCCTTGCTCTGCTTGGTGGCCTCTCTGGCAATCCTGGCCCAGCGATCGGACTTGCTTCCCGAACGGTCCCCGGAGGCCTTGAGCGAGCGCGCGGTCTCGACGGGAAGGAAACCGGATATCCCGATCTCCGAGGCCTTCTGCAGGATGAGCTCCATTTTCTTGGCCTGGAGAATGGCTTGGGCCAGGACCAGTCGCACGCGCGGCGCCTCGGGAGCGATTTCTTCGAGGACCAGAAGCTTCGTCCGGTCCTTCTCCACCGACTCGACCAGAGCCCGGCAGCGGTATCCAGCGGCGTCGAACAGACGGACTTCGTCCCCTTTCTTGACCCTGGCCGCTTTGGCCAGGTGATGATGCTCGGTCCCCTCAAGAACGATACCGGTCACACCCTTTTCGATCAGCGGGACATAAAACTGGTTCGACGTCAAAACGGTCTCATCGCCTAGTGGAGAATGTTCCTGATTTTCTGGACGACGCTTTTGTCGACCGACTCGATGTCCTCGCCCCTGAGTTCGGCCAGCTTGGCCAGGAGGGCTTTTTGCTCTTTGGGCAGGTTCTCGGGTGTCTTGACCCGGACTCTAACAAAGAGGTCCCCTCTCCTCCGGCCGGAGATATCGGGAACACCCTTGCCCTTGAGCTTGAATGTCTCTTCCGGCTGGGTCCCGGCGGGAATTTTCAGGACCTCGCTCCCGTCGAGCGTCGGGATCTCGACCCTGGCGCCGAGCGCGGCCTGGGTTGAAGAGATGTCGATCCGGCAGCTCAGGTCGTTCTCTTCGCGCACGAAGAAGGGATGCTTCCGGACCCGGGTCACCACGTAGAGGTCTCCTCCCGGCATCCCCTGGTCGCCGGCCTCCCCTTCCCCGACGAGCCTCAGCCGGGAGCCGTCGTCAACCCCGGCCGGGAGGCGGACCTTGAGGGTCCGTTTCTCTTTGACATGGCCCTTGCCCTCGCAGGTTTCGCAGGGCGACGAAATGACGTCGCCCCGGCCCTGGCAGCGCGGGCAGGTCCTGGCCACCATGAAAAAACCCTGCTGATAACGCATCTGGCCTTTTCCCCCGCAAGCCGGGCAGGCGGAAGGGGCCGTGCCGGGCTTGCTTTTCGAGCCGCGGCAGGCCGGGCAGACCTCGGCCCTGTTCAGTTTGATCTCCCTGTCCACGCCGGCCGCGGCTTCCTCCAGGGTGACCTCGACCTCGAGGGCCAGGTCCCGGCCTCTCTGCCGCTCGCGGCCCCGGCTCGCCTCTCTGCCGCCGAAGAAGCTGCCGAAGCTGAACCCGAACAAATTCCCGAGGATGTCCTCGAAGTCCTCGAAGACAGACGAGTCGAAGCCGGAAAAGCCCTGGAAACCTTCGCCGCGCAGCCCGTCATGGCCGTACCGGTCATAAACCGAACGCTTTTGGACATCGGCGAGGACGCTGTAGGCTTCGGCGGCTTCCTTGAAACTTTCCTCGGCGTCCTTGTTGCCTGGATTGCGGTCCGGGTGGTGCCTCAACGCCATCTGCCGGTAAGCCTTCTTGATATCCTCGGGCGGAGCGTTCCGGGAGACGCCGAGGATCTCGTAATAATCCCGCTTAGCCATTCGGGTTCGGCCTCAGCCCTTCGCCCTTCCTTTTCTCGATGAGGGCCTCGAGTTCGTCGGGCAGGAGCCCGGAGGAGGGCCGGACCTCGATTTTTTGCTGGAGGCCCGTCGCGACGTCCTTGGCCGAGACCTTGACCAACCCGTCGGCATTGATCTCGAACGTGACGTCGATCTGGGGAACGCCGGCCGGGGCGGGCTCGATGCCGACGAGCTCGAAGACGGACAAAGACTTGTTCATCGAGGCCAGGGGATTCTCCCCCTGCAGGACGTGCAGGCGGACGCGCCGCTGGTTGTGCTCGACCGTCGTGAAGGATTGGGTCTTCCGCAGCGGGATGGTCGAGTTTTTCTCGATGACCGTCTCGTAGCCGTCGTTTTCCGTCTCGATCCCGAGCGCGAACGGCGTGACGTCAAGGAGCAAAACGAGCCCCCGGACCTGGCCCTGCAGGATGCCGGACTGGATGGCCGCTCCCATGGCCACGATTTCGTCGGGGTTGACCTGCTCGGACGGTTTTTTATTGAAGAACTCCCCGATCCTCTTTTTGACGAGCGGCATCCGGGTTTGCCCGCCGACAAGGATGATGTCGTCGATCTTGTCCGGGTCCAGCCGGGCCTCGCCGAAGGCCTCCCCGATCAGGGGGATCGTCCGCTCGACGAGGTCTTGGGTCATGTCCTCCAGGGCCTGGCGGGTGAGGACCTTGCGCATGTGCTTGGAGCTCGTCTGGTCCGAGCAGATGAACGGCAGGTTGATCTCCGTCTCCATGGTGAAGGACAATTCCCGCTTGGCCCGCTCCGCGCCCTCCTTGATCCTCTGGAGGGCGAGCTTGTCGTGGTGGAGATCGATCCCCGTGTCCTTGCGGAAGTCCTCCACCAGCCATTCGATGATCCGGTTGTCGAAATCCTCGCCTCCGAGGTAGGAGTCGCCGTTGGTGGCCAGCACGTGAAAGACCCCGTCCCGGATTTCCATCAACGTGATGTCAAAGGTCCCCCCGCCCAGGTCGAAGACCGCGGCCGTCCCGTTCTTCTTGGTATTGAGGCCGTGGGCCAGGCCAGCGGCCGTCGGCTCGTTGATGACCCGCTGGACGTTGAAGCCGCTGATCAGGGCGGCATCCTTGGTGGCCTGCCTCTGGTGGTCGTTGAAATGGGCCGGAACCGTGATCACGACGTCCGACACGGCGCCGCCGAAATAGGATTCCGCGCAATTCTTGAGGTAGGACAGGATCATGGCCGAGATTTCCTGGGGAGTCATGGTCTTCGAATCGACGGCGATCAGGACGTCGCCGTTGGGGGCGCCCGCCAGGCGGTAGGGCAACCGCGATCTCGCCTCCGAGATTTCCGGGGAATCGAACTTCCGGCCGATGAGCCGCTTGACCGCGAAAACGGTGTTCTGGGGGTTGGTCAGGGCCTGCCGGAGGGCCAGCGTTCCGACGAGACGCTCCCCGGTCGACGTGAAGGAGACCACCGAGGGTGTCGTGGGAAGTCCTTCGAGGTTGGGGATGACGATCGGGCTCCCGCCCTCGAGGAACGCGACGCAGGAATAGGTCGTGCCGAGATCTATGCCGATGACGTGGTCCATGCGCTCAATCCTTCTTCTTGGGAACGACGACTTTGACCAGGGCCGGGCGAAGCAGCCTGTTGTGAAGCATGTATCCCTTTTGCATTTCCTCCGTCACTCGCGGCTCCT
>Ga0315281_10010935_pt1 | contig 12458 bp, 9 predicted proteins | sample YL17G07_0_MG_FD_204540 | JGI IMG/M metagenome (GOLD analysis project Ga0315281, IMG submission 204540) | Sediment microbial communities from Yellowstone Lake, YNP, Wyoming, USA - YL17G07_0 | ecosystem: Environmental > Aquatic > Freshwater > Lake > Sediment | place: USA: Wyoming | collected... | reverse complement strand
GCCACTCCCGGCGGCTGGTCGCAGGTGGCCGCCGCCAAGGTGGGACGCAGCGGAAAAGTGGTCGCTCTGGATTTGTTGCCGCTGGACCCATTGGGCGGAGTGGAGTTCATTCAGGGCGACTTCAGGGATGACGCGGTATTGAAACAATTGGAAAGTTTGCTGCAAGGCAAGCCGGTAAACCTTGTAATTTCCGATATGGCACCCAATATCTGCGGCGTAGCATCGGCCGACCAAGCGCGTGCCATGCACCTGGCGGAACTGGCGATGGAATTTGCGCTCGAACACCTGAAGGCGGAGGGCAGCTTCCTGGTTAAAGTGTTTCAGGGTGTGGGGTTTGAGGATTTTTACAAACTGATGCACAGCCGTTTCACCAAGGTTGTCACGCGCAAACCCAAGGCTTCACGCGACCGGAGTAGCGAGTTATATCTTTTGGGCACCGGAAAGCTGTAGGGTGGGCTGTGCCCACCGTGTCGGACGAGGCCGGATCTACGCTTGTTTTAGCTCAAGATGCTCTTGAGTAATGGGACGATACATAGTCTAATGACCGTTCGGTAGCCGTGATGCGCCGATTTAAGGAGTTATCTTGAACAACATGTTTAAAAGTATTGCGATTTGGCTGGTTGTCGCCTTGGTGCTGATGACCGTTTTCAATCAATTCAACACGCGCCAGCAGCAAACGCCGCAGGCGCAGCTGGATTACTCGCAATTCCTCGAGGAAGTGAAGCAGGGGCATATCGCCAAGGTGACTATCGAGGGGCGCACCCTGAAGGCGACGACCGCCGAGGGGCAGCGTATTACCAGCTATGCTCCCAGCGACTTATGGATGGTTTCCGATCTGCTGAAAAACGGCGTGAAGATCGAAGCCAAGCCGGAGGAAGAGCAATCTTTCCTGATGAACATTTTCGTGTCATGGTTCCCGATGATCCTGCTGATCGGCGTGTGGATATTTTTCATGCGCCAGATGCAGGGTGGCGGCAAGGGCGGCGCGTTTTCGTTTGGCAAGTCGCGCGCGCGCATGCTGGATGAGAACAAGGAACGCTTCACGTTTGCCGATGTGGCGGGTTGCGACGAGGCTAAAGAAGAGGTCTCCGAGCTGGTGGATTTCCTGCGCGACCCATCCAAATTCCAGAATCTCGGCGGACGCATTCCGCGCGGCGTGTTGCTGGTGGGCAGTCCCGGCACCGGCAAAACATTACTGGCCAAGGCGATTGCCGGCGAAGCCAAGGTGCCGTTCTTTTCGATTTCCGGCTCTGACTTTGTGGAAATGTTTGTCGGCGTAGGCGCGGCGCGCGTGCGCGACATGTTTGAGCAAGCCAAGAAACATTCACCCTGTATCGTGTTCATCGACGAAATCGATGCGGTCGGTCGCCAGCGCGGAGCCGGGCTCGGCGGCGGCAACGACGAACGCGAGCAGACCCTGAATGCGCTGCTGGTGGAAATGGACGGTTTCGAGGGCGCTTCCGGTGTGATCGTGATCGCCGCGACCAACCGTCCCGACGTGCTTGATCCCGCGCTGTTGCGCCCGGGACGTTTCGATCGCCAGGTGGTGGTGCCGTTGCCGGATATTCGCGGGCGCGAACAAATTCTCATGGTGCATATGCGCAAGGTGCCGTGTGCGCCGGACGTGAAGGGCGATATTTTGGCGCGCGGCACACCGGGTATGTCCGGCGCCGATCTCGCCAATCTGGTGAACGAGGCGGCGTTGTTCGGGGCGCGACGCGGCAAACGTTTCGTCGATATGGACGATTTCGAATCGGCCAAAGACAAAATCATGATGGGCGCGGAACGCCGCTCCATGGTGATGCCGGAAGAAGAACGGCGCAATACCGCCTACCACGAGTCGGGTCATGCGGTGGTGGCCAAACTGTTGCCCAAGACCGACCCGGTGCATAAGGTGACCATTATCCCGCGCGGACGCGCGCTGGGTTTGACCATGCAGTTGCCATCGGAAGATCGCTACAGTATGGACAAGAATCGCATTCTCGATACCATCGCGGTGCTGTTCGGCGGACGCATCGCCGAAGAGATTTTCATGCATCAGATGACCACCGGCGCTTCCAACGATTTTGAACGCGCCACCGATATGGCGCGCAAAATGGTGACCCAGTGGGGGATGTCGGATGCGCTCGGGATTATGGTGTATGGCGAAAACGAGGGCGAGGTATTCCTCGGGCGTTCGGTGACCACACACAAAAATATTTCTGAGGCGACCATGCAGCAGGTCGATGCCGAGATTCGCCGCATCATTGACCAGCAGTACGCGCTGGCGCGTAAATTGATTGAAGAAAACCGCGACAAGATCGAGGCTATGGCCAAGGCATTGCTGGAATGGGAGACGCTGGATTCCGACCAGATCAACGACATCATGGACGGCAACCCGCCGCGCCCGCCCAAGCCCGCTCCAGCCAGCCAAGCAACGCAACCGCCGCAGGACACTGCGCCAACCGCACCTGCCACTACGCCTACACAGCCCGCGCAGGAAACTTAAAAACAAGGACTGAGTGCTGAGGACTGAGCAAAACCATCCAGTCCTCAGTCCCCAGTCCTCAGCCCCCAGTCCTCAGTCCCCAGTCCTCAGCCCCCAGTCCTCAGTCCTTTCATGCTCCGCTGCGGCAAATTCACCCTTTCCCTTGATCGCCCACTCGTGATGGGCATCGTCAACGCCACGCCGGATTCGTTCTCCGATGGCGGACAACATCTGCAGCGCGAAGCCGCGATTGCCCATGCGTACCAACTCATTGCCGGTGGTGCCGATATCCTCGACATCGGCGGCGAATCCACGCGCCCCGGCGCGGCGGAGGTGGGTGAACAGGAAGAGCTGGATCGCGTATTGCCGGTTATCGAAGGCTTGCAAGGCATCAACGTTCCCATTTCCATCGACACTTGCAAGCCGGCCGTGATGCGCGCCGCGCTGGCGGCGGGTGCGAGCATGGTCAACGATGTCAACGCCCTGCTGGCGGAAGGCGCATTGCAGGCGGTCGCGCGGGGCGATGCGGCGGTGTGTTTGATGCACAAGCAGGGCAGTCCGCAAACCATGCAGCAACAGCCGCGCTATCTGGATGTCGTTGCCGAAGTGGGCACCTTCCTGCGCGAACGCGTCGCTGCCGCCGAAGCTGCGGGCATCGCGCGCGACCGCATCGTCATCGATCCGGGTTTTGGCTTTGGCAAGACACTGGCGCATAATCTCGCCCTGTTGCGCGAGCTGGATAAGTTGAATGAACTGGATGTGCCGATTTTGGCAGGTCTGTCGCGCAAATCCATGCTCGGGGCGATCACCGGGCGCGCAGTGGATGACCGCATGGCCGCCAGCGTCGCCGCCGCGCTGCTGGCAGTACAGAAAGGTGCCGCCATCGTGCGTGTGCATGATGTGCGTGAGACGGTGGATGCGCTGAATATTTGGCGCGCAGTCAATTCATAAGGTTGAGGGGTATGTAGGTGCGAATTCATTCGCACAATTAGCGCAATGTGTGCGAATGAATTCGCACCTACAACTGCTTTTTCAAGGTTTATGGTTTCAGGGGTAATGGCATGAGCAGAAAATATTTCGGCACCGACGGTGTGCGCGGCAAAGTGGGCGAGCATCCCATCACCCCGCAATTCGTGATGCAGCTAGGCTACGCGGCGGGCAAGGTGCTGGCGCAGGCCGGGCACTCGCAGGGCGAACGCCCGGCGGTGCTGATCGGCAAGGACACGCGCATCTCCGGCTACATGCTGGAATCCGCGCTGGAAGCCGGGCTGATTGCGGCGGGTATCGACGTGTATCTGGCCGGCCCAGTGCCGACCCCGGCAGTGGCCTACCTGACGCGCGCCTTGCGCCTCTCGGCGGGCGTGGTCATCTCGGCCTCGCACAACCCGTTCGAGGACAACGGCATCAAGTTCTTCTCCGGCAATGGCACCAAGCTGGCCGATGCGGTCGAACACGCTATCGAAGCCGAACTCGACAACCCTATGCAGACCAATGCTTCGGCCGCGCTCGGCAAGGCCAAGCGCCTCGACGATGCCGTCGGGCGCTACATCGAATTCTGCAAGAGCACCTTCCCCAATGAAATGGACTTGCGCGGCATGAAGATCGTGGTGGACAGCGCGCACGGCGCGACCTACCACATCGCGCGCAACGTGTTCCACGAGCTCGGCGCCGACGTGATCGCCATCGGCGCGCAGCCGGACGGCTGCAACATCAACGACGGCTACGGCGCGACCGCGCCTGCCAACCTGCAAAAGGCCGTGCAAGAAAATAAGGCCGACCTCGGCATCGCGCTGGACGGCGACGGCGACCGCCTCATCATGGCGGATGCCGCAGGCAATCTCTACGACGGCGACCAGTTGCTCTACATCATCGCCAAACACAGACAGGCGCAAGGCACGCTGCACGGCGGCGTGGTCGGCACGCTGATGACCAACCTCGCGTTCGAACACGCCATGCAGCGGCTTGGCATCCCGTTCCTGCGTGCCAAGGTCGGCGACCGCTACGTGATGGAACAACTGCTGGAAAACGGCTGGCAGCTCGGCGGCGAGAATTCCGGCCATATCATCTGCCTCGACCGCCACACCACCGGCGACGGCATCGTCTCCGCCCTGCAAGTGCTGCACGCCCTGCGCGCCAACGGGCAAAGCCTCGCGCAAGCCGCAGCTGATCTGCACATGTACCCGCAAATCCTCATCAACGTGAAAGTCACCGGCAAGGCTGCCGGGCTGCTGGAGCTACAGCCGGTCAGGGATGCGGTGGTGGAAGCCGAACGCGCGCTGGACGGCAAGGGGCGCGTGCTGTTGCGGCCATCAGGCACCGAGCCGCTGTTGCGGGTGATGGTGGAGGGGGAGGATGGGGGGCTGGTTAAGAAGTGTGCGGAGGGGATTGCGGGGGTGGTTAGGGGAGTGGCTTAGCACCCAGGGCAAATTTGTTCTTCAGATAATCATGTTTAAAATCAACAAACGTAGGGTGGGCACGTTTTTGTGCCCACGCGGTCACCAGCCCGCGTGGGCAGACGATAGAGCTGTCTGCCCACCCTACGATTATTTGGAGAACAAATTTACCCTGGCTTAGCACCAGTGTAGAGTTGCGCGATGAGACCGCCAACCCGACTTGAGTAGTTCAGCTGGACCCCGCACCGCGTGGACACCAAAGCGGGCCCACCTCACCCGCCTTTGAAAAAAAACACATAAAGCTTGTGGTGAAGTAAAATTCGAAACAAGCACTTCCACCGCAGGAGCAGCGATTTCCATGGCAACTAAAAATCACAACCTTCAGGCAAACCAGCCTCCAGCGCCGGACGCGGTTGTCGCCAGTCAGTCAGTCAGTCAGTCAGTCAGTCAGTCAGTCAGTCAGCGGACATGGATGACGGGCAGCAGGGGCTTGTCGTTGACTTTCCCATCGTCGGCATCGGTGCTTCCGCGGGCGGTTTAGAGGCGTTTGAGGCATTTTTTCGGGCGTGTCCGGCGGACGCCGGCATGGCCTTTGTGCTGGTGTCGCATCTCGACCCCGACCACCACAGCCTGCTCACCGAGATTCTGCAACGCTCCACCGCGATGCCGGTAGCGCAGGCGATCGATCAAGTGCGGGTCGCACCCAACCATATCTACATCATCCCGCCCAACCGCGAGATGAGCATACTCAATGGCGTGCTGCAAATTTCCCCGCCCGAAAACCCGCGCGGGCAACGTTTGCCGATCGATGGGTTTCTGCGCTCGCTGGCGGACGATCAGGTGGAGCGCGCCATCGGCATCATCCTCTCCGGCACCGCCTCGGACGGCACCCAGGGGCTGCGCGCCATTCATGCTGCGGGCGGCGTGTGCATGGTGCAGGAGCCGTCCAGCGCCAAATATGACAGCATGCCGCAAAGCGCCATCAATGCCGGTTGCGCCACGCATATCCTGCCGGTGGAAGAAATGCCGGCAGCACTAGTGGAGCTTGTGCGGCAGTCGGTTTTTCGTCAGTCAGTGCCGCGTATTCTGCCCGTGGAGGCGCTGGGTGGCATGAACCGGATTTTGCTGCAAATCCGCAGCAGTACCGGTCATGATTTCTCGCTCTACAAGAAAAATACCATTGTCCGCCGCATCGAACGCAGGATGGCACAGCAAAACATCGGGGACATGTCGGTGTATGCGAGCTTCCTCAAGAAAAATCCCGCCGAAGTTCAGGTGCTGTTCAAGGATCTGCTGATCAATGTCACCAGCTTCTTTCGCGACCCGGAAGCCTTCGAGGTGCTGAAGCGGGACATCCTGCCCGCCTTGCTTGCGGGCAAACCCGCCGACTACGTGTTCCGCATCTGGGTGGCGGGTTGCGCCAGCGGCGAAGAGGCTTATTCCATCGCCATTGTGTTGCGCGAATTGATGGATGAAGCGCACCAGGATTTCAAGGTGCAGATCTACGCCACCGACCTCGATGAGGATGCCATCAACACCGCACGCGCCGGCAATTATCCCGTCGGCATCAGCCAGGATGTCAGCCCCGAGCGCCTGCGCCGCTTTTTCACCAGAGACGATAGCGGCTACCGGGTCAAGAAAGACCTCCGCGAGATGGTGGTGTTCGCCGTGCAGAGCGTCATCAAAGACCCGCCCTTCACCAAGCTCGACCTGCTCAGTTGCCGCAATCTGCTGATCTATCTGGAAACCGAGCAACAAAACCGGCTGATCCCCAACTTTCACTATGCGCTCAAGCCCGGCGGGGTGCTGTTCCTGTCGCCTTCGGAAAGCATCACCAGCCATCAAAGGTTGTTTAACGCGCTCAACCGCAAATGGAAGTTCTATCGCGCCGTTCACGCTGAGGCCAAGCTCGTCTTGCCCCCGTACCTGAATTCAATCATGCCAATCATGCCAACCAACGTCAACACGGCAACGGCCAAAGTGCCCGACCCCAAAGCACCCCAGGGTAGCGTCGCCGTGCTGAGCAATCGCATCTTGCTCCAGTCCTACGCCCCGGTCTCGGTGACCACGGATGCCAGGGGCAACATCCTCTATGTGCATGGCGACACCAGCCGCTACTTGCGTCAGCCCGCCGGGGAGGTGACCACCAATGTGGTCGAGATGGCGCGTGAGGGTCTGCAACCGGATTTGCGCGCCGCACTGCTGGCGGCAGCGCAAGAGGTGCTTACGCTGAACCGTGAAGTGTCGCTGACAACAGAGAGCGGCGCGTACACGGTGAGTTTCAGTGTGCGCCTGCTGCCGCCGGCCAACAGCGGGGAGGAGCAACTGCTGCTGGTGAGCTTTCAAGAGGTCACCAAGCCGGTCAAACCCGCCAGACGCAAAGGCGGCAAAGGCCTCGCCACCAGCGCAGAGGCGGGGCGTATCGAACAACTGGAACGCGAACTCGGATATGCCAGGGAGAGCCAGCAAGTGACCATCGAGGAGCTGCAGGCGACCAATGAAGAGCTCAAATCGGCCAACGAGGAATTGCAGTCCACCAACGAAGAGCTGCAGTCCTCCAATGAAGAGCTGGAGACTTCAAGGGAAGAATTGCAATCGCTGAATGAAGAAACCATCACGGTGAACAGCGAGCTGAATAACAAGATCGAGCAGTTAAGCAATGTGCAGAGTGATCTGAAAAACCTGTTTGATAACGTGAACATCGGTACGCTGTTTCTCGACTACGACTTGAATATCCGGCGTTATACGCGCGATGCGGCGAAAGTTTACCGCTTGATTTCCTCTGATGTGGGTCGCCCGTTGAGTGACATCACCTCGAATCTGCAAGGCGAGAGTCTGATTGCCGAGCTGCACACCGTGCTGGAAACGCTGATCCCGCGCGAGCGTGAAGTGCAGGCCAATGATGGCACCTGGTATCTGGCACGCATGCAGCCGTACCGGTCCATCGATAATGTCATCGACGGCGTGGTGCTGACTTTCGCCGACATTACCACGAACCGCGCAGCGCAGATCAAACTCGCTGCGGTGCAGCTGGCGCGGGAACTGGCCGAAGGCATCGTCAACACCATCGTCGAGCCGCTCGTCGTGCTGGATAGCGATTTGCGGGTGGTCTCTGCCAGCCGTGCATTTTTCCAGCACTTCAAGGTCGTGCCGGAACAGACCGTGGGGCGAAAAATCTACGACCTGGGCAACGGCCAGTGGGATATTCCCACCTTGCGCGAATTGCTCGAAAACATTCTGCCGCAGCAAAAGGTGATAGACGGCTTTGTGGTGGAGCACAATTTTCCCGGGCTGGGGCCGCGCCGCATGGTGCTCAACGCGCGTCGCATCAAGACCGCGTTGGGCGATACCGAATTGATCCTGTTGGCGATGGTGGCGGTTGAGAGCGGGGAGCTGTCATGAACCCAAAACAATACGACCAGAAGCAACGTGAAAAACTGCGTTTGGCAGCCGAGGCGCAACTCGCCAGTAAACCGCCAGCCGACGCGGCGCCGATAACCGATACGGCGCAGTCCACTGATGCGCTGCTTCCGACCGATGAACTGCTGCATGAACTGCGCGTACACCAGATCGAGCTGGAGATGCAGAACGAAACCTTGCGCCGCGCACAGCATGATTTGGAAGCCTCGCGCGACCGCTATATGGATCTGTATGAGTTCGCGCCGGTCGGTTATCTCACGCTCGGCATGGACGGCATGATCACGGAAATCAATCTGACCGCGGTGACGCTGCTGGGTAGGGAGCGCACCAAGCTGCAGGGCAGAGCGCTGCGCACTTTCGTGAAGGCAAAAGACCAGGATAAATGGGTTCGGTATTTGATGCAGGTGAAAGAGCACCAGGAAAAAGGCGCGGTGGAGCTAGAGCTGCAGCGCGGCGATGGCTCGGTGTTTTATGCTCAGCTCGACTGCATGACAATTCATGCGCTGGTGCGGGTCGCTTTGACGGACATCAGCGCGCTCAAGCAGACTGAAAAAGAGTTGCGCATTGCGGCTGTCGCTTTTTCAAGCCAGGAAGGGATGTTCGTCACCGACGCGCGCGGTGTGATCCTGCAGGTCAATCCGGCTTTTACGCAGTTGACCGGCTACAGCGCAAAAGAGGTCATCGGCAAAAATCCGAGTCTGTTTCAATCGGGTCGCCAGACGGCAGAGTTTTATGCCGATATGTGGCAGCGCATCCAGACCACCGGTAGCTGGTCGGGTGAAATCTGGAACAAGCGCAGGAACGGCGAAATCTATCCGGAACATCTCACCATTACCGCCGTGCGGGACGCGGATGGCAGCATCACAAATTATGTGTCCACGCTGAGGGATATCACTTCGACCAAGGCAGCCACGGCAGAGATCGAACAACTGGCTTTCTACGATCAGCTCACCCTGCTACCCAACAGGCGGCTGCTGCTGGACCGGATGCAGCGGGCATTGGCATCCAGTACGCGCAGCGGCATGGGCGGGGCGCTGCTGTTTCTGGATCTGGATGATTTCAAGACCCTCAACGACACCCTCGGCCATGACATCGGTGACCTGCTGCTGCAGCAGGTAGCGCGACGCCTTGAATTATGTGTGCGTGAGGGTGATACCGTAGCCCGTTTGGGCGGAGATGAATTCGTGGTGATGCTGGAAAACCTGAGCGGGCAAGACCTTGAAGCCGCAGCCCAGGCCGAGGTGATCGGAAATAAAATTCTGGCCGCGCTCAACCAGCCTTATCAGCTGGACTCGCACGAGTACCACAGCACACCCAGCATCGGTATCACACTATTCAGAGACCATATCCGTGAAGTGGAGGAATTGCTGAAACAAGCCGACATCGCCATGTATCAGGCCAAGCATTCCGGACGCAATACCGTGCGCTTCTTCGATAAACAGATGCAGGAGGCCATCACCGCCCGCGTTGAACTGGAAGCGGATCTGCGTCTTGCGCTGGTACACGGTCAATTCAGGCTCTATTACCAGTTGCAGGTCACACAGGATGGACGGGCGTTTGCTGCCGAAGTGCTGATCCGCTGGCTGCATCCGGTGCGCGGACTGGTTTCGCCCTTGGATTTTATCCCGCTGGCCGAAGAATCCGGGCTGATCCTGCCCATCGGACTCTGGGTGCTGGAAACCGCCTGCAATCAGCTCAAAGCGTGGCAGGACGACCCCTATGCCCGCCATTTACAGCTTGCCGTCAATGTCAGCGCAAAACAGTTTCACCAGCCCGATTTTGTCGAGCAGGTCCGCAGCGTGCTGGAGAAAACTGCCATTGATCCCGGCAAGCTCGAGCTGGAACTCACCGAGAGCCTGGTGCTGGATGATATTGATGCCACCATCCTCAAGATGAATGCACTCCGGGCGATCGGCGTGCGTTTTTCCATGGACGATTTCGGCACCGGGTTTTCATCGCTGGCTTATCTGACCCGTTTGCCGCTCGCTCAACTTAAGATCGACCAGTCCTTCGTGCGCAACATCGGCATCAGACCCGCCGATGCCGTCATCGTGCAAACAATCATCGGCATGGCTAAAAACCTTGAGATGGCAGTGATTGCCGAGGGCGTGGAAACAGAAGAGCAACGCGCCTTCCTCGAGCTGAATGGATGCCTGCAGTTACAAGGCTACCTGTTCAGCAAACCGCTGCCGCTGGAGGCGTTTGAAGCCTTGTTGAGACGGTGAGCAGCATTTGCAGGGTGGGCACAAGTGCCCACGCGGCGGTTCAATAAGCGGTGGGCAACTCGTTGCCCACCATACAAAACCGGCATTCGTTCTGCGTCCCCCTGAGCTCCGCCTCGATTAACCGCAAACAAGCGGGCTGCGCAACTCGCACGATCCGCTGCGCGGCCGCGTGTTCAAACAACATCGCGTACAACGATGGCCATATCAAACGTGTGCGGCTTTGACTTGCAGCGATACACCCAACGCACGCAACACTTTCAGCAGCGTGTCATAGCGCGGCTTCGCACCGGGAGCAAGGGCTTTGTACAGGCTTTCACGCCCAAGCCCGGTATCCTTGGCGAGTTGGGTCATGCCACGCGCGCGCGCTACATCCCTGACGGCGACAAGGAACATATCGGGGTTTTCGTCTTCAAGTGCGGCAGTGAGATAAGCGGCAATCGTTTCTTCATTGTCGAGATAATCGGCTGCATCAAAGGGGGTAAATTTAGTCATGGTTCACTCCTTGGGCAAAGTGCGCGCCATTTCCCTGGCACGCTTGACATCACGTTTCTGGGTAGATTTATCGCCACCCAGCAACAGAAAATAGACCACCTCTCCGCGACGGGTGAAATAGGCTCGGTAGCCGGGGCCGTAGTGAATCCGCAGCTCGGAAACTCCTTCACCTACCGGTTCACAATCGCCAAAATTCCCGGCTTCGGCACTCCTGATGCGCTTGATAACAAGCGCCTTGCCGATCTGATCTTTCAGGTCAACCAGCCAGCTATTAAATTCGTCCGATTTCAGAAACGTGTTCATGTTTCGCATCGTATCCGAATAGATACGGTTGTCAAGCGGTTTGCAAGTCAAAAAACTGCGATGTCTCAACAGAACTTCACTCGGCATCTCACTTCATCGCGGTCGGTCGCGGTCGCGGTTTGTGTTCGTCGTCGGGATCAAAAACCACTTTCACTGATGCTTGCGAAGCGACCGGTTGTCCGTATTCATAGGCGGGTTGGAAGCGTGCCTTGTGGAAGGCTTGCCAGGCAGCATCATCGAACACGCCGGGCGGTTGCGATTCCATGACGCGTGCCGAGACTACTTCGCCGATTCGGTCGATCAGCAGCTCCAGCCGCACATACCCTTTTGTTCTTGCTGCGAAGGCGGCATCAGGGTAATGCGGTGAAATCTCCCAGGGTAGCACCGGCGGCAAGTAAGGGATGGACAGATCGTCTGATGGCAGCGGCAGGTCGTGGTACTGGCCGATATGGGATGGGTTGTCATTGAAGCTAATCTTTTCTGTTGTATCGCGCTGATTCCCGCCAGTGCCGCCCGGCGGGGGTGGGCGAGTTGCCTTGTTTTTGTTGCTGTTGGGCGACCAGGTTACACGGACATCGGGCAAGATGTCGATGTCCGGGCGGGTGGACGGTGATTGTGCGGGGGTGGATGCGGTAGTGAGGTGCACCGACAGCGTTCCCCTGCCGGGAGTCCCGACTGCGGCAGGACGACCCAGATCAGTCATTATCAGCGCCAGATGCAGCAGCGCGGAGGCTGCCAGAGCCCAGGACAGACGTTTGTTCGCAATATTCATGATGTTGCCTGAAAGGAGGGTTACGGGGTTTTGCACCCGTTCTATTGCCATGCTTTGTTGCACCACTACAGTGGCGTAGATACCGTCTTTAGCGTCAAGCAATTTTTGCATAATTTGGCTGATACGGTGTTCGTGTCTTGATAACGCCAAAGCACAAATGTGTCCGCTTGCGCATCGCCGCACCGAGGGCGGACATCTTGGGCTTGCCACGGGCAAGCAGCGCAGTAGGATGGGTTGAGCAACGCGATACCCATCGATTGCGGATTGTGTTGGGTATCGCTGCGCCCAACACAACCTATATGCTGTTGCCGGGAGTTGCAGTGGCGTAGGGTGCAATAAGCGTAGCGCATTGCACCGGATGTAACGCCACATGCGGCGCAATGCCC
>Ga0315281_10010934_pt1 | contig 12458 bp, 11 predicted proteins | sample YL17G07_0_MG_FD_204540 | JGI IMG/M metagenome (GOLD analysis project Ga0315281, IMG submission 204540) | Sediment microbial communities from Yellowstone Lake, YNP, Wyoming, USA - YL17G07_0 | ecosystem: Environmental > Aquatic > Freshwater > Lake > Sediment | place: USA: Wyoming | collected... | reverse complement strand
AGAATTGAAGAATTGCGCATCGAGATATGCGACAAGGTCAATGCGCTGGGTATTGGTGCGCAGGGCTTGGGTGGGTTGACCACCGTGCTGGATGTGAAAATTTTGGATTACCCAACCCATGCGGCTTCCAAGCCGGTGGCGATGATTCCCAATTGCGCGGCTACGCGGCATATTCACTTCGAGCTGGATGGCAGCGGCGTGGCGCAATTTACGCCGCCGAAGCTGGCGGATTATCCTGATGTGCACTGGCAGGCGTCAAAGGATGCGCGGCGAGTGAACCTGAATGGATTAACGAAAGCGGATATAGCCAAGTGGCAGCCGGGCGAAACGGTATTATTGTCCGGCAAGCTGCTCACCGGGCGCGATGCCGCGCACAAGCGCATCGTGGATATGCTGGCACGCGGCGAGAAACTGCCGGTGGATTTCAACGGACGCTTTATTTACTATGTCGGCCCGGTCGACCCGGTGCGCGATGAGGTAGTCGGCCCTGCCGGCCCCACCACCGCGACGCGCATGGACAAGTTCACCGAAACCATGCTGGCCGAAACCGGTTTGATCGGCATGGTAGGCAAGGCAGAACGCGGCAAAACGGGGATCGAGGCGATCAAGAAACACGGTGCGGTGTATTTGATTGCGGTAGGCGGCGCGGCCTATCTGGTGGCAAAAGCCATCCGCAGCGCAAGAGTGGTGGCCTTTGCCGACCTCGGCATGGAAGCGATCTACGAATTTGAAGTGGAAGACATGCCGGTGACCGTGGCGGTGGACGCGCAGGGACGCTCGGTGCATGAAATAGGCCCGGCGGAGTGGAAGAAGCGCATCGGCCTGATTCCGGTGAAGGTGGTGTGAAGAGTGGTTGGTTTATTGGAGCGCCGACGTCCTCGTCGGCAATTATGCTTAAAATGCCGACGAGGACGTCGGCGCTCCAGTGCATGACTTGTTGGCCGATGTATTAACGAACTGTCAGATACTTTGCTGTTGCCGGTTCAATTGATGGTCGGGATTCTTGTTGTTTATCACGATTTATGAAGGTGATTTAAGGTGCTTAATCAGCACTTGGCATTGCAGCACATATGCACATGGATTTTAAAGCCTGTTTCCTTTATCATGGCGATCTTTAGCGATGCAGGAACAATTTCTCGTTTGTTTCTGCTGAATCAATATAATCAATATGTTGCCTAATCTTGCAACATGTTCGGGTGATGGGATTACTGTGGCATGCGACAGCATTTGGCGCGCCGCTTGCTCTTCACCCTTGATGATGAAGCCGCTGAGCGTGCCCCCTCCCCAACCCTCCCCCGAGGTCCGTAAGACTTTTGGCCGGGCACCCGGGAGAGGGGGCAGACGAATCGCTACGCGAGCTTCTCATTGACGAATTGGCGGGTCTCCCCGCATTGCAGTTTGGTGAACCTGGTCAGGTCCGGAAGGAAGCAGCCACAGCCAAATACTGCAAGTGCCGGGGGTTAGGCTCGCCTCCTTTTTTAAAGCCAGAGGGTGTTAATCCCGCTGGTTTTTCTGTAGTAATGTTGGTCGGTTTCATTTCTAAATACTTTTATACGGTCAAAATTTTGTCTGCAACCTCTGTCTTAGCGCGTAAGTGGCGTCCCCGTAACTTCGCCCAACTGGCGGGGCAGGAGCATGTCGTGCAGGCATTGAGCAATGCGCTCACACAAAACCGGCTGCATCATGCCTATCTGTTTACCGGCACGCGCGGCGTGGGCAAAACCACCATCGCGCGCATCTTTGCCAAATCTCTCAATTGCGAAAGCGGCATCACCGCTACACCCTGCGGTACCTGCAGTGCCTGCACCGAGATCGATAGCGGACGTTTCATTGATCTGATCGAGCTGGATGCGGCGTCGAACACGCAGGTGGATAATATGCGCGAGCTGCTGGAAAGTGCGCTGTATGCGCCCACCAGCGGGCGTTTCAAGGTATACATTATCGACGAAGTGCACATGCTGTCGAAGTCCGCGTTCAATGCGATGCTGAAGACGCTGGAAGAACCTCCCGCGCACGTCAAATTTATTCTGGCCACAACTGACCCGCAGAAAATTCCGGTAACCGTGCTGTCGCGCTGTCTGCAATTTAATTTGAAACAACTGCCCCCCGCGCTGATTATCAAACATTTGCAATTTGTGCTGGAGCAGGAAAATATTCCGTTTGAAAACGGTGCGCTGAATCTGGTGGCTCGCGCAGCGCAGGGCAGCATGCGCGATGCGCTGAGTTTGATGGATCAGGCGATTGCCTATTCAGATTCGAAGGTTGAAGAAGCGACCGTGCGCAATATGCTGGGCGCGATCGACCAGAGTTATTTGTTTGATTTGCTGCAAACCCTGCGCTCGCAGGATGGCGCAGGGTTGCTGCGCATTGCCGACGACATGGCGATACGCAGCATTGCGTTTGATGCGGCCCTACAGGATTTGGCTACCTTGTTGCATCGCATTGCATTGGCGCAGACAGTGCCTGCCGCCATCTCCGAAGATGAGCCGGAACGTGTGCGCCTGTTTGAACTTGCGCAACAATTCAGTGCCGAAGAAATCCAGCTGTTTTATCAGATCGCAATTCATGGCCGCAATGAAATCAGCCTGGCGCCGGATGAGTATGCAGGCTTTACCATGACGCTTTTGCGCATGCTGGCGTTTGCACCTGCGGGAGCTGTTGCGATGACAACCGCAGCAGTGCCAGAACGCGCTGCGTCTGTTGCTGCGCAGGCAAGACAGGCTGCTGCTCCGGAAGCTGTTTACGCCAAATCTGCAGTAGTTAAGCCCGTAGAGTCTAAGCCTGCAGAGAATAGTCCTGTCGCTGCGAAATCCACAGCGACAGCCGTGGCAAAGGTTACAGGCAACGCCCAGCTGGACTGGAACGTATTATTGGCGCAGTTGAATGTGCAGGGTATGGCGCGTGAACTGGCGCGCAACTGTGTGCTGGACAATTTTATCGATGGCAAGATCAGTCTGAGTCTTGCGCCGCAGCATAAACAGTTTCTGACTAACAAGATGGCACAGGACAAGCTGCAGGCGGCATTGAGTGACTATTTTGCGCAGCCGGTGAAATTGCAATTGTCAGTGGGTGCGCCGGTTGAAGCGGCCACGCCCGCCGTGGTTGAGCAACAGGAAAAGCAGGTGCGGCAGCAGACGGCGGCGGATGCAATCGCGCAAGACCCGTTTGTGCTGGAAGCGCAGGCGCAACTGGATGCACAGATTATCGAAAATTCAATCAAGTTTATAAAATAATTGTTGTACGGAGGAAGTGAAAATGATGAAGGGCGGACTAGGCGGCTTGATGAAACAGGCCCAGCAAATGCAGACCAATATGAAAAAAGCCCAGGACGAGTTGGCCAAGGTTGAGGTAGAGGGCCAGGCAAGTTCGGGTAAGGTCAAGGTGACAATGACCTGTGCGCATGAGGTGCGTCGCGTCAAGCTGGAAGACAGCGTGATGGATGACAAGGAAATGCTGGAAGACCTGATAGCTGCGGCGATGAATGATGCCGTGAAGCAGGTCGCAGCCACCACCAAGACCAAGATGAGCGGCTTCGGTGCGGGCTTGAATTTGCCGCCCGGCATGAACCTGCCTTTCTAATTTAATCGCAGGATGAAAACACCTTCCAGTCTGGAAGCCCTGATAGCTGCTCTACGCGTGTTGCCCGGGGTGGGGCCGAAATCGGCGCAGCGCATGGCCTATCATTTGCTGCAACGCGATAAGCCCGCCGCATTGCGCCTCGCGCAATCTCTGACCCACGCAGTGGAAACGCTGCACCACTGCGCCAAGTGTAATAATTTTTCCGAAGAAGAGGTATGTGAGATGTGCCGTTCAACGCGGCGCGATCCGAATTTGCTGTGTGTAGTGGAAATGCCTGCCGACTTGTTGATGATGGAGCAGACGCAGTGCTACCAGGGTATGTATTTCGTGCTGATGGGACGTTTGTCACCGCTGGATGGTATCGGCGCACGCGAGTTGCATCTGGAGCGCCTGGTGAAGCGCGCGATGGAGCACCCCTGCGAGGTGATACTGGCAACCAATTTTACGGTGGAAGGTGAGGCTACGGCGCATTACATTGCGACCCTGCTCGGTGCACAGGGGGTAAAGGTGTCGCGCATCGCGCGCGGCCTGCCGGTCGGCGGCGAACTGGAGCATGTGGATAGTGGTACCCTGGCACAGGCTGTGCTCGAACGACGTGAGGTACCTCTATGAGTAAGCAACCCCCAGTAAATAATCGTAAAGATAACGTGAACGGACAGGATGACAATCTGAACGAGCAAGCAGACAAAGTTGTTCAGGGTGAAAAGCTGCAAAAGGTACTGGCCCAGGCCGGTGTCGGTTCGCGTCGAGAAATGGAAGAGTGGATTGCCGCCGGACGTGTCACTGTTAATGGCGAAGTGGCCACCGTTGGCATGCGGGTATTTGAAGGCGATGTGCTGCGCGCAGACAAACGTACGGTATATGTTAAATCGCAGGCTGAAAAAGAATATCCGCGCGTATTGCTTTATCATAAACAGGAAGGTGAGATTGTCAGTCGCGACGATCCGGAAAAACGTACTAACGTTTTTGAAAAGCTGCCCAAGTTGCGCGGGATGAAGTGGATTGCGATAGGACGACTGGATTTTAATACCAGCGGATTGCTGATTTTTACCACATCGGGAGAACTGGCAAACCGGCTGATGCATCCGCGCTTTGAAGTGGAGCGTGAGTATGCGGTGCGCCTGCAGGGAGAAATGACCCCGGATCAAATGGGCCAGATGACACGGGAAGGTATCGAGTTGGAAGATGGCACGGTGAAGTTTGAAAAACTTACAGACGAAGGTGGCGAGGGCTTTAATCATTGGTATAGACTGGTGTTGAAAGAAGGGCGTAACCGTGTGGTGCGGCGCACCTTTGAGGCATTGGGCCTGACTGTCAGCCGCTTGATGCGCGTACGTTTTGGCATTATCAATCTGCCACCGAGTATCAAACGCGGCAAAATGGCTGAGTTGGGCGAGGGCGAAGTGAAAATGATCATGGACTGGGTGGGGCTTGTTGGACAACCAACTGAAAACGTTGAGGATGTTCGTGTATCTCGTGCTGCTGAAAAGCAATCCGGTGAAAAAAAGTCTGTATCTGCGCGCAAAAGCAAATCTGTAGAACCCGGCAAAGGTCGGCAAAGGCAAGCTGGAGCAGGTGTTCAACGTGATGAGCGAAGAAAAACTAAAGCTGGCGGGAAAATATAACTATCAATTAGAATCCTTGGACTTGGGTAAGGTTGTTAAATAAAGTTATAATCCGCATCGAGTAGTCAAAGCCAACTACTGATGAGTAGTCAAAGTCAACTACGTAAGATTAGGAACAATGGAAGAACGGGACAATAAAACCATCATATGCAGTGTGCTGTTTCTGGATATTGTGGAATATTCGCAAAAAGCCGTTTCGGGGCAAATTTCCCTGAAGGAAGGCTTTAACGTTTTTTTATCGACTGCGTTAAATGATATTCCGGCAGAAGATCGAATTATTTTAGATACCGGAGACGGTGCAGCTATCAGTTTTCTTGGCGATATCGAGGATGCGCTTAAGGTCGGACTCAGTATGCGTAACAGTCTGCTTACTGCCGGGGTGTATATGGATACACCATTACTTGTAAGAATGGGGATCAATCTTGGACCGGTGCGTCTGGTCAAGGATATTAACAATCAACCCAATATAGTAGGCGATGGTATCAACGTGGCGCAACGGGTAATGGATTTTGCAGATGTCGGGCAGTTGCTGGTTTCGCGTTCCTATTATGATGCGGTATCAAGAATTTCCCAGGAGTATGCAGGGATGTTCCATTACCAGGGGTCGCGTACCGACAAACATGTACGCGAGCATGAAGTTTATGCAATCGGCTATCCTGGGGAGTTCACTCTGGTTAAACAGGGTTCTGATGTTAAGGGGCAGATGAAAAAAGCTGTAACAGAACTCGCTCAACTGCTAAGTAAATGGGCAGCGGCAGTTTATGTTGTATTCCTGGAGGCGACATTAAAACAGCGACTCGTATTTGTAGGGATACCATTGCTTGTCATTGTTTTATTCGGTGGCACACTCGTTGTCTGGAAACGGGGTCAGACCATTCCGTCCAAACAGGTGGTGGTGCGATATTATCCGGATGCCGAACAGTCGGCTTCATCTGTTGCGGTGACAGTTGTAAAGAAATCCGATGCAGAGCGGGGAGGGCGTGAAGATACAAAGAACGCGGTCGACACTAAAAAAAGCGACAAACCCAGTATCGCAAGGGTGCGCACTCTGGAAGAAACGATCGGGGAAGCAGCGGTAATGAATCTGATGGTGTTGCCATGGGGTGAGATTTATCTAGATGGTAGAATGCAAGGCGTTTCTCCGCCGTTGATGGAGTTGCAAGTTGCTCCCGGCAAACATGAAATTGAAATTCGAAACACCAATTTCCCTGTGTACAAACAAGTGATACAGGTTAAAGTTGGTGAGAAATTAATAATAAAACATACATTCGCCAATTAACTGGATGGAGAGTTTTTGTGCAATTGAGCATACTTAAAGTATTATTGGCTGGTTTGATTGTGGTCTTAATGGCTGGGTGTCAGAACGCTGGCATGTGGAAATCTAACGCGTGCGATTCTACGCAAACTCATGAATCAATCACGCCAACTGATAAAAAGCTGAATTATGGCGTGTTGAGTTATGAGGAAGGCAACTATCAGGCATCAATCACGGCGTTACAAGGAGTGCTGGAAACTGGATTAAGCGGAAAGCCGGAAAAAGTGAGGGCATATAAATATATGGCCTTTATACAGTGTGTGTCAGGTCGTGAAACCATGTGCCGTGATTACTTTAAAAAGGCGCTTGAAATTGACCCGAATTTTAATCTCGATACCGCCGAAGCGGGCCACCCGATTTGGGGGCCTGCTTTTCGAAGTGTGAAGAGCAAGAATATAAAATAGCTTATGGGCATTTTTTTAAATACCAACTATGGTTGGAACTATGATTAGCCAGCTGGGACGATATAACATAATTGGTGAGTTAGGCCAGGGCGCAATGGGTACTGTCTATAAGGCAGTGGATCCGTTGATAGACCGTGTCGTTGCGATAAAAACCATCAATTTGAGTCTGGCGCTGGATGAAAAAGATGAGTATGAATCCCGCTTTTATCAGGAAGCCAAAGCCGCAGGTCGTTTAAGTCACCCTAATATTGTCACCATCTACGATGTGGGCAAGAGTGGTGAAATTGCTTATATCGCAATGGAGTTTCTGCAGGGGCGCGAGTTAAGGGATATTCTCAACGATGGCAAGCGCATGCCGGTAGAGCAGGTGATCAATGTCGTTGCACAGGTTGCACAGGGTTTGGCATATGCGCATGAGCATGGCATCGTGCATCGGGATGTAAAGCCATCCAACATCATGGTTGTACGTGACGGGCATGTAAAAATTACCGATTTCGGTATTGCACGTATGGCATCGGCAGCAGTGCGCACACAGACCGGCATGGTGCTGGGTTCACCCAAATACATGTCACCGGAACAGGTAGTGGGCAAACTGACCGACCAGCGATCGGATATTTTCTCTTTGGGCGTGGTGTTGTATGAAATGCTGACGGGACAAGCTCCATTTTCTGGCGAGAATGTCAATGCCATCATGTACCAGACATTGAATAGCGTACCACCTCCTCCCAGTTCCCTTAGCTCCAATGTGCCGGAGATGCTGAATTTTATCGTCGCCAAGGCGCTGGCAAAAAAGCTGGAGCATCGTTATCAGGATACCAAGGAGTTTGCATCGGATCTGTATGCATGCCGAGACAGATTGCCACGCGCTACAACGCCCCATGATACGGTCAAACCAGTCGTGCCAGCGGCGAACCAACGCGCAGACATGATGCCAACGGCAAAACATGTCGACACCAGTGAGGATGAATCAAAGCCGGTGGCGACTTTAGGTTTGTCTTCCGCGTTTGATTCTGCTGCGGCAACTATGCGACTGGCTGCTCTGACCGGCACTAAAGAAGAAGTCGAAGAGTTTTCCAAGACCTTCAAAATGCCTGTTCCCAGTATCGATGAAATCAACCGGGCAGCTCCTGTTTCAACTTTATCGGCAAAGCCGAAGATAGAGCCTCCTCTTTTCAAGCCTAAGCCTGCGCCTGCCGTCGCCGTTAAAGTCTTTTCTGAAAAAAAGGATAAGAGCGGTGGCGGTGGCAATTTGTTGCTGATAGTTGTTGCCGTTCTGGTGCTGGCGGGCCTGGCTTCTGTATTTATCTTCTAGCAGATAAAATTCGACAATCGTGTTTTGTCTGCAAAAACGGTGATTGATTTATTTGCGCTGCATCCCTCACGTATTTTTCTGGCACTGTTGTGCTGTGCCTTTTTGCTTGCGATCACGATTGTTTTCACCCTTCCTGTAGTTGACGGGGTACGGTTTGCGTTTGCATTTTTATTGCTTGGCGCCCTGGTTTATTATGTGCGACGTGATGTGTGGATGCTATTGCCCTCATCGCATGTTGCGTTGCGACTGGATGTTGGTCGGATTGTGATATTTACCCGCGACGGCAGCAAGTTGCCGGGTCAAATTCTTCCCGACAGTGTGGTGACTCCATTTCTTACCATTCTGAATATAATGCCGCAAGGAAAAACACGGCGGCGCAGTATTGTGATTTTTCCTGATAGTTTGGATAGTGAGCGTTTTCGCGAGTTGCGAGTCTTGCTGAAATGGCGCGATTAACGTGAAACTCGCGTAGCGGATCGTTTGCCTCCTCGCCCGCTTGCGGGAGAGGATTGAGGAGAGGGAACGGCCATGGTTGGTTTTATCATGGGGTGTAGCTCACTTGCCATGACCGTTAGGGCGGGAATCTTTCCGAATTTGTGTAAGGCGCTTTACGACGGGGAACTGGCTGGAACCAGTATGCTAGGTGTGGCTTGTGGCAGCGTTTCCGGGTAATCCTTGCTGTAATGCAGGCCGCGGCTTTCGTGACGCGAGAGCGCGCTTTGCACAATGAGATCCGCGCTTAATACCAGATTCCTGAGTTCCAGCAAGTCGGCACTGATATGGAAGTGGTTGTAATATTCGTTGATTTCTTCATGCAGCAGTTGAATGCGATGCTGCGCACGCTGCAAGCGTTTGGTGGTGCGCACAATGCCAACATAATCCCACATAAAGCGACGCAATTCAGCCCAGTTGTGTGAGATGACGACAGTTTCGTCGGCATCCGTTACCTGGCTTTCATCCCATTCCGGAAGCTGGACAAACTCTTCAGCTGTTTGTGAGAGTATGTCGGTTGCTGCCGCTTCGGCAAATACCAGGCATTCGAGCAAAGAGTTACTGGCCAGCCGGTTGGCGCCGTGCAAGCCCGTGTGCGCCGTTTCACCGATGGCATACAGGTGCTCTACGTCGGTGCGGCCATGCAAGTCTGCCATGATCCCGCCGCAGGTGTAGTGTGCTGCCGGTACCACCGGAATAGGTTCACGTGTGATATCTATGCCCAGTTCCAGGCATCGTGCATAGATGTTGGGGAAGTGCTGTTGCAGAAATTCTTTGGACTGGTGCGATATATCCAGATAGACACAGTCCAGTCCATGGGTTTTCATTTCGAAGTCTATGGCGCGGGCGACTACATCGCGCGGCGCCAGTTCGGCGCGTGCATCATGTTTTGCCATAAAGCTCGTGCCATCCGGTAACTTGAGGATGCCTCCCTCACCGCGTACGGCTTCGCTGATCAGGAATGATTTTGCATGGGGATGATAGAGGCAGGTCGGGTGGAACTGGATAAACTCCATGTTGGCTACCCTGCAACCGGCACGCCAGCCCATGGCTATGCCATCCCCCGTAGCGGTATCCGGATTTGTTGTGTAGAGATAAACCTTGCCGGCGCCGCCTGTAGCCAGAATGGTGTTGCGCGCACTGATGGTGATGATTTCATCGTCAAGGATATTCAGCACGTAAGCGCCGTAACAGCGGTTATCCCGTCGTCCCAGCTTGTTGCCGGTGATCAAGTCGATCGCGATATGCTGTTCCAGCAAGGTGATATTGGGATGAGCAATCACTTTGGCAGAAATACTTTGCTGTACTGCAAGGCCGGTGGCATCCGCCGCATGAATAATACGACGGTGGCTATGCCCGCCTTCTCGCGTCAGATGGTAGTTGTTGTCTTCATCACGGCTGAAGGGAACTCCTTGTTGAATCAGCCAGTCTATAGCTATTTTCCCATTTTCAACCACGTAACGCGTAGTTGCCGGATCGCACAAACCAGCTCCGGCAACGTGTGTATCGTGAATATGCTCTTCCCAAGTGTCATCGTCTGACAGAACTGCAGCGATGCCGCCCTGGGCCCAGGCGCTTGCCCCATCCAGCAATGCTTTTTTGGTGATGACAGCAATTTTATTCCGGTCTGCCAATTTAAGCGCTAATGTCAGGCCTGCAAGGCCGCTGCCGATGATCAGGGCGTCATATTTCAACATTTGGAAGCTGGGAGGGGATTTGTAAAGCTTAACTATAGCAAATTTATGGAAGCCAGACGCTTACTAAAAAAACGGCGTTTGCTTGGCTGTGAACTAAATACAGATATCCCTGTCTGTGTATTTGACGCAGGCAAAGCTGACTATGATGGTTTGTCCGGTTATACTAGATAATCTTTTGCTTCAAGTATGAAGCAATTAATTTAATGCCAGGATAACCGGAAATGGGCGACAAGGAAGTCGATCAGCAATTGGTGGAACGCGCTCAACGCGGGGATAAGCATGCCTTTGAATTGCTGGTGGTTAAATATCAGCGCAGGCTGAGGCGTTTGGTTTCGCGTTTTGTGCGCGATGCAGCCGAAGCCGAAGATGTGACGCAAGAGGCTTTTATCAAGGCCTATCGTGCGTTACCTGCCTTTCGCGGCGAAAGCGCGTTTTATACATGGCTGTATCGCATAGGGATCAATACAGCAAAAAATTACTTGGTCTCGCTGGGCAGGCGAGCACCGACTACCACGCAATTTGATGCCGAGGAGTCTGAGGGCTTTGAGGGCGCGGAAATATTGCAAGATGTGAATACGCCGGAAAACGAATTAATGAGCAAACAAGTCGCGGGCGTCGTGAACGCTTCCTTGCTGCAGTTGCCCGATGATTTGCGTACGGCACTCACCTTGCGTGAAATTGAAGGTTTGAGTTATGAGGAAATAGCCGAGGTGATGAATTGTCCGATAGGCACGGTGCGATCCAGAATATTTCGTGCGCGCGAGACAATTGCAACAAATTTGCGTCCGTTGTTGGGCACCAGTATTGATAAGAGGTGGTAAGAATGAAACAAAGAATATCAACGTTGATGGATGGTGAGTTGTGTGGAGACGAGGCCGAGCTTTTATTGGGCAAATTTAAACTTTATACAGATGCTCATCAGGACTGGGTGACCTACCATCTAATTGGAGATGTCTTGCGTCAGCCGGATTATGTTCCCGTCGATATCAGTGCAACGATCATTGAGCGTCTTTATGCTGAACCAACGGTGTTGGCGCCGCAAACGAAACGCAGTAGCAAAGCCAGCTATTTTGCAATGTCTGCTGTGGCATCCATTATGGCGATGGCCTTTTTGGCATGGTTATCAGCACAGATCGATAGCGTTCCAGCGTATCAACAGGCCAGACAGCGATCTAATGATGTACGTACAGTCAGTTTGCCCGCTAACGAAGCAGTGAATGATTATCTGCTGGCACATCAGGAATTTTCGCCCGGCGGCGATGTGCGGGGTGCCGCTTCATATATTCGCTCTGTGGCATATACACAGCCAGGGGCGGGGAAATAGTGCGAGCCTATATGTGGGAATTCAGGATTGGTTTGTTTTGCAGCTTATTGTTTGCAGTCACCAGTGCATCGGCTGATCCATTTTCGTCAGAGGATCAGGCTTGGTTGAAGAAGATGATTTCTGCATCGCATCGAACAAATTACAGTGGTACTTTTATTTACCAGTCCGGAAACTATGTTGAGACGTCGCGCATTACTCATTTGTTTGATGGTGAAAATGAGCATGAGCGTATGGAAGGTCTGGATGGGGAACGCAGTGAGGTCATCCGCAAAAACGGGCAAGTGTGGTGTTATTTGGGTGACAGTAAAGTGATGGTGGCAAAACGCAATGGCGTGAGGACGTTCCCTGCGCTATTGCCGGAACAGATTACGTTGTTGCAGGAAAATTATTCAACCCGTCGTGGAGAGGAGGGCAGGGTGGCCGGTTTTTATGCGCATAGCATCATCTTTCAGCCGAAAGACAAAATGCGATATTCGCACAAGATGTGGGCGCATGGTGAATCCGGTTTGCTGCTCAAAGCTGTCGTGCTCGATGAACACGAACACATGATAGAGCAATATGTATTTACGCAATTAAACATAGGTGGCGATATCGACCGCAAATGGCTTGTGTCGCATAAACCAACTGATGAGATGCCCGGCAATGAAGACTCCGGCTCAATTGTGCGTATGACCCCCAACGATAGCGGTTGGGTTGTGTACGCGCTGCCA
>Ga0315281_10010933_pt1 | contig 12459 bp, 10 predicted proteins | sample YL17G07_0_MG_FD_204540 | JGI IMG/M metagenome (GOLD analysis project Ga0315281, IMG submission 204540) | Sediment microbial communities from Yellowstone Lake, YNP, Wyoming, USA - YL17G07_0 | ecosystem: Environmental > Aquatic > Freshwater > Lake > Sediment | place: USA: Wyoming | collected... | reverse complement strand
CAGGAGCGGCCGGTCGTTCACGATAAACGTGTAGATCGTCTTGCCATCCACGACCCGGCATTGGGACGACATCGTTTCGTCGAACTGCCCCGTCGCGTACAAGGCCTTGATCGCCCGCTGAATGACCGTCGAGCTGGCCGGCTGCCCGACGGGAATGCCAGCATCCTCCCGAAGCACCGCGGCGGTCCGGTGGGTGCTTCCAACAAACTCCAGGCTGTCAGGTGTCAAACAAGGTGCGGCGAGGCCCCCAACCTGTTGGGACATAGCCGTTTGGCCGCCGGCCACTGTGGCCGCAAGGAGGACGTACCCACTAAAACGCCGCATGATCTGAATATATACGCCAAACGGCCGGCCGGGTTCACTTCCCGACCGGCGGATCGACTCGTTGAACTAGGCTTTGGGGATACCCGTCAAGACGCGGAATTCCAGCGCGTCACCCGCGATCGTGACGTCAACCTCCAGCTCGTCTCCGCGGGTGAACTCACCGACGAGAATCTTGTCCGATAGCGGATCTTCAATGAACCGCTGAATGGCACGCTTGAGCGGACGCGCGCCGTACTGCTCTTCGTAGCCGTGCTTGACGAGAAACTCAGTCCCTGCCGGGGTCAGCTTGAGCGTCAGGTCCTCTTCGGCCAGACGGCGGCGTACGTCCTTGAGCAGGATCGAAACGATCTGCGCGATGTGCTCCCGGCTGAGCGGGTGAAATACTATCGTGTCGTCGAGCCGGTTCAGGAATTCAGGATTGAACACATTCTTGAGTTCTTCGCGCACTTTCTCCGCACGGCGCTCCCAATTCTGGGACGGGTCGCCCGGGGCGAATCCGAGACCCTGACTCTTGGTCAGGTCACGCGCACCGACGTTCGACGTCATGATCACGACCGTGTTCTTGAAGTCGATCACGCGGCCGTAGTTGTCCGTCAGATGGCCTTCATCCAAAACCTGAAGAAGGATGTTGAACACGTCCGGGTGCGCCTTTTCAATTTCATCGAGAAGGATGACGCTGTACGGCTTCCGGCGGACGGCTTTGGTTAGCGTACCGGAGTCTTCGTAGCCCACATAGCCCGGCGGCGCACCGATCAGGCGAGACACAGAGAATTTCTCCATGTATTCGCTCATGTCAACGCGCAGCAACGCCGTGTCGTCGGCGAACAGGAACCTGGCCAGCGCCCGAGCAAGTTCCGTTTTGCCGACACCGGTTGGCCCCGAAAAAACGAACGACCCGATCGGACGGCGCGGATCCTTGAGGCCGGCGCGACTCCGGCGAATCGCCTTTGAAATCGCTTTGATCGCCTCGTCCTGACCGATGACCGTCTGGTGGAGTTCTTCTTCCATGCGAAGAAGGCGCGTCGTCTCTGCTTCTTGCAGCCGCATCACGGGAATCCCCGTCCAGCGGCTGACGATGAACGAGATTTCTTCTTCGCCGAGGACCGGTCGAAAGTTCTGGCGGTGCTTCTCCCACTCTTCCTGCTTGCGGCGAATGTTGCCTTGCAGTTCGCGCTCGCGATCCCGCAGCGAGGCGGCGCGCTCAAAGTTCTGGTCGCGCACGGCGGCGTCTTTCTCGATGTTGACCTTTTCGAGTTCGCCCTTGAGGCTCGCGACCTCCGGCGGTGGCGCCTGCGCTGCAAGACGCGCCCGGGCGCCGGCTTCGTCGATAACGTCGATGGCCTTGTCTGGAAGGAACCGGTCGGTGATGTAACGCTCCGACAGCTTCGCAGCGGTCACCAACGTCGAATCCGGAATGGTCACGCGGTGGTGGTCCTCGTACTTCTTTCGCAGCCCGCGAAGAATCTCCACGGTCTCCTCAACTGACGGCGGGTCAACGACGACCGTCTGGAACCGCCGCTCGAGCGCGCCGTCCTTTTCGATGTACTTGCGGTACTCGTTGAGCGTCGACGCGCCAACGCACTGCAACTCGCCACGTGCAAGCGCCGGTTTCAGCATATTCGACGCGTCGATCGCACCCTCGGCGGCGCCGGCGCCGACCAGCGTGTGCAGCTCGTCGATGAAGAGAATGATGCTCTTGTTCTGGGCGATCTCGTTCATGACCGCCTTGAGCCGCTCCTCGAACTGTCCCCGGTACTTCGTTCCGGCGATCACCGCCGCCATGTCCAGTGACAGGACGCGGTGGTCGCGAAGCGACTCGGGGCACTCGCTGTTCGCGATCAGCTGCGCGAGCCCTTCGACGATGGCGGTCTTGCCTACGCCCGGCTCCCCGATGAGGACGGGGTTGTTCTTCTTACGACGGGTCAGGACTTCCATGACGCGCTGGATTTCCTTCTCGCGGCCGATCGTCGGATCGAGCTGTCCTTCCGCCGCAAGCTGCGTGAGATCCCGGCAGAAATGATCGAGCGCCGGAGTCTTGGACTTTTTTTCACCCTTCTGCGGCGCTGGTGCCTGGGTGCCAGCGGGCGAAGGTGGCGCTTGCGCGCTGCCCTGCTGCGGCAGCTCAGTGCCGAGAATGCGGAGCGTCTCCGCGCGGGCGGCGTCGAGATTCACACCCGCGTCGGTGAGCACCTGAGCGGCGATGCCCTTTTCTTCGCGGAGGAGGCCGAGCAGAAGATGCTCCGTCCCGACGTAACTATGGTTGAGCTCGCGAGCTTCGCTCATCGCCAACTCAAGCACCTTTTTGGCACGAGATGTATACGGCAGATCCGGGCCGCTCGCTTGGCCAGCTTTCCCCTTCTTGACCGTCTCTTCGATTTTCTGCTGAATCTCTTCAAGCTCGACGTTCAGATTCTGCAACACCGTCGCAGCCACGCCTTCGCCTTCACGAATAAGGCCGAGGAGGATGTGCTCCGTCCCCACGTACTCGTGATGGAGGCGTGCCGCCTCCTCGCGCGCCATCGTGAGAACTTTCCTGACCCGTTCGGTAAAGTTGTAGCCGTTCATGACTCCTCAAATTCGGTTGATCGTTTAACCGACCAAGCCCGCCTCGGCATCCAGCGCTTTACGCACATGACGTGCGCGCGCCAAGTTCGTTTCGTCTTCCGTGAGGGGCCTGCCCTCAGCCGAGGCTACGTGTGCAGCCTGCGAAAAGATCAGGAGCTTGTTGAGCGTATATACACTGAGGCCCGAAATCAGTTTCAGACCAACCGCCAACCGAACGCCACTCAAATACTTCATTGCCTCGTCGAACGTCAGACTGCGGGCATATCGCAGCGTGCCGTACGCTCGCCACAACTTGTCCTCAATAATATAGCCAGCATCGCGCAATAATACCCGCCGTGCCTCCTCCTCGCGCTCGACAACGTGCCGGACGACCCGGAGCAGCAAATCGAGCAGATCTTCCTCGGTCCGTCCCAGGGTCGTCTGGTTGGAAATCTGAAGAAAGTTGCCGACGACTTCGCTGCCCTCGCCGTACAGGCCTCGGTAGGTCAACCCCATCTGCTGAAGGCTCGTCAGAACCCGGCTGATCTCTTTGGTCAGGTTGAGGCCAGGCAAGTGGATCAGCACCGAGGCGCGCATGCCGGTCCCCACATTCGTCGGGCAGGCGGTCAGAAACCCAAACTCCCCGTGATACGAATACGGCACTTTTCCGCCGAGTTCCCGATCAAGTTGATCAAGATCGGCGAACGCTTCGTTGACGGCGAAGCCCGATCGGAGCGCCTGCAGACGCAAATGGTCCTCTTCGTTGACCATCAGCCCCAACCGGTCGCCAAGAACAACTGCCGCTCCGCTGCGGAGCGGATGCTGTGGATCCAGACCCGCAAGTTCCTTGCTCACGAGATGCCGCTCATGCAGCAGCGCGCGGTCGTTAGGGGCCAGTTCATCGACGCGATACGTCACCGCCGCGCGCAGCGACGGCACTCCCGAGACTGCCTCGCGAACTTGCGACAATATCCGCAGCCGCTCGCCATCTCGCGCACGCGCCGTAAACGCATACCCTTCGATATTGCGCGCGAGTCGGATGCGGGTCGAGAGGACGATGTCGGAGCTTGGCCCCGACGCGTCAAGCCAGCCAACCCCTCCGTCCGGCAGAAGCGATAGGTCGAGGCTCATTCCATCCCCTTGAGGCGGTCACGCAAGTCGGCCGCGAGCTCAAACTCCTCGCCGTCGATCGCCCTGCGTAAACGCTCGCGCAGCTCACCGAGCACGGCCGACCGCTCGAGCGTTTCACCCCCCGGAGACTGGTAGATCCGCCCAATATGCCGCGAATGCCCCTGCACACGACGCAGCAACTCGCGAATACCTGCCTCGAATTGCGAGTAGCATCGAGCGCAGCCCCAGCGGCCGCTGGCGCGAAAATCCGCCATCGTCGAACCACAGAACGTGCAACTGGCGGCGTCCGTCGGCGCCGCGACAAGTTGCTGCTGCACCTGGTTGAGAAACTCTCCCAACGGGTGCATCGGCAACGTATTCACCGTCGTCTCGACACCACGCTGGGCGGCACAGCGCTCGCAGAGGTGCAACTGCACAACGACGTTTTCCTTGATCGCCGTGAGCTGCACCACCGCATCATTCTCGTGACAATCGTCGCACACCATCAGGGACCTCCGTCTCCGATGTCGGCCTCGTGCAACAACCCACCGTCGAGCAGGAGCGCACGACGCGCGAGCCGTGCCAGCGAACGATTGTGCGTCACGATGACCATGGCAATAGCAAAATCGCGGGCCAGTTCCACGAGCAGGGCGTGCAACAGGTCGCTGCTGGTGTGGTCGAGGTTGCCCGACGGTTCGTCGGCGAGGAGCACCGACGGGCTCGTTGCCAGCGCCCTCGCGACCGCCGTTCGCTGCTGCTCGCCCCCGGAGAGCTGCGAAGGCCGGTGGTGCAGCCGTGCCCGCAACCCAACCCGGTCGAGCAACATCTCGGCACGCTCCTGGGCAGCCCCAGGATTCCAGCCGCCGATTCGGAGCGGCATCATCACGTTCTCTAGGGCGCTGAACTCACGCAAGAGATGATGGAACTGGAACACGAACCCGATCGACTTGTTCCGGTGGGCCGACAGCGCATCGTCAGCGACCCGCTCGCTGAGGGCGAGGTTCCGACCACCGGAGCCGTTCGACGCTGGTCCTGACGCCACATCGACCCCCGACCGCGCCGCCACCAGCGCCTCACCGGCGACTGTCACGATTCCGCGTGTCGGATAGTCAAGCCCACCGAGCAAGTGGAGCAATGTGCTTTTCCCCGACCCGCTGGCTCCGACGATCGCGACGATCTCGCCCCGCTCCACCGTCAGATTGAGCCCGTCGAGCACCTCGATCACGCCGCCGTCGCCGCCGCGGTAGCTCTTTGCAATGTCAACGGCCTCGAGTGTGCTCATTCGTGGCGGATCGCCTCTACGGGGAACAGACTGGCGGCCTGACGCGCAGGGTAGAGCGTCGCCAGCGCGGCAATTGCCATGCTGGCGACCACGATCGATACGACGTCAAACGCCTGGGTTGCCACGGGCAAGTGATCGATGAAGTACACATCCGCCGCGATCTTGATCAGCCTGTAGTGGTCGATCACGAACGATGCGACGAGGCCAAGCAGTGTGCCCGCCAACGTCCCGGTGCCACCGATGATCATTCCCTGCGCAAAGAACACCCGCCGGATTGACCCCGCCGGCATCCCCATCGCGCGCAATATGCCGATCTCTCGCGTCTTGTCCGCGACAACCATGCTCAGCGTCCCGACGATGTTGAACGCAGCGACGAGAATGATCAGCAGCAGAATGAACGTCATTCCCTTCTTTTCCAGCTTCAACGCCTGAAACAGCGCCGAGTTCTGCGACTGCCAGTCGTCGGTCCTGACGGCCATCCCGAGCGTGTCCTGCAACCGCATTGCGATGCCTCGCGCTTCCTCTCGCGACGGCGTGCGCACTTCGAGCCCCGTCACCGCGGTGTCGAGCTGACCAAGCCGCTGCGCCACATCGAGCGAGACGAAGACATACGCGTTGTCGTACTCGTACATACCGGTATTAAACAGTCCGGTCACGAGCAGCGTTTCGGTGTGCGGTACGATCCCGGAGATTGCACTGCTCTTCGTTGGATCAACGGTCAACAAAACGACCGAATCGATCCCCGGCGTGATGTTGAGCGTTTGCGCCAATCGATGACCGACCACCGCCCCGTTCCGCTTCCCATCCGGTGTTCGAAAAGAGAAATCGCCGCCAATCGCCGTTGTTCGGATCGACGTCACTCCGGCGGCACTGTCGCCGCCCGGTACGATGCCCATGACGAACACCGCGGTCAGATAGCGCGTCTTCGGACTGAGCAGGGCCTGGATGTGAACGAACGGAGCGACGCCCGCAACGCCCGGATCGCCTTTCACCTGGTCCATCACCGAACGCCAGTTTGTCATGACAAGGTCGCCCCCGAATGGCAGTACCCGGATGTCCGGGCTCGCCACGAGGATCTTGTCACGCAAATCACGCTGCATCCCGTTCATCACCCCAATTATTACGATCAGGGCGCTGACGCCGACGGTGACTCCGCCGACCGCGATGACGCTGATCAACGACAGGAGCCGGGAGCCGCGACGGCTCCGCATGTACCGCCAGGCCATCGACAGCTCAAGGCGGCTCACTCGGCCTCGGCGCGAAGTATTGGAAACAGAATGACGTCCCGGATGTTGGGCGTCCCCGTCAGATACATGAACAGTCGGTCGAGGCCGATCCCGACGCCGCCCATGGGTGGCATACCGTATTCCATTGCGCGCAAATAGTCTTCATCGACGCCGCTCGCCTCGAGGTCACCCGCCGCTCGTAGAGCGGCCTGCGCCTCGAACCGTGCGCGCTGGTCGATCGGGTCGTTCAACTCGCTGAATGCGTTTGCCAGCTCCTTGCCGCGGGCGAACAACTCAAAGCGTTCGGTGAGCGCCGGGTTTCCGCGCTTCGGCTTTGCCAGTGGCGACAACTCAACGGGATAGTCAACGACAAACGTCGGCGCGTCAATCTTCGATTCAACGTGCACCTGGAACAGTTCGTCCATCAGCTTCGGGCGGCTCATCGTGTCGACGTGCTGCACCCCGGCCTGCTTCGCCGCCGCGGCAAGTCCCGCCGTATCGAGGGCAAGGACTTCAGCGCCAAGCGCCTTGTTGAGCGACGCGAGCCATTCGATTCGTGGAAACGGCGGACTGAGCGTCGGCATTTCGCCCGAGCGCTCAACGATGCCGGGCTCGACACCGGCCAACACGTCCCGGACCGACGCGGCGGCGCGAACGACGAGCTGTTCGACACGTCCCATCATCGTCGCGTAGTCGGCGAACGCCTCGTAGAACTCGAGCATCGTGAACTCCGGGTTGTGCGTCCGGTCGATGCCTTCGTTGCGAAAGTCGTGGCCGATCTCATACACGCGTTCGAATCCGCCGACAACAAGCCGCTTGAGATAGAGCTCGTCGGCGATGCGCAGATAGAGCGTCATGTCGAGCGCGTTGTGGTGCGTCAGAAACGGACGCGCCGCGGCGCCGCCGTACAGCGGTTGCAGAACCGGGGTCTCCACTTCGAGATACTCGAGCGCGTCGAGCGCGGCGCGGATATCGCGGATCATCGCGCTCCGCGCGCGGAACAGTGCGCGCACTTCGGGATGGACGGCAAGGTCAGCGTAGCGCTGGCGGTACCGCTGCTCTGGATCTGCAAACCCCGAGTGTCGCACGACGACACCATCGACCGTTTCTTCCTTGCCAAACGGCAACGGGCGCAGCGACTTCGCCAGCACCGTGACCGCATCGACACGAACGGTCACCTCTCCCGTGCGCGTCTTGAACACGGGCCCCGACACTCCGACCAGATCGCCGATGTCGAGCAGCTCGATGACCGCGAACGCCTCATCACCGAGGTGGTCCCTGCGGAAGTAGAGCTGCACGCGGCCGGTGGCATCCGCCAGATGGGCGAAGACGGTCTTTCCATGACCACGCCAGGCGATCAAGCGGCCTGCGACCCGCACCGTTGGGCCCGCGTCACCGGCGTCGGGATGGAAGGCGGCGATCGCTTCCAACGTCGTGTGCGTCCGGTCAAACGAATAGGCGAACGGCTGGACGCCGCGCTCGACCAACGCGTCGAGTTTCGTGCGCCGCGCGCGCCGCAGAAAGTTGGCGTCCTCGGTCACGTCGCCCCGTTCCCGGTCATGGATGTCTTCTTCAAGTAGGCTTCGATGAACGGATCGATGTCGCCATCCATCACCCGCTGGACGTCGGGCATCTTCAATTCGGTTCGATGGTCATTGACCATGGTGTACGGCTGAAACACGTAGCTTCGGATCTGGCTGCCGAACGTGACATCCGATTTGTTCGCATCGAGCTCCGCTTTCTTCTCGGCCTGCTTCTGCACCTCGAGCTGATACAGCCGATTCTTCAACATCTTCATCGCCGTCGCCTTGTTTTTGTGCTGCGATCGTTCGGCCTGCGAGGCGGTGACCACCCCTGATGGAATATGGGTGATGCGAACCGCGGAGCTGGTCTTGTTGACGTGTTGCCCGCCGGCGCCCGACGCTCGATAGACGTCGATGCGGAGGTCTTCGTCGCGAATTTCAATGGTGATCGTATCGTCAACGACCGGGTAGATGAAGATCGACGCGAAGCTGGTATGCCGCCGCGACTGCGAATCGAACGGCGAGATGCGAACGAGGCGATGGACGCCCGACTCGGCCCTCAAGAACCCAAAGGCGTAGAGACCCTTGATCTCGATGACCGCGCCCTTGATGCCCGCCTCCTCCCCCTCACTCATGTCCAGCACCTCGATCGTGTAGCCGCGGCGCTCCGCCCACCGCGTGTACATGCGAAGCAGCATTTCTGCCCAATCTTGCGCCTCTGTACCGCCGGCACCCGCACTGATCTCAACCTGGGCGTCGCGAAAATCGTCGGGTCCTGAGAGTAATGATTTGAGGCGAAACGCCTCGAGATCCTGGCCAATCACCGACAGGTCCGTCTCGAGCTCGTCCGCGATCGCCTCGTCACTATCCGTGGCAAGCATCTCCTCGAGCTCGAGCGAACTGGTGACGCGCGAATCCAGCGCATCGAACGGCTCGATCCAACTGCGAAGCGCCTTGACCTGCTGCACGACGCCTTGCGCGGCCTGCTGGTTGTCCCAGAAGCCCGCTTCGCCCATGCGCGCTTCGAATTCGGTCAGTCGTTCGCGCTTCGCATCGACGTCAAAGATACCTCCGCAGCTCCACGAGTCGGTCGCGGTGGGCGCGAAGTCGTCGGGCGCGTTCTGTGTCGGCCATAGCTGCTCCAGTTCATGACACGAGCCGTCCACAACGGCGGACGGCTCGTGCGATTGTGATGCGTTGAAGATAACCGGCCGCGACCGCCCGCTCTATGGGAGGAGCGCTCGGTTTCCTCAGAACATTTGCTTGCCGCCGGCGAGAACGTCGTTGAGAGCGTTCTTGAAGTGCTCCGTCGAGTCGGCGAACTCTTTCCCAACCTGGTCGGCGTATTCCTTGAAGCTCTTTTTGATCTCTTCCTTGAAAACCTCTTTCAGCGTTCCGTCGCGGATACCTTCATCGCGTTTCGCCGGGAAGTACGTTACGAGGTCGGAAATGAGCGCGCGCGCAAGACGCCGCGCTTTCGCATTCGGATCGTTCGCCAGGAACGGATTGATCGGCGCCCTCGCCGGTGGCGAGGCCGGCAAACCGGGTGTGGTCGCACGCTGCGACGCCGGAAGACTCGCACGCGGCTCGGCGGGAGGAATCGGGCGCAACGCGGGCGGCGGACGATGTGCGGGCGCCGAGGGGGCGGCGGCCAAGGGTGCGGTCGCGCGCGGAACCGCAGGGGGTGCCACCGCCGGAGGAGCGACGGGTTTCGCCGATGGAGGAGGGGGCACAGGACGCGACACCGGAGCAACCGGCGCCACCCGGGCCGTTGCGGCCACTGGAGCCACTGGAGCCACTGGAGCCACTGGAGCCACCCGAGCCGCGGGCGGCGCGGGAACCTTCGGCGCCAACGGACGCATCGGCGGCAAGACCGGCGGGCGCAACACCGGACGAGCCGGCGGCGGGGCCATCGGCCGCGGTGGCAAGGCGCCTGGTGCGGTTGACGAAGCCGCAGCGGCCGCAGGTCGTGCCGGCACCATGAATGGTCTCGGGCCTGCCGGAGCCGCTGGGCGCGCCGGAGGCAAAGGGGCCGACGGCGGCGGCGGACTCGCGACTTCGAGCCTCGGGGAGACGGCGGCCGGAGGAGTTGGCGTCGCGACCGCACCGGGAGCCACGGGAACAGGAGCCAGTGTTTTCGGCGCCGAAGTTTGTAACGCGGGCGCGAGAGGCTCCGCTGCCGGCGACGCCGCGGCCGTTGCCAGCACAGGGGTCGCCGCAAAGTCCTCAGCCACCGACTCTGCGGGCCCGATATCAAGGATGCTTGAGCACACCGAGCAGCGCGCGCGGACACCCGGGCCCGGCACCTTGGATGGGTCGATGCGGAAGACCGTGCGACAACTGGCACATGCGATGTTCACTTGCTTCCTCCCCCGCGTGTCACAGGCGAATGGTACCGGATCGAGCGCGAACGTCGCCGTTCATCCGACGCCTTGCGTTCGATAAGGGCCACCCCAATAGAAACGGTCATCAAAATAAAGCCGTTGAGCTGTTCGCGTCGATCCTTCCCAAAAAATAACTGGCGCCCGTCACGAGCCCAATTGCCTGTTCGGAGGCGAAGAGCGGGTGGCTAGAGCGGGGTCGCTTCGTCGATCAACATGATCGGGATCCCGTCGCGAACCGAATACCGTAAGCGACACGAGGCACAGACCAGCGATGGCTCATTCATGCGATACTCGAGGTCGCCCTTGCACTTGGGGCAGACAAGAATGGCGAGCAATTCCTGTGGTAGTGTCATCGTAGTTAGTCCTGTGGTACGTGATAGCCGAGTCTCGCGAGGGCGCTCGGCGTCTTGCGCCAGTTTGGAAGCACTTTTACCCACAAATCCAGGTAAACCTTCGAGCCTATCAACGCCTCAATCTTGACCCGAGCGCCCCGTCCGATATCCCGAATCTTCGTGCCCCCCGAGCCGACAAAGATCCGTTTCTGGCTTTCGCGCTCAACATATACAACCGCTCGAATGTACACCGGGGTTCGATCTTCGCGGAACTCCTCGATGCCAACGGCGACGCTATACGGGACTTCGTCGTCGAGTTGTTCGAGCGCGGTCTCGCGCACCAACTCGGCCGCAAAGTATCGAACCTGCTGCGTACTGACGTCGTCCACTGGGTACAGAAACGGGCTGTCCGGGAGCGAATCAGTGAGTCGGCCGAGCAGCTTGACGATGCCGTCGCCATTCGCCGCCGAGATGAAACTGGCGCCCGGTTGCTCGTTGCGGAGCAGATTGAGATCTTCGGCCAACAGGCGGTCGACTTTGTTGAACGCCGTGATGATTGGGGCACGCGGTTGGGCAGCAAGGCCGGCAGCGGCGACGAGCGACTCGAACGACGGCTGGGTCGCGTCGACGAGGTGGAGGATTACATCAGCGTCGCCGATCGCCGCGAGGGAGACCGCGCGCATCGCGCGTTGCAGGTCGTAGTGCGGATCGAGCAGGCCGGGCGTGTCGAGCAGCATCATTTGCGCGTCGTCGCGAGTAAGGATTCCGACGACTCGATCCCGCGTCGATTGCGGTTTTGGACTGACGATACTGAGCTTCTGCCCAATGAGTCGGTTGAGCAGTGTCGATTTGCCGGCGTTCGGCTTTCCGACGAGTGTGACGATGCCGGCACGTGTCATTGGCAGAAAGATGTGCTGGTCGGGTGCAGCGCGGCCACGGTCAGCACCTCGGCCGATGTTTGGTGGAATTCGAAGGGGTGGAAATGCCACGAGGCCCGCCGCACGTGAGTGCGACGGGCCTCGGGCAAAAAGGCGCCGGCGACGGCCTACTCTCCCGCGGTCTCACGACCGGAGTACCATCGGCGCTGTCGGGCTTAACGACCGTGTTCGGAATGGGAACGGGTGTGGCCCCGACGCTCGAGCCGCCAGCAAAACTGAAAACCAATTGTAAGCGCCGGTTCAATTGCTGAACCGCCGGTCCGACACGTCCTCGTCGAGGAGCACGAGGGCGCTGTCCTACAGAAAAAACGGAGTTCGAAAGGTAGATCGCGATGATGGTTACTACTTCTAACTAGGCGTGCTCTGCCTGGTCAGGATTCTTGAGAAGGCTTGGTACTCCCTAGGGAGTAGTCAAGCCGCACGGGCGATTAGGACCGCTTCGCTTGGAGGGAGTTGCGTCCCGTCCACGGGCGGCCTATCGACGTCGTAGTCTCCGACGGCCCTTCAGGGAGCTCAAGGCTCCGGGAGAGTTCATCTTGGGGCGTGCTTCCCACTTAGATGCATTCAGCGGTTATCCCGTCCTGACATCGCTACCCGGCGGTGCCCCTGGCGGGACAGCCGGTACACGAGCGGTCAGTTCGACCCGGTCCTCTCGTACTAAGGTCGACACCCCTCAATGCTCCTACGCCCACGACGGATACAGACCGAACTGTCTCACGACGTTCTGAACCCAGCTCATGTACCACTTTAACCGGCGAACAGCCGGACCCTTGGGACCTTCTCCAGCCCCAGGATG
>Ga0315281_10010932_pt1 | contig 12459 bp, 16 predicted proteins | sample YL17G07_0_MG_FD_204540 | JGI IMG/M metagenome (GOLD analysis project Ga0315281, IMG submission 204540) | Sediment microbial communities from Yellowstone Lake, YNP, Wyoming, USA - YL17G07_0 | ecosystem: Environmental > Aquatic > Freshwater > Lake > Sediment | place: USA: Wyoming | collected... | reverse complement strand
TTATTTCTCCCCACAAAATACAGGATGTACCTTATTCACTTCCACAAGCAGCAAAATTAGTATGCGAATTGAGCATGACCTGAACGGAAGAAGGGGGCAAAAATCGGGCGGATAACAATAATTGTCTGGGTGTTCCTGGCGGCATGCGCGGCCTGGGCGGGTCCACCTTTTATCACGGATGACCCTGAGACACCGGAATGGCATGGCTGGGAGATTAACATCCCTTTCATGTTGGAACGTACACGGGATAAGCGCGAAGTGCAAATGCCACTGTTCGGCCACAACTATGGCTTTAAACCAAATGTACAGATCAAGGCGGAGTTTCCACTTCTTTATGTCCATCCTGTTGGTGAGGGACATGAATTCGGATTAGGTGATACTCTTATTGGGATCAAGTGGCGTTTCATCGAAGAAGAGATGGGGAGATTGCAACTCGCAATTTATCCTCAGGGGGTTCTCCCCACAGGTGATAGCAAACGACGAAGGATAGCCACAACTTCTGGTATTCAGAGGTTGTGCTCACCGGCGATGTCATCGAACGAATGAAGTTGGGCGCTGAGGTGTTTTGGAACTCAAAAAAGGAGGCAGACGGTCGTTTCGATATTGCCTTTAATGTTGGGGGAGAATTGTCACTGAGTGATCGATACCGTCTGCTTTTCTCTGCCGGCCGCAGTTTTCGGGAAGGTCCCAATCTTACAGCGTATTTTGGACTTCAGATTATCCTGAAAGGTTTAAATAAAGGAGGTCAGCAAAATGGGAAGCTGCCATCTGAAAAGAATTAAGATCAGCAGGTTTTACCTGATCCTTTTGATTGCTCTTCTATTTGTGGCCAAAGCCCATACTCAAAGCACCACCCCCCTTCGGCTGATACAGACGATACCGCTGCCGGGTGTGGAGGGACGTATTGATCACATGGCGATAGATCTAAGAGGCCAACATCTTTTCGTAGTCGCCCTCGGCAACAATTCGCTCGAAGTTCTTGATCTTCGCGCTGGTAAACATATTCACAGAATCCGTGGGTTAAAGGAACCGCAGGGTGTCGTTTACATTCCCGAGTTCAACAAGATTTTTGTGACAAATGGAGGAGATGGTTCCTGCAAGATATTCGATGGTGATTCATTCCGTCTTATTGACACCATTAAGTTTTCTGATGACGCCGATAACGTCCGCTACGAACCGCGTTCAAGGCATCTTTATGTGGGCTATGGCAATGGTGCTCTCGGCATAATCGATCCGAGAAATTGGAAACGCATCGGGGATGTCCGGCTTGCGGGTCATCCTGAATCGTATCAGTTGGAGGAAGCAACGGCACGAATCTTTATCAATGTCCCCACAGCGAATCATGTTGCAGTCGTTGACCGAAGCAGGCTTGCTGTTATTGCGACCTGGCCGCTCGTGGATGTGGAGGCAAACTTTCCTATGGCATTGGATGAAACTGACCATCGTCTCTTTATTGGCTGCAGGCAGCCTCCGAAGATCATCGCCTACAACACGGAGTCAGGCAAGGAGGTAATCCGATTCGACATTGCGGAGGATGTTGATGATATCTATCATGATGCCACACACAAACGCATTTATGCTTCCTGTGGCGAAGGTTTCCTCAACGTCTTTCAACAGAACGATGCTGACCATTACACCGCCCTTGCGAAACTCCCAACTGCAGGAGGTGCGCGTACTTCTCTGTTGGTGCTTGAACAATGGCGTTTATATCTCGCCGTCCCGCGCCGCGATGAACAACAAGCGGAGATACGTGTTTATGCCATAGGGCCGTGAGGAAAGGAGGAACAAGATGCTGAGGAAAATTATTGTGATCATTGGTATTGTACTGCTGGCCACTGGGCTCGCCGCCCGGAACCCGGAAAAGATATGGAATTTTGATTCTGATAAAACGGGAAACATTCCCGAAGGTTTCACCAACGAGGTTGGAGAATGGAAGGTTGTCGCTGATCCAACTGCTCCGTCTAAACCGAACGTGTTAGCTCAGCTGGCGAAGAATTCTGGATCTACGTTTAATATCACCCTGGTTAGCGGCACGAACTACAAAGACGTGGACATCTCTGTCAAGATGAAAGCTATCGACGGGAAGGAGGACCAAGGTGGGGGTCTGATCTGGCGGGCAAAGGACGCCAAGAATTACTACGTGGCCCGCTATAATCCTTTGGAGGATAATTACCGTGTTTACAAAATCGAGAAGGGGCGACGAATCCAGCTTCAGAGCGCGGATATCAAACATAGCGAGGGCTGGTACACTCTACGTGTGACGATGGAAGGGGACCACATCCAATGCTACTATGATGGGAAGAGATATCTGGATGTCAAAGACTTGACTTTCAGGGAACAAGGCAAAATCGGCTTATGGACAAAGGCAGATGCACAGAGTCATTTTGATGATTTGACAGTAAGTGGCAAATAGAAGGAGACAAACATGAAATGGATAACCCGTGAAAAAGTAAAGGTAGATCGGGTAGCCTGCCCTTGGCTCATCAAGAAGTTTGTGGACAAAGAGGCTGAGTTTTACTTCGTACCTGCTGACCAGGTAATGAAAGAGGCCGAACGTCTGGGAGCGATTCCATTTGATGCACCGGGTGCGGAACTCGGCCATCATGGCAAGGAGTGTTCTTTCGAGGCTGTTCTCAAGAAATATCATCTTACGAACGACCCTGCGCTGGTATTACTGGGGAAAATCGTCAATGGTGCAGATACCGACAATACCCTTTACAGCCAGCCCGAGGGTCCAGGACTGGGAGCGATCGCTGAAGGATTCCGTCATCTCGGCTACAAAAATGACCACGAGATTAACGCCGCCGAGTGGATTGTGTATAACGCGCTCTATGCGTACTGTCAGGAAATGGTGCGGCGCGGGGAATCCCAGGGGGCTTTTAAATAGAAGCGGCTGCCCTAACTACAAATCCTGGAAATGGGTATTCCACTAGGAAACTATCTGGGCAGAGTTTGCGCACAGTAATTTCACCAGAGGAGGTAATGACCATGAGAAAATTAATAAAGCTTTCCGGCAAGAGAGTTTTTCCGGGGTTGTCCTTTTTAATCTGGTTGATGATGACTTTTGGCAGCGCTTATGCTGCCGATTTTGGCGAGGTTGAAAAGATTCTGGGTGTGCCGGGGCAGATGCAGGAAGGAGCAGTTGTTTTCAGCTTTCCGCGCAGCGACATCAAGATAACGATTGACGGCGACCCTGTACCGACAGCATTGGGTTTTGGTTCGTGGACAGCATGGAAGGCCATGGGTAATGGGTTCATGGTTATGGGAGATCTGGTGCTTTTGGAAAATGAAATCAACCCTGTAATCTCTGCCTTGGCTGAAGCCAACATCAACGTGACGGCACTCCACAATCATTTCCTTCGAGAAGAGCCACGCATCATGTACATGCACATTGCCGGGATGGGGCCTGCGGCACCAATGGCAAATGGGATTCGGAATGCGCTGGACAAGACAGGAACTCCCAAAACACATGCGTCAACATCAGCTTCTGCTTTAGCTCTTGACACGAAACGCATTGAAGAAATAATAGGCCATCCAGGTAAAGTGGGAGGCGGCGTATTTAAAATTACGTTGGGGCGCCCAGGGGTTAAAATGAACGGAGTTGAATTGACTGCCAGCATGGGACTAAACACATGGGTTGCATTCATTGGCACGAATGAACGCGCCCACGTGGCAGGGGATGTAGCGATGACCGCTAATGAGGTAAACCGGGTCATCCGTGCTCTCCGGCGCGGTGGCATTGACATTGCTGCCGTTCACAACCATATGCTGGATGAAGCGCCGCGCATCTTCTTTCTCCACTACTGGGGTACAGGCCCTGCAGAAAAATTGACACAGACGGTTCGGGAAGCATTTGATCGGGCGAAAGGTCCGGTACGATAGGATCATTTCGGCCATCAGAAGAGAATCTTCATCATCAGGATTGAAAAGATAACTATAACAGAAAGGGATCACCTTGTCCTCTGTTGTCAAAGATAAGCTTGATCCGTCAGCAAGACCGGAGGGTTCACCTGCGGTCCTCTGGCAGTTCATTAGATATTTCTTGAAGCTGGGGGGGATCGGGTTTGGCGGCCCGGTTGCGTTGGTTGGTTTCATGAATCGTGACCTCGTAGAGCGTCGGGGTTGGGTGAAAGAAGACGTATACCAGCTCGGCCTCGCCCTTGCTCAGATCATGCCCGGTCCTCTGGCCGCACAGCTTGCCATTGCTTTGGGTTACTTTCAACACGGGATTCTTGGGGCCACCCTGATTGGAATCGTTTTTATATTACCTTCATTTCTAATGGTTGTTGCCATTTCAATGTTATACGTTGCTTATGGCGGACTGTGGTGGGTACAGTCCCTCTTTTACGGAATCGGTGCCTCTGTCATTGCCGTCATTGTCATCGCAGCCTACAAACTAGCCCGTTCAACCAATAAGCGCGATCCGCTTCAATGGAGTATTTTTGGCGTCCTGGCGGCCGTTACCATCTTTGCTGAGGCAGAGCTTGCCTGGCTCTTCATCGCTGCCGGATTGTTGGTGATTATCATTCGCGCCCGGCCGAGTTGGCTCCGGATCCATTGCTGGTTTCTGTATTCAGTCTCATGGGCCTCCCTCCTGCCATTCCTTCAGACTGCAACAGTAACCGCGGGGCCGGCTTCCGGTGGCCTCATTCAGATTCTGCTATTCTTCATCAAATCGAGTGCCTTCGTCTTCGGAAGTGGTCTGGCGATTGTGCCATTTCTTTATAAAGGGGTGGTGCAACAATTTGGATGGTTAAACGAGAGGCAGTTTCTCGATGCGGTGGCAGTAGCCATGATCACCCCAGGCCCTGTGGTCATTACGGTGGCTTTTATTGGCTATCTGGTCGACGGTCTGCCAGGGGCACAACGGTGGCTGCAATCGGAGTCTTTTTGCCAGTGTATCTGCTGACTATTATCCCGGCTCCCTGGTTCAAGCGACATCGCGACAACGCCCAACTCAAAGCCTTTGTTCAGGGTGCGACCGCTGCCGCAACCGGAGCTCTCACGGGTGCGGTGGTAATACTTGCCAGACGGGCCATCTTCGATCTCCCAACAGGAGCCATCGCCCTGGCCAGTTTGGTTGTGCTGTGGCGCTTTAGGTTGCCGGAACCCCTCATCGTTCTATTATCAGGGGGAGTGGGTCTGGCTATCTTGTTGCTGAAAAAAGGGTAGGATCTGGTAGATTAGACAGGTTTAAATCCAAGGACTGTTAGCATTCTGCTGACCAAGTTTAACGCGTGTAGCTGAGACTTAATAATCTGTCGAAGGATAGCAAAAAAATGACGAATAAGACATAGACATTCAATTTCATGAAAGTGAAACTTGAAAAGACTTCTACCGTTTGGGATCTGAAAAAAATGATTGCGGTCCAAATGAACCACAACGTTGCAGCGAATAAAAAAAGGTAGACGAAGTGGAAATTGATAAGGCCAAATGACGGGAAAGAGAGACCGGAGGCCCCCGTCGACAAAAGCCAGATGAATATAATTCTCTTAATCTGCTGTGTTGAAAACAATTGGGTGATGGAAGGGAGTCCTGCCTTCTCATAGTCTTTTGAAAAATCTAAAAGGAGAAGCCAGAAGTGAGGCACCTGCCAGATAAAGAAGAAGAGGGCAACTCCCCATATCCGAGGATCAAGCATACTCCCTCCGCCCGAAATCCACCCCAAAATGGGCGGAATGGCACCGACCAATGCCCCTGGCACTGCTGCGAAGGCTGTTTTGTGCTTAAGAGGTGTGTAAATCAGGTTGTACCAGAAAACAGCAAAAAGGCCTAAAGCCAATGCCAGATTCTCCGCTCCATAAAAGAGGATGAGAGAGCCTGAAAGGATCAAGCCTGAAGAGATCCAGAGAGCCGCCTCAGGATTCAACCTTCCAGAGGGGATGGGCCTCGATTTTGTTCTCTCCATCAATTGGTCTATTTCACGGTCCTGATATTGATTGAGAGCACAGGATCCGCATGCGAGAAGGAAAACGGCTGCTGTTGGCACAAGCATGTGAATGGTGATCTTCCCCGTTGCGAGAAGATAGCCCGTCGCCGTGGAGAGGGTTGCGAGGAGAGAGATTTTTATCTTTCCGAGATGAAGAAGGAGGATGAACCATTCTCTCCATGAGGTGGCTTGGCGAATGGTGATGTTTCTAACATTTATGGCAGTTGACATGTCCTGTTTTTCCTTTACCCCGTTAGAAATAATGCCCCGCTGCTCTGCAGCGGGGTTAGATTTTAGAATAATTCCGGCGGGGTTTAATGCCCCGCTGGAATTTCTAACGGGGTTTACTTCAAATTTTTTATAAATTCAACCAGTGCAGTAAGCTCTTCATGGGTGAGGCTGATTTTTGGCATAACAGGTGGGAACCCTTTCACGATTTCCACATTGGGTTCTGATATATGTTCCCTAACGAAGGTTTCATTGACCACGATCGTCTGTTCTCTCCCGGCGGTCAGAACGATCTCGGTCTTCCCGAAAAGACCTTTAAAAGTGGGCCCAACCCGTGGACTTCCGTCGGTACTGTGACAACCCGCACATCCCTTCTCCTGATAAAGCTTAGGCCCAAGGGGAGGCCCCTTTAACGCAACTTCTTGCTTTTTGGCTTGATACCACTTTGTGAACTCCTCCTGAGGAAGGACCACAATCTTGGTAAGCATGTGAGAATGCTCAAGCCCGCAATACTGAGTACACAAGACGTCAAATGTTCCTACTTCTGTGGGCTGAAACCATAGATAGGTTGTCATTCCTGGTACCGCATCCTGTTTAATCCGGAAAGCGGGCGCATAGAATCCATGGATCACATCTTGTGATGTGAGAATCAATTTGACAGGCTTTCCCACGGGAACCCTCAATTCTGAATCTTTCGTCCCATTCTCATAATCAAAGAGCCAGGACCACTGACGGGCAATTACCTTGATGACCATGGAACCCTCCGGAACTTTTTTTAAGAACTGGAAGCCCGTTAACCCATAATAGAACATCGTCAGAACAATAAGCGTTGGTATGACGGTCCAGACGATTTCCAGCAAGGTGCTCCCTTCGATATCGGCAGGCTGAGGGTGTTTTTCCCGGCGGTAGCGGATGACAAAATAGACCATGAGGAACGTGATCAGCGCCAGGAGGAAAACGCAGATCACCAGAATGAATAGAAAAACGTTATTTACGACTTTGCCGGATAAACCCGTTGCCCCTGAAAAAATCGTCATCCGTTCACCTCAACGAAAAGCGACGTCGGAAAAGGTCAGACTGATGAAAACGAGCAAGACTGCAAGCACGAGAGGAATAGCTATTTTGAATACGAGCTCTTTCTCTGATTTCAGGTGCATGAAATAGCTGAGCACCAATCCGGACTTCGTTCCCGCTATGGAAAGGGCGACGAGAACTGCCCAACCTCCTGGATGAAATCCGGCGACACTAAACGTTATTCCTGTAAGGATAATCAATCCCACCCAGACCAGGAGATATGTTCGAGTCTTCATTCCATCCTCCATCAGGTGATCAAATAGAAAAGCGGATACAGAAAGATCCAGATAATATCGACCAGGTGCCAGTATAAACCGGAATTTTCCAGGGCAGTAAAATGGTTCTGGTTGATCTTCTCCTTCAGCAGGAGGATCAACATCACAGAGAGAACACCCACTCCTACAAGCACATGAAGCCCGTGAAGTCCTGTCATCACGTAGTAAAGGCCAAAGAAGAGAATCTCACCTTTCATACGGGTCAAAAGGGTTGGAGAATTCGGATAAATACAATGGTCAATCTTGGCAGTCCATTCAAAGCCTTTGTTTACAAGAAAGAGAAGTCCGAAAGCCATTGTAGCCACCAGCAAAAAGGCGGATAATTTTCGTCGCCCCTTCTGAATAGCCGAAATGGAAACGGCCATGGTCAAACTGCTGGTCAGGAGGATGAGCGTATTGAGTGTCCCGAGGATGACATCGAGTTCCTCCGAGGCGTGATGGAAATCGGCTGGATTTTTGTAGCGATAAACCGAATAGAGAACGAACATCCCTCCGAAGAGAAGGATCTCTGAAAGGAGAAAGAGCCACATGCCTAATTTTGCGCCGGTGTAGTCCCTCTTTCCTTCAAGAGTAAATCCAGTGGTTTCACTCATGTTCAGTATACTCCTTGAAATCATAAGGACCATGTTTGACAACAGGAATTCTCTCAAAATTTTCCGTGGGCGGTGGCGAGGGAATCTGCCATTCAAGAGTAGCCCCGCCCCATGGGTTGTCCTTCGCTTTTTCACCCTTGAAAAGTCCCCGGAAAAGATTGGCAAACATGACAATCAGCCCGGCGATGAGAATCCATGAACCGAAAGTTGCTGTCAGGTGAAGTGTCCGGAATTGTGGCAAGTAGTCATAATATCTCCGTGGCATCCCCTCCCAGCCCAACAGGAGCATGGAAAAATAGAAGATGTTAAATCCAATGAGCATGATGAGCCACGCCCACTTTGCCGTTTTTCGGTTATACATACGGCCGAACATCTTGGGAAACCAGTAATGGAAGGCTGTAAAAAGGCCGAATCCCATTCCGCCGAAAATAATGTAGTGAAAATGCCCCGGTATCCAGTAGGTATCATGTAAATGCATATTGGGCGCCAGGGCTCCCTGGATCAAGCCTGTCAGTCCACCTATCGAAAAGAGAAAGATAAAGGCAAGACAGAACAGGAGCGGTGGTTCCAGTACAATAGAACCTTTGTGAAGCGTTGCAACCCAGTTGAAGACTTTGATCGCACTGGGAACAGCCACTAAAAAGGTGAGGAGGGAGAAGAGAATGTCAGCAAAATCGCTCTGCCCGCTGACAAACATATGATGGCCCCAGACGAGAGAACCGACTGCTGCAATCGCAACGCCGGCAATGGCAATCGCCATATACCCGAAAATTTTTTTCCTGGCAAACACTGGAACCACATCAGAGATGATCCCCATCGCCGGAAGGATCATGATGTAGGTCGCTGGATGGGAATAGATCCAGAACATATGCTGGTAAAGAATAGGATCGCCTCCCTTGGCTGGGTCAAATACACCCACCCCAAAAAATCTTTCCATAATAATGAGGACGAGGGTGATCCCGATTACAGGGGTGACAAGTATTTGAACCCATGAGGTGGAATAAATCGCCCATACGAAAAGGGGTAGACGGTTCCAGGTCATTCCAGGAGCTCTGAGTCTGTGGGTTGTCGTTACAAAATTGACCCCAGTTAGAATGGAGGACATGCCCAGGATGAAAACACCAAAAACTGCAAGAGGAACGTTGACGGTCGTTCGTAGACTGTATGGCGCATAGAATGTCCACCCTGTATCGGGAGGTCCACCGCCAGTGAAAACGGAAATAACAACAATCATGGCTCCTGAAATATAGAGCCACCAGGATAAGAGGTTAATCCTTGGAAAGGCGACGTCTCTCGCACCGATTTGAATCGGAAGAAAGAAATTTCCAAAAATGGTTGGAATCGCGGGGATGACGACCAGAAAGATCATGATGATGCCATGCAGCGTAAAAAGAGCATTATACGTCTGCGGCTTCATAATGGCGCCCCCGGGAGCAAGCATCTCCAGACGCATGAAGAATCCTAAAACAACCCCGCTAAAAAAGAAGGCCATGACGAAAATGAAGTAGAGAAGGCTGATCCTTTTGTGGTCCAACGTGAGAATCCATGAAAGGATTCCGCGATATCGCCCGTGGTCTTCATAAAAACTGATTCTCGGGCGAACACTCTCCGTCGCTTCGGTCGATGTCATTCCTGCTGCTCCTCTTGGGCATGCTGTTTTCTCCCTTTAAAAAGAAGAAATAAGACAAATGATAATGCAAAAAGTAGGGTGACAATTCCGGTCACTTTCAACGTGTTAAACACGAGTTTATTCGCTTTGGGATCGTAACTGAAGCAGAATCTTACAACCTTACTGATGGCAGGTCCGATCTTCCCCTGGGAGGCTTCTATCAGCGCCATTTTAAGGTCGAAGGGAAGAATGTCGGCACCGTACATGTAACGGGTGATCTTTCCATCAGGGGCAAGGATGATTAATGATACGGGATGCTCAAAATCCTCCCTCACTCTTTTGAAATGGAAGCCGATGACATCGGTCAGTTTGAGGATATTTTCTTTGTCTCCTGTCAAAAATCTCCAGGCATCTTCAGGGAAGGGTTTTTGGATCATCTTCAGATACGTTTTTTTCTTTTGAAGGGCAAGGTCTGGTTTTTCTGTTTCATCAAAACTGATTGCCAGAACCCTATACTCTTTGTCCGGTTCTGCCGGCAATCTGTTTAAGACGTCGGCCAGGTTTTGTAGCAGGAGACTGCAGACATTGGGGCAATGGTAATAGACAGGGGCAAGAACGGTTGGGGTGCGGATCAATTGTCCCAGGGTAACTGGATTGCCGTTCTCATCATAGAAGGTTAAATCAAGGGGGATAAGCTGCCCTAATTTCTCATCAATCCCGATACCAGAGAGGTCTTTAGGTTGCTCGACATGAGCATTGAGAACGGAATGGAAAAAAATAACTCCCATTAGGGAAATCAATACTTTTATTGCAAATCGTATTCTCATTTTAATAAAAAAATGGCCAAAGACAAAAGAGAATGGTAAAAAATCTTATTGATACTCTATGAGAAAAAGATCAATACTGTAAATAGGGAATGTTCTGTATTTAGTGAAAAAATTTACGGTATTTCTCAGGACATTCTTCTTGTCTTTTAATTTATTTCAAATTCAAGCCCAAATCAATCGAATTTATTCAATAAATATTTTTGAAGAGGAGATGAACCGAAAAAGGGAGAATCTTTCCTGACGGCCCCAATGGGATTTCAGATGGGAATAGGTGAGCGATATTAGAGAAAATTTGAGCAAGATCAGAATTTATTTGACATTATTAAAGATTGGATATTAAATACGCCCATGAGGTAAATAGTATTTGAGTCGTTGGGTGGGGTATGGTGGGAGTCCAAACCTCGCAGAAAAGGAAGCCCTTGTAGTTATAACCAGCCTGCGGTAGGCAGGAGAAAATTAGACTATAAGGGCTTTTTTATTCTTCCTAACATTAAAGCTCGCTGTTAAAATGAATAGTATATCCTCATGAAATGATGGTGGAATAGCTGTTTAGATATTAAGACCAAAAGGGAGGCCAAAGATAGATGAAGAATAAAAATAGATATCCCATTTATTTTTACTTGACAGAGCCAACTTTTTTATGGATGACCCTAAATGATTCGACAAGGACAAAAATTTTACTAATTCAGACAAAAAGTCAAATCCTTTGGTTTTATTAAAAGATTAGTTTTTTGAAAAAATTTAAAATATCAAGCGGTTAGAGAAATCTCATTCTTGGCATTGATATTGCTTAATTATTAAAAAGTAAAATTATTTAGACAGAAATCGCCGATAAAGCCAAACCACGAGTAATTGTGGGACGGAAAGCCACGGGTCCTAAGGGGATAGCCGGGTTGCCGAAGCAAAGGATTTTTCCTTTGGCCCGTGGTTTTTCTTAATCACGGGCTTTTTTATTACGGTGAAATGAATTACCAGTAATAAAAGCCACTTTGTATGGATATCACTCGGGAAGAAAGATCTGGGTTTTTATTATGAGAATATAAACGGAGGTGATGCTCAATGGCATTTGTAGAAGGAGACAGGTTCAAACATAAAATAGATGGGCAATTTTATAAGGTGAAAATAATTAAAAATGGGACATTCGTTTTGGAGTCTGAAGGTACACCAAATAGGACATGGATTGGTGATGGAGATCTGGATTTATTCTTCGAGATAGCAGAAAAAAGGAAAAAATAGGACAAGAAATTTGAGGAGGCGATAATTAATGAATCCTTTGATAGGAGATCTGATGAAGAGTAAATTAACTGGGGAGCTATATAAGGTAAAGAGAATTAAAATGCAAACAGTTTTACTGGAGGGTAAAAACATGCCAGATAAAGCATGGCTTGGGGATAAGGAAAGTCTGGAATTATTCTATGAGAAGGCAGAGAATCAGGAAGGCTAAGACAGCGGTGGAGGAACTGATTCTTAGTCAGCGATTTGAAAGCTCAAATCCTTTCATTTGCTCCAAATGTTCTTGTATGAAAATCCCTATCTTCTCCATCTTCCAAACACCTTGCGTTAATAGATCAAGGATAAATCTTACCTAACTCTTTACCTGCCGGGTCTATGCCCTTTTTGGGTGAAAATCCAGACCCACGATAAGGTTTGAAATGGGTTAACTGAAATAAATATTTGACAAAGAAGTCATTAAATTTTACAAATCATTTTCCTAATGAAGGGAGAAATCAATTTCAGGAGTGTCTTATGAAGTGTCGTCGTTGCGGCAGTGTGATGGTATATGAAATATTCTACGGGCCCCATGAGCACTTTTTAGGATGGAGATGCATCTTGTGTGGGGAAATTATTGATCAGGTGATCCTGGAGAATCGTCAGACAAACACGGGTAGGCAAAATAGCGGAAGAAGGGGAGATCATGATACCT
>Ga0315281_10010931_pt1 | contig 12460 bp, 8 predicted proteins | sample YL17G07_0_MG_FD_204540 | JGI IMG/M metagenome (GOLD analysis project Ga0315281, IMG submission 204540) | Sediment microbial communities from Yellowstone Lake, YNP, Wyoming, USA - YL17G07_0 | ecosystem: Environmental > Aquatic > Freshwater > Lake > Sediment | place: USA: Wyoming | collected... | reverse complement strand
TCAACACGCTCAAGATTTCCGCGGTGGGGTGCGTGCTGGCGACGCTCCTGGGCCTGATCGTGGGACTGGCCCGGCTCTCCGGCAACTACCTGGTCAGCCGCCTCGCCCTGGCGTACGTCGAGATCATCCGCAACATCCCGCTCCTGCTGCAGCTCTTCTTCTGGTACAAGGCCGTGCTGCGGGCGATGCCGGAGGTGGAGCAGAGCCTGACCATCGGGGGCTTCATCACCTTGAACAACCGCGGGGTGTTCCTGCCGGGCCCCGAGCCGCGCGGCGCGCTGCCGGAGTTTCTCGCCGCCATTCTCGCCGCGCTGATGCTGAGCTGGCTGTGGGCGCAGCAGGCGCGGCTGATCCGGGAGCGCACCGGCCGCCAGCTCCCCGTCCTCTATCCGTGCGCCGCCCTGCTGGCGGCGCTGCCGGCGCTGGCCTGGCTGCTGTTCGGCGCGCCGTTCGAGCTGACCTATCCGAAGCTGGAAGGCTTCAACTTCTCCGGGGGCCTCGTGCTCTCGCCGGAGTACGCTGCGATGCTGCTGGGCCTCGTGCTCTATACCGCGTCGTTCATCGCGGAGATCGTGCGCAGCGGCATTTCAGCGATCTCCAAGGGCCAGCGGGAAGCCGCCGCCTCGCTCGGGCTCCGCTCCGGGCAGGCGATGCGCCTGGTGATCCTGCCCCAGGCCCTGCGCGTGATGGTCCCGCCCATGACCAGCCAGTTCCTGAACCTCACCAAGAACAGCTCCCTCGGCGTCGCCATCGCCTATCCGGAGCTGGTGAGCGTCGGCGGGACGATCCTGAACCAGAGCGGCCAGGCGATCGAGATCATCGCCATCACCATGGCCGTGTACCTATCCATCAGCCTGCTCATCTCGACGGGGATGAACTGGTACAACGCGCGCGTGCGCCTGATCGAGCGCTGAGGGCCGGAACCATGATGACCGAAGCCGGCCGGCTGCCGCCGGACTCCCCGCCCTCGAAACCGCAGCCGCCGAATCCGCTGCTGCGCCTGCGCCTGGGCGCGTTCGGCTGGATGCGCAAGAACCTGTTCAGCTCCTGGCTCAACACGCTGCTGACCGTGGCGGCGGCCTGGATCGTGTGGGAGGCGGCGAGCGGCATGGCGCGCTGGGCGCTGCTCGACGCCAGCTTCGCGGAGGGCCCGGAGGCGTGCAAGGGGATCGCGGGCGCCTGCTGGGGCTTCATCCGCGAGATGTGGCCGCTGTTCCTCGTGGGCGTGTATCCGGCGACGGAGCGCTGGCGCCCGGCCGTGGCCCTGCTGATCGTGGCGGCGCTGGGCGCCGTCACGCTGAACCGGCGCGTCCGCGCGCGCAGGGGATTCTGGTGGCTCTGGCTCGTGGGCTGCGCGGCGGCGTTCCTGCTGATCCGGGGCAGCCCCTGGCTCGGGCTGTCGATGCCGGAAAGTACGCGCTGGGGCGGGCTGATGCTGACGCTGATCCTCACCGTCGCCGGGATCGCGGTGGCGTTCCCCTTCAGCATCGTGCTGGCGCTCGGCCGGCGCAGCCGCATGCCGATCATCCGCGCCCTGTGCGTCGCCTACATCGAGCTGATCCGGGGCGTCCCGCTCATCACGATCCTGTTCATGGCCTCGTTCATGCTGCCGCTGTTCTTCCCCGCGGGCCTGAACTTCGACAAGGTGCTGCGCGCCCAGGTCGGCATCATCCTCTTCTCCGCGGCCTACCTGGCCGAGGTCGTGCGCGGAGGACTGCAGGGCGTCGGCCGCGGCCAGCTCGAGGCCGCCGGCGCGCTGGGCCTGAGCTACTGGCACACGATGGGGTTCATCGTCATGCCCCAGGCGCTGCGCATCGTCATCCCGCCCTTGACCGGCACGTTCATCGCCCTGCTCAAGGACACCTCGCTCGTCGCCATTGTCGGCCTGTTCGACCTGCTCGGCATGGCCCAGCAGGCGGTGGGCAATCCGCAGTGGCTGGGCAAGCTCATCGAGGCCTATGCCTTCGTCGCCCTGATCTATTTCTCGCTCTGCTACGGCATGTCCCACTTCAGCCGCGTCCTGGAGCGGCGCTTCAAGGCCGGCCAGTAGCCGTTAGCCGCCGCCCCGTTGCCTGGGCACCCGTTGCCTGGGCACCCGTTGCTCAGGCAACCGCCCACGGAGACCGCCGCCATGTCCAAGCCCCTGCCCGACGCCGGCCAGCCGCTCATGATTCAGCTGCGGCAGGTCAACAAGTGGTTCGGGCAGTTCCATGTGCTGAAGGACATCAACCTGGACGTGAGCCGGCAGGAGGTGGTGGTGATCTGCGGCCCTTCGGGCTCGGGGAAGTCCACGCTCATCCGCTGCATCAACCGGCTCGAGGAGCACCAGCGCGGCCAGATTTTCGTGGAGGGCACCGAGCTCACCAGCGACCTGAAGCACATCGAGCTGATCCGGCGCGAGGTCGGCATGGTCTTCCAGCAGTTCAACCTCTTCCCCCACCTGAAGGTAAAGGACAACGTGTCGCTGGCGCCGGTCTGGGTGCGCAAGCTGCCCCGCGCCGAGGCGGACAGGCTGGCGATGGAGCTGCTGGACCGGGTCGGCATCGCCGAGCAGGCGGAGAAGTACCCGGGCCAGCTCTCCGGCGGACAGCAGCAGCGGGTCGCCATCGCCCGCGCCCTGGCGATGCAGCCGAAGATCATGCTGTTCGACGAGCCCACCTCCGCGCTGGACCCGGAGATGATCAAGGAGGTGCTCGACGTGATGCGCGAACTGGCCAAGAGCGGCATGACGATGATCTGCGTGACCCACGAGATGGGCTTCGCGCGGGAGGTCGCCGACCGCATCATCTTCATGGACCAGGGCCAGATCGTCGAGGCGAACACGCCCCAGGAATTCTTCACCAATCCGCGCGAGCAGCGCACGCGGCTCTTCCTCAGCCAGATCCTGCAGCACTGACCGGCCGGCGCCCCTCGTGCCGGCAGCAGCGTGCCGGCAGTAGCGTGCGGACCGTGGCGCGCGGGCGCCCATTGTCAACCTGCCGGGGCGAGGCTAGGTTGGCCTGTCGGGCCGCCCGAGGGGAGCGGCCGGCATCCGTCTCGCCAAGCCGACGCTGCGCGCCGCCCGGCGGCGCACGAGCGGCCTTCTTTTCGGGGGAAGCATGGTCCTGGGAATAGTCGGAGCCGTCCTGATCCTGCTGCTGCTCTGGGTGCTGTTCGACGTGCGCCAGCGCACCCACGCCATCATCCACAACTTCCCCATCGTCGGGCATTTCCGCTTCTGGCTGGAAGCGCTCGGGCCCGAGCTGCGCCAGTACATCGTCACGGGCAACGACGAGGAGCGCCCGTTCAGCCGCGACCAGCGCCGCTGGATCTACGCCTCCTCGAAGCGGGAGAACAACTACTTCGGCTTCGGCACGGACAACGACCTGGACGAAACGAGCAACTACCTCATCATCAAGCACTCCGCCTTTCCCCTGGTGGAGGCGCCGCCGGGCGCGCCGGGCTACGACCCGGAGTATCGCGTCCCCTGCGCGAAGGTGATGGGAGCGCACCGCCGCCGCGCCAAGGCTTTTCGCCCGACCTCCATCGTCAACATCTCCGGCATGAGCTACGGCTCGCTCAGCGGGAACGCCGTCGCCGCGCTCAACCTGGGCGCGAAGACCGCGGGCTGCCTGCAGACCACGGGCGAGGGCGGCCTGTCGCGGCACCACCAGCGGGGCGGCGATCTGGTCTGGCAGGTGGGCACGGGCTACTTCGGCTGCCGCACGCCGGAGGGGCGCTTCGACCTGGGTCGCCTCAAGGAAACGGTCGCGGCCAATCCGGTGCGCGCCCTGGAGATCAAGCTCAGCCAGGGTGCCAAGCCGGGCCTGGGCGGAATCCTGCCCAAGGCGAAGATCACCGCCGAGATCGCGCAGATCCGCGGCATCCCCTTGGACCGCGACTGCGTCAGCCCGGCGGCGCACACCTCGTTTCACGACGTGGACAGCATGCTGGACTTCGTCGAGCGGCTGGCCCAGGAGACCGGCGTGCCCGTCGGCATCAAGTCGGCGGTGGGGGAGATGGAATTCTGGCGCGAACTGGTCAAGCAAATGAGCATGACCCCGCGCGGCGTGGATTTCATCACCGTGGATGGCGGCGAGGGCGGCACCGGGGCCGGCCCGCTGGTTTTCACGGACCACGTGGCGCTGCCTTTCAAGATCGGCTTCACGCGCGTCTTCCGCCTTTTCGCCGAAGCCGGGCTGCACGACAAGATCGTGTTCATCGGCTCGGGCCGGCTGGGGTTCCCCGACGTCGCGCTGATGGCGCTTTGCCTGGGCTGCGACATGATCAACGTGGGCCGCGAGGCGATGATGGCGATCGGCTGCATCCAGTCGCAGCGCTGCCATACCGACAACTGCCCCACGGGCGTGGCCACGCAGAAGCCCTGGCTGATGGCCGGGCTCGATCCGACGCTGAAGTCGGGGCGCTGCGCCAACTACATCGTCACGATGCGTAAGGAGCTGCTGCAGCTCGGCCGGGCCTGCGGCGTGCCTCACCCTGCGCTGGTGCCCCGCGAGCGGCTGGAAATCATGGACAACGGGTACCACGCCCGGCCCCTGGCCGAAGTGTTCGACTACCGCAACGGCCTGGGTGTGCTTCCCGAGGAGGCCCGCGCGCAGGTGGTGCGCCTCATGGCCGAGCTGCCGCGCGGCCAGCCGGCCGCCGGGCATTAGGGACCGCTTCCCTTTCCCCCTACGCCAGCGCCAGCACGCGCGCCCAGCGCTCCGGATTGGCGCGCGGAACGGCGACCAGGTTGCAGAAGCGCCCCGTCTCCGGATGCAGGCCATCCCGCGCCAGGCGGGCGAGCGTGCCTCCGTCGGTGGGAACGGCCCGCGCCGTGTCTTCCCGCAGCATCGCCAGGTGCACGTCCAGGGCGGAAAGCCGCTCCAGCAGCTCCTCCGCGCCCGTGCCGCAGCCCGCGAGGCCGAACGGCCAGAACTCCAGCAGCCAGCACAGCCGCCGCCCCTGCTCCGCCGCCCAAGCCTGGGCGCCGCGCAGGATGAGCGCCTCGCAGCCCTGCGTGTCCGCCTTGACCAGGTGCAGCGCGCCGGCCCCGCGCGGAAAGCGCTTCGGGTCGCCGAAGTAGCCGTCCAGCGTGACCACGGGCGTGCTCACCGCGCGCCGGCCGTCACCCGAGTCGTAGAGCCGGTGGTCGCCCAGGTTGTCCGGACTCAGGTACAGCCGACTCTCGCCGGCCACCGCGCCGACCGCGCAGCGTTCCGCGCGCACCTGCGTCGCCCGGCCCGCCGCTAGGTTGCGCTCCAGCAGGGCGAAATTGTCCGGATCGGGCTCGAAGGCGAACCCGCGCCCCTGCGCGCCCACGCGGGCGGCCGCCAACAGCGTGTAGTAGCCGAGGTTCGCACCCAGGTCCACAAACCCCTCGCCCGGGTCGAGCAGCGCCAGCGCCATCCGCGACTCGAACGGCTCCCACACGCCGCGACGCCGCAGCTCGGCCGAGATGAAGCGGTCCGGCTTGTCGTGGACGTGCAGGCCGAAAGGGGCGAGGCCGGGCAGCCGGATCGGGATCATCGGGCTCGTGGGTCCGCGGTTGCGGATCAGGGTTTTCCGAGCGGGCGCTGCGGCGCGAAGGCGCGCCCCCAAAGGGCAAGGTTGGCGATCGTACGGAAGCGGCGCGGGATTCCTCCACCGGCGTCCCTGCGGATGCGATCCTATGCTAGGCTGAGCCAACCGCGCCGGCAACGGTTCCGCAACGTTGCGCGGGACCGCCGCCCAGCCCGAGCGCGGCATTCCGCCCGAGGAGCGCCGCCATGGACTTCAATCTGTCGCCGGAGCAGCAGCGCTACCGGGACCAGGTGCGCGCCTGGGTCGCCGCCGCGCTGCCCAAGGCGCCCAAGCCGCCGCGCCCGAATCAGCCGGAGCCGCCCGAGAGCGTCCGCCAGCGCTACGGAGCCTGGCAGCGCATGCGCCACGACGGCGGCATGACCTGCGTCTTGTGGCCGAAGGAGTACGGGGGCCAGGGTCTCGGCGTCGTCGAGCACTACATTGTCTCCTCGGAAGTGGACACGCTGCCCGTCGCCCCGCCGATCAATGTGGTGGGCTTCGGCATGTGCCTGCCGCTGATCCTGCACGTGGGCACGGCCGCGCAAAAGGCGCGCATCCTTCCGCCCGCGGCGCGGGGCGAGGCGGTGTGGTGCCAGCTCTTCTCCGAGCCGGGCTGCGGCAGCGATCTGGCGTCGCTGAAGACCCGCGCGGAGCCGGACGGAAGCGGCTGGCGGCTGACCGGACAGAAAACCTGGAACAGCTTCGCCCACCATGCGGACTTCGGCATCTGCCTGGCCCGCACGGATGCGCACGCCCCGAAGCACCGGGGGCTGACGATGTTCCTGCTGAACATGCGCCAGGCGGGGGTGACCGTGCGCCCCGTTCCGTTCAGCAACGGCGACCACGACTTCAACGAGGTGTTCCTCGACAACGCCCGGGTGGACGGTGGGGACGTGCTGGGCGCGGTCAACGACGGCTGGTCGGTGGCCATCAGCACGCTGATGATCGAGCGCGGCACGTCGAACATCCACGTGCTCTTCCGCCCCTGGATGGAGCGCGTGCTGGCGCTGGCGAAGGAGCGGCTCGCGGCCGACCCGGGCGGGCTGGCGGCCGGCGTGGCGCGGGCCGAAGTGGCGCGGCTGACGACCCAGGTGAAGATCATGGAGTTGCAGGGCCTGCGCACGCTGTACGGCGCGGCCTCGGGCGCCCCGCCCGGACCGGAGGGCTCGCTCGTCAAGCTGCTGTGGAGCGAGACCAACCAGCGCCTCGCCGCGCTCGCCCTCGACATCCTCGGTCCGGCCGGCGCCCTGCTGGACGGGGACGAGGCGGTGCCCGAAGGCGGCTGGTATCCGCGCAACTGGCTGCGCAGCTTCGGCAACACGCTGGAGGCGGGCAGCAGCGAGATCCTGCGCAACATCATGGCCGAGCGCATCCTGGGACTGCCCAAGGATGCGGCGCGCGTCCTCGCGCCGGCCCGGCCGCCGGAGGCGCGGCGCTGATGGACCTCACGTATTCGGAAGAGCAGGTCTCGATCCAGCGCCAGGCGCGCCGCTTCTTCGAGCGGGAGTGTCCCCTCGACGAGGTGCGCAGGGCCTGGGCGAGCGAGACGGGCCTGCCCGAGCCGCTCTGGCGGCGGATGGCCGAGCTGGGCTGGCTGGGGGCGCTCCTGCCGGAGGCGGTGGGCGGAGGGGAGCTGGGCGTCACGGCCTTCTCCCGCATCGTCGAGGAGCACGGTCGCGGGCTGCTCCCGGGCGCCTTCCTGTTCCACGTGCTGGCCGCCGAGGCGATCCGAGTCGCCGGCAGCGCGCCGCAGCAACAAGCGCTCCTGCCGCCCCTGGCGCGGGGCGAGAGCCGGGCCACGCTGGCGCGCTGCATGGAAGGCGGCCGCTTCGACCGCTCCGGCGGGCGCTTCTACGCGGACGAGCAGCCGGCGGGCTACCTGCTGTTCGGCGAGAAGCTCGCCGTGCCCGGGCTGGCCCAGGCGGGCCAGATCGTCGTCGCGGCGGTGCTCGGCCTGCCCAAGGACCTGGACGCGGGGCTGGCCTTCTTCGTCGTGCCACGCACCGCGCAGGGCGTCGTCGTCACTCCGCTGCGCACGCTTGAAGGCGGAATGAAAGCGGCGAGCCTGCGCCTGGACGGCGTGCGCGTGCCCGCCACGGCCCGGCTGGGGGCGGCGGACCGGCCGGCCAACGGCGCGGCGGTGCTGGCGCGGGTCTCGCAGCTCGCCGACGTCGCGCTGGCCTGCGACGCGCTGGGCGGCGCCGCGCGGGTGACCGAGTTGACGGTGGAGCATGCCAAGTTGCGCACGGCCTTCGGCCAGCCGATCGGCGCCTACCAGGCGATCAAGCACAAATGCGCGGACATGCTGTTCGCGACCGAGAACCTGCGCGCGTTGGTGGACTGGGCCGCCTGGGTGCTGGATGCGCCGAATGCCGATGCGAGTCCCGCCCTGGCCAGCGCCATGGCCCGCGCCACCGCCATCGAGTGCTACGACTTGGTCATCCGCCATGGCACGCAAGCCCATGGCGCGATCGCCGTCACGGAGGAGCACGTGCTTCCGCTCTACGCGAAGCGCTCCAAGACGCTGGCCCTGGCCTTCGGGGGCCTCGCTTACTACCAGGAACAGATCTTGAGGGAGAGCGGGTACACCACGCCGCCCGTGCGGCGCGCCTGAGCGACGGGCCGCCGATGCGGCGCGCCTGAGCGACGGGCCGCCCGTGCGGCGCGCCTGGATTCCGCCTATCCAATCCCCCAGCCCTCGTCCCGCGCGAGCCCCGCGACAAGTGCGGGCAGCTCCCGCCGCAGGCGGGCGCGCGCCCGCTCCTGGGCCGCGGCGCCCTGGCGCAGCAGCTCGTCCGGCTCGGGCGCGGCCAGGGCCGCGAGACGTTCCTGGGCGAGGCGCCGCAGCGCACCTTCCGCGCCGCCGGCCGCGTCGGACACGGCCATCAGCGCCAGTTCGGGGGGCGGTCGTCCCTCCTGCGCCAAGCGGCGGAACTGCGCGGCAATCCCCGACTGCAGCCGCAATGTCGCCCCGCCTGTCGCCCCGCCTGCTGCCGGATCGAGCTCGACAACGGCGGCGGACAGCGGCGCCCAGGCCAGCGTAACCTCAGGCTCCAGGGCCGCCACGGCCGTAGCCAGAGCGGGCGTTGCCGCGAGCGTGGCCCAGTCGAACACGACCGATCGCCACGGACCGGGCAAGGGTCCCTCCAGCGGCGTCGGTCCGGCGCCGGCCAATTCGAGGCGCCGCGGATGACCCGCCTCGTCGAGCCACGCCAAGATGCGCCAGGGTTGACCCAACAGCACCAAGCCCGCCGCGTACCCCCCGTCGGGGCACGGCCAGACGCGGCACCCGCCCGCGTCCGGAGCGCCGCGTCCGCCCGCCTCGAAGCGGCGGCTCCCGATCCAGACGGTCGCGGGGCCCCGGCGCCAGTGCAGGGTCAGGCCGGGCTGAGGCTGCATCCCCAGCCAGGGGTCGGGCCGCCACTGCACCTCCGGAGAACGCCAGTTCCCGGGCGCTGCGTCGAGCGCGGCCGGCCATTCCTCCGCGCTGAAGCGGGCGCGCAGGCTGGCGCGCTCACTGGCGCGCAGCCCGGCGACGGCCGCCCGCTCGTCCTCGGGCGGACCGGGTGCCGCATCGCCGTCCAGCCAGGCAAAGCTGCGCTCAAAGGCATCGAACAAGTGCGCCGTGGGGTAGGGGCCCCGGTAGCGCACCCGCTCCTCCCCGCGCTCGGCCATCAGGCGCGCGAGGAAGTTGAGCAGGGCCGCGCCGCCGCCGGCCGGAAGCGCTGCGGGCCGGTCCAGCGGCGGCACTTCGCGCAGGCGCAGGTAGTCCTGGGCCGGAATGCGTGCGCACGGCGCGGCGGGGTGGCCGACGAGGTCGCACGCACCCCAGAGCGGATGCCGCCCGGCGCCGGGGCTGAGCGACAGCCACCCTCCGCCCGGCAGGCGCACGCAAGCCCAGGCCAGACCCTCCGGCTGCCAGCAGGCGCAGACATGCAGCACGCCGTACCGGTCCGCCGCGAGCCACAGGCGCGCATGACCCGCCCCATCGGTGTCCCACAGGCTCCACCCGAATGCACCGCCTCCTTCCTCGCAGCGGTACCAGGGGCGCTGCGCCATGCTCTCCCGCTGCGCCATGCTCTCCCGCTGCGCCCGCGTTCTGGCACCCGCCCGCTCGCCGTCCAACGTAGCCAGTACGCGCGCCTCAAGCCCTGCGGGCAGCCCAAGCGCCTGCACGCGGGCCCGATCGCCGGTGAAAACCCCGGGCAGGGGCGATCCGCGTTCCAAGAGAATCCTCCCGAGAGACTGCAGACGGGTCCAAATGGTCGCGGCGCGTTTTCGAACCGCGGCCGCGGGTGCCGGGTCAGCGTATCACCGCTCCCCGCGTTCGGCCGGGTGAAGCTACGTTCCGTGGCTGGGCGGTGTGCCGGAGGGCGCCGCTCCCGTGCGTTGATGCCGGGAAATGGGGACCCTCCCGGCGGACTTGACCAGTCAAGACGGTTGACGAGGCTCGGGACGGCATGATACCCGGAGCGACGCCGTTTTCAGCCGATTCCGGGCACCGCAGCGCGGTCAGGGGAAGCCGCGGCCATTCACAGGGCTGGTCCGGAAGGGCGTTATTCCAGCGTCGGAACCGATCCCGTACGGTACGGCCCTCCCTGAAAGCGAAGGGGATGGCGTAGACGCCAAGCGGCGAAGGCAGGGCACTCTTCGTCGCAGGCCGGGAGAAGCACGGCTTCCGCGGATGCGGTGACCGGGACGGGGTGCGTCTCGTGCAGGGGGGAACGATGGAGCAGCGGGCCGGGCGGCTGGTCGCCGAGGATGTCGCCAAGTCCTTCGGGGGCGTGGCGGCCCTCCAGGGCACGAGCCTGACCGCGCGCGCGGGGGAAATCCTCTCGATCATCGGGCCCAACGGGGCGGGCAAGACCACGCTCATCAACGCGGTGAGCGGAGTCTATCCCAAGGACCGGGGGCGCGTGCTGCTGGACGACCTGGACATCAGCCGCATGTCCGCCCACCAGATCGCCCGCCTGGGACTCTCCCGCACGTTCCAGAACGTGGCCCTGTTCCGCGGCATGAGCGTGCTGGACAACCTGCTGCTGGGTCGGAACGCCTACATGCGCACCGGCGCCTTGTCGTGCGGCCTGTACTGGGGCCGTACCCGGCGGGAGGAAATCGCGCAGCGCCGGGTGGTGGAGGAGATGATGGAATTCCTGGAGATCACCTATCTGCGCCGCCAGCCGGCCGGCAGCCTGCCGCTGGGCCTGCAGAAGCGGGTGGAGCTCGGACGCGCCCTGGTGGCCCAGCCGAAAGTGCTGCTGCTCGACGAGCCGATGGGCGGAATGAACCTGGAGGAGAAGGAGTCCATGGCGCGCTACATCCTGGACGTGGTGGAGACGACGGATACGGCCGTGATCCTCGTCGAGCACGACATGGGCGTGGTGATGGACATTTCGAACCGGATCATCGTGATGGAGCAGGGGGCGAAACTGGCGGAAGGCACGCCGGAGCAGGTGCGCAGCGATCCCCGCGTGATCGAGGCGTACCTGGGGCGGGAGCACGCGGCCTGAGGGCGCGGCCGGTGCGCCCCGTCCTGGAAGCGGACGAGGGCCTGCCGCGCAGGCCGTGCCGAAAGCGCGGCAGCGCGCCGCAGCCGGGCGATCCCAAACGGGGAGACGAGATGGATCCCAAGACATTGCCGCAATTGATGCTGCGGAACGCCCTGGCCTTCGGGGAGCGGGACGCGATCCGCGAGCACAAGTACGGAATCTGGCAGAGCACCACGTGGCGGGAATACGCCGTGCAGGTGCGGCGCTTCGCGCTCGGGCTGCACAAGCTGGGCTTCCAGCGCGGGGACAAGCTCGCCGTCATCGGCGAGAACCGGCCGCGGCTGTATTGGGCGATGCTCGCCGCGCAGAGCCTGGGCGGCGTGTCCCTGGGCGTCTATCAGGACTCGATCCAGAAGGAGATCGGCTACGTCATCTCCCACTCCGACGCGCGCTTCGTCGTCGCGGAGGACGTGGAGCAGGTGGACAAGCTGCTCGAAGTGCGCGGGGACATCCCCGCCGTGCAGCACGTCATCTACGACGATCCGAAGGGACTCGAGCTCAAGCGGGACCCCTGGCTGCTGAATTATGCGGCGGTGCAGACGCTGGGCGACGAGGTGCAGCAGGCGCGGCCGGAGCTGTTCGAGCAGGAGGTTGCGCTGGGCCGGGGCGAAGACATCTCCATCCTCAGCTACACCTCCGGCACGACGGGCATGCCGAAGGGGGTCATGCTCAGCCAGGAAAATCTGCTGGCCGCCTCGTCGCGCGTGGTGGAGGCGGAGGGACTGAAGGCCAGCGACGAATTCCTGGCGCGCTATCCGATGGCGTGGATCGGGGACTTCTCGCTCTCCGTGGCGACCGCCATGTACGCGGGGATGTGCGTCAACTGTCCGGAGTCGCCGGAGTCGCAGCAGCGGGACTACCGGGAGATCGGCCCGACGATCGTGTTCGCGCCGCCGCGCAGCTGGGAAGCGGGACTGACGCTGATGCAAGTGCGGATGGAGGAGGCGGACCGGGTCAAGCGCGGGCTTTACAAGTTCTTCATGAACGCCGCGCTGCGAGTGGAGGCCCTGCGGCAGGCGGGCAAGCCGGTGCCCTTGCACCTGCGGGCGCTCAATCAGGTGGGCGACTGGCTGGTGCGGGCGCCGCTGCGGGACCTGTACGGCTTGCGGCGCGTGCGCACCGCCTACACCGGGGGCGCGCCCCTCGGGCCCGACGTGTTCAACTTCTTCCGCGCCCTGGGCGTGAACCTGAAGCAGCTCTACGGACTGACCGAGTCCTGCGCCTCCTGCGTGTTCCAGCCCGACGGGGAAGCCAACGCGGAGACCGTGGGGCGGCCGCTGCCCGGCGTGGAGATCAAGATCGCGGACAACGGAGAGATCCTGCTGCGCGGCAAGCAGATGTTCCGCGGCTACTACAAGAACGAGGAGGCG
>Ga0315281_10010930_pt1 | contig 12460 bp, 10 predicted proteins | sample YL17G07_0_MG_FD_204540 | JGI IMG/M metagenome (GOLD analysis project Ga0315281, IMG submission 204540) | Sediment microbial communities from Yellowstone Lake, YNP, Wyoming, USA - YL17G07_0 | ecosystem: Environmental > Aquatic > Freshwater > Lake > Sediment | place: USA: Wyoming | collected... | reverse complement strand
ATTCCCGCTTACAAACTGCGGGAATGACGTTTCCCATGCTGTTTTTTTTGATTCATAATTGCTTTTTTGTCTGATTAGTTTCGATTTTATGCATAGTGCGTTCGCCCTGGGGTGGGGAGAGAGGATATTTTTTGTTTCCCGACCGCAATAAGGCCGGCCTTTACAGGCGAACTTATTTTGCCGGTCTCGCAAAAAGTCGTCATGCCCGCGAAAGCGGGTATCCACCCTTCGACAAGCTCCGGGTGACATGTCATGGTGAGCTTGTCGAACCATGGATTCCCGATTAAAGACTTCGGGAATGACGACATAAAAAAAGACTTGTTGCAAATCCATCCTATTTTAATAAAGCTGAAGAACAACTCCGGCGGTCACGGCCATCTGCATGAGAATCGCGGTAATATCTTTTATCTCACGCATCCAGGCTATTCGCTCGAGTTTTTCCGGGACAACAATCGTATCTCCGGGTTCAACGTCCTTGCGGTCACGGCCAAAGGCCTCTAGTTCCCATCTGGATTTAAAAGGGTTCCAGCTTGTCCATCCCCTTGAAAGCATCATTGCAGACCCATCCGCTTTCAGGACATATACCTTGTCCTCATCCGCATAGCTTGAATAACCACCCGACATTTCAATATAGTTCCTGTAATCATACTTATTGGAGTACACATAACTGCCCTTAGATATCACAGATCCTTCTACATTTATAGCACCCGGTCTGGAAGGGATAGTAATATTATCACCATCCTCCATTCTGATATCATTATCAGTTCCTTTTAGGAGTCTCAGATTAGTCAGCCTGACAGTCAGCCTGCCTGTAGCCTTTAACTCTTTAACAAATTCAATAAATTTCTGCTTGCTCTCCAATTCTGCTTTTTTTGACTGAGCCTCTTCGCTTGATGATGCAGTAGTTATCTGGGCCGAACTTGAAGACAGGATTTCCCTCTGTAGTCGTACCGCCATTGCATCGAGGCCCTCCTGCTGACTTTTTCTCACACTTTCCCTTGTAACCTTCGACCCCTGCAAATAAGCCGCGTCCGTGTATCCACCAGCCCTTTCGATCAGGGAACTGAGGCTTTCATCCTTTGTTATTGTGTATTTGCCGGGGTATTTAACTTCACCGTATATATTTACGGTTTTATAAAGATTCCATTCGGGAACAGCCCTGATAAAGATATAATCGTTTATTTCAAGTGGTATATTATTTATCTGATCGCCCTCCATTGCCTTTAAGAGATCCACATAAAGCCGTTCCGTCCTGGGACCCGCCTGAGTAACCTTGACCCTGGTGATTTCAGCCTTATCTGACGCATAATAAACCAATCCCCCGGCCTGTGCTATAACATCCATTATGCGGGTAATCCCCGGGTTGACTCCAAAGATGCCCATTTTTTGAACAGCGCCTTCTATTGAAACAGTGCTGATGTCTTCTGCAACTGAAAAAACCTTTACCAGATCGCCATTAGTAATCGTAAAGTTCTTTTTTTCATCTTTATTTATATCAACAAGATCTCCTTCAAAAAGCTTAATGGATTGATGGTCAAAAATCCTTTGGACCTGCACCCTTCCTTTAAAAGCATTACCAGTCAGGCCGCCAGCCATTTCAATCAAATCAAGCAACCTTGTTTCACCCCTTAGTTCATAGATAGCCGGATTTTTTACATTGCCGGCAATACCGATTAGGGACCCGATAGCCGGTATGAATACCACATCTTCAGGCATAAGCCTTACGTCCTTTGTCTTATCACCCTTCAGCAACAAGTCATACATATCGAAATTAATGATTGTCTTGCCGCTCCTTTTGACCTGTATATCCCTCATCGTGCCAATCTTACCGGGACCTCCAGCTGCAAAAAGTGCGTTAACGAGAGTGGAAAGCGAGGAGACATTATAAACACCGGGGGTTCGGACATTGCCGATTACATATATATTCATGGTTCTCAATGTCCCCATGCTCACATTCATCTCAAATCCAGTGTAATACTTGGCGAACTCCCTGTGCAACACATCCTTGACCTCTTTAAAGGAAAGCCCTGTAATACCAATAATACCAATCTTCGGGAGCGTTATATTTCCGTCTCTGCTCACAGTGACATATCCCTGCCAGTCAAAACTGCCCCATACAGATATCTTTATCTCATCTCCGGGACCAAAAATATAATCCGGTCCAACCGGCACCTTATCGCTGGGAGCAAAGGTTGAAAGTGGACGGTCAAAAAGGTCATATCCGAACTGCCTCAAATATGTGGATATTACTTTCTCGGATTGTCCTGCAATAAATCGTTCGAACTGAGAAACCTCTTCCAATGACGGCCTCTGCATAATCGGACGTCCAGGGATGCCCTCCTTCATAAGACCTTCATAGGGCTGTTGCTGTTGTCCATAGGGCTGTTGCTGTTGTCCATAGGGCTGTTGCTGTTGTCCATAGGGCTGTTGCTGTTGTCCATAGGGCTGTTGCTGTTCATTTGGTATTGTCTTTGTTTCAATGGCCAGTACATTGCCATAAAACGAGATAAGCATTAATATTGCTGCAAGTCTTATTATTTTTAGCATATTATCCTCGCCAATATCATAAATGGATTTTGTTAACTTTTCCTTCTCTTCCCGAAATATATGTTAGCCTTTATCTCTTCAAACCTTTCCCTGTTTTCAGCGTCTTTTGATGCCTTCTCTATGTATTCCATAAAAAATGCGGCAAATACCGAAAAGAAAAAACCGGTCACAGCAGCTATAAGCACCATCTGTGTCCTCTTCGGTTTTATCCTTCTTTCCGGGGGGATCGCCTTTTCAATAACCTGAATCACGGTGGCATCCCTTGCCTCGTCAAGCTTCGCGGATTCATATTGCTTTAACATCAAATCATATATGCTCTCGCTGATTTTAAGATTTCTCATCTCCCTGGCATATTCTACCCCCAAGGATGGCATCCTGCCTGTAGGGGTAATTGCATCATAACCCCCTCCTTTTGATTCAAGCTTCGAGACCTCAGACTTAAGACCGTTCAATTCGCTTTCCACTTTCCGGAGGTCCGGGTTCTGTTCTGTTGAATAGGTCTTCATAACCTTGACTTGTACTTCTTTTACCGCAATCTGACCCCGCAAAGTTGCAATGCCCTGTATAGCAAGCATTGCCTGGCTGTCGATCTTTACAGCCCCTGTTTTTTCCTGAAAGTTCTTGAGACTTTCTTCAGCCTTCATAAGGGATAGCTTTGCATGTTTCAACTGTTCCTCATAAAAGAGCCTTCTCTGGGCCGCCTCCGTAACCGCAAGTCCATTAGTGAATCCCTTAAACTCCTCGACAAAGGCATTTGCCATATCAGCAGCCATCTTGGGATCTTTGTCCATTATACCTACACTTAGGATGCCGCTCTTTTTGTCATCCTGGGTAATTAGAGCGCCTGAAATAGCCTGCCGTGCATCTTCACGACTCTTTGCCTTATATAGTTCCATAAGATGGAATCTGTCTACCATACGGTCTAAAACGGGTCTGCTTTTAATAAGAGCAATGTAAAGGTCAGCCGAAGTCTTCATAAGACCGGATGCACCGCCCAAAGCTGCAGCAGCCCCGCCAAGTTGGCCCAATAACTGGGAAGCCATGCTTGACCCGCTCGTCTGCGGAGTTAGTATCTTTGTTTCAGCCTTATAAACAGGCGTCATTACAAGACTTATTATGGCTGTGATGACAGCCAGTCCCATTGTTATACCGATTATGATATTTTTGCGTTTCAGAAGGACTATAAGGTAATCGAGCAGGTTTATCTCATCGTCTTCAATTATCAACGGCTTTTCTTCCAAAGGGCCCTCCATATAATCATGAATCTGAATTCTTGGTAATTATATAATTTATCCTGTCATTTTTTCAAAACACTATCAGCTTGCTATTTCATTTACACACTATTGCATATAAATTGTTTATAACAGAACCAGGTGGGATAATATCCCATGGAGAGCCATCTAAAGATACCGATTCCAGCAAGTCTCCCTTTTTATTGTAATCCTTGACTGATAAAACTCTCAGTTTTCTTTTTTCGCAGTCTATCTCAAAAAGATTAATAGTAAAGGCATAAGCTTCATATCCCAAAGGCCTACCGCCAAACTTCCTGAGCAACCTTATCTTTTCATTGATACCTGTCTGCCCTTTTGCAATCGCCTTGGCCCAGACTATTGCCTTACCCGTGCCGGAGTGCTCAATGCTCTGATTGTCATAAGACCAGATGAATGCACTACTCTCGCTAAACTGTTTCCATTCCGGACTATTGTTTACATAACCCTTCTCAGCCGCAGAAGTCTCAATAACGGAAATTGCAAAAAATATTACAAATATCGCAATAAACTGCCAGCTCATTTTATCAGAAATCCGAATGTCCGATCTCATTGCCTTTTCCCCTTATTGACCAGCCATGTGCCTACATAAAACAGCGATGGCAATATCAGTGCTATGGCCAGATTCATTAAAAGTAATTTCCTGAATTCGGCAACCGGCTTGAGAGACAGCGCCATGCAATTGAAGTGCTCAGTCGGGTCCTTGAACTGATTGCAGTAGGCCAGCCATTCTTTTGAGATGGATTCCGTGCCTATGATATAACCATAGTAAACAGCCGACATGCCCGCAACTATTGTTACAATGAATACAATGTTCCTTGCCAAAACATAGAACCTGTTTCCGCTATGATCGACAGCATCCATTTCCTTCATCACACCACCTCGGCCCTTTCAATGCACTTCCCCCTTAGAAAAGGGGGATACAGTGGGTTGTTGCCCTCCCTCTTTACCATTTCTTAAAACCAAACCGGACAATCTTCCCGTATATATACAGATAAAAAGCGACAAATACAAAAATAGTGCAAACAAGTGAAATGGTATTTTCCTTGAACAAAAGGGCGGCCAGGTCAAAGGCCAGTACGACCGGCCATATATAAAGAGCCGTCTTTGAGTTTATTTTAGCAATCCTCATATGTATAAGGCTATGAAGATGGATCCTGTCGGGTGCAAGCGGAGACAGTCTTCTTTTGAATTTCCTTCTGTAAATTGAAAACAACGTCTCAAATACCGGGTACATGAGTATTGTCACAGGGAACAGAGGCGACATTTCCGGATGGCGATTTATCATGACAATGGAAAGCATGACAAGCATGAAACCTATGAAATAGGCCCCTCCGTCACCCAGAAATATCCTGCCCCGAGGAAAATTCAGGACAAAAAAGCCTGAAATGGAAAAAACCAGGGTCAAGACCGTTGTCAGGATAAAATAATCCCCATAACCATACGCAACAGAGGCAAAAAACAAAAGGGAGATTATTGCTACGCCGGATGCCAGACCATTAAAGCCGTCTATGATATTTATCGAGTTGGTAACCCCTGATACGGCAAATATGGTAAAGGGAACGGCAAACCAGAGAGGAAGACTGAAAAGCCCGGTATCGTAAATAACAGCATCCAGGTTGATAATCGCGACAACCGCCCCCACGGACATAAACAGCAGTCTTGTCCTGGCTGAGACATTCGCCCTGAAATCCTCATAAAAACCTATCATAAAGGCTGGAATTGATGATACGATCAAAAAATAGGACCGCACATCCAGAGTCAAGTCTTCACGTCCCAACAGTAATATTGCAGCGCATGCAAGAAAAATCCCCAGACCACCGGCCCGCGATGTAGGATCTGTGTGGAACCTCTGCGGTTTTTCAGCATCGCCGCAATCAACGCAAAAGGCCTTTCTCTTTGCAATTGAGATCACAAACAGATTCACCAAAAAAGATATCAGAAAAGAACAAATATACTGTCTCACAGTGTCATCCTAACTCCCAGGTTGCAGTTACTATCGGACCAGGTTATTGCTGAAATCGTTTAATCTTCCGTAGTTTATAACTTTTCCAACATACAATCAATCCTGTCCGGCATTGTTATTGATCAGGTACTTGGCAGCCACGGCCTGAAGCGTACACGGTGCAGGGGACCCCTGATAAAGCAGGTCAAGCGCCTCCATGTCCGTCTTCCATACCACATCTCCGGGCGCAACAAGGCATACGCTGCCCGGCTCATGTATCTTGAGCAGTTTGCCGTCCCTGAAATAATAATGCTCGCCACTTGCCTCGGTAGGATAGCTGCGAATCAAAGGCGGAATATCGTCAGGCCTGAACCAGAGCTTAATTTCCCGTTCAGCCTCTTCCTTTGTGGCCGAGGCATGGATGAGGTTATCTATCCGGGAGCCGATGGAGTTGCCTCCGGCGTCCTTCAGAGGCACGATCGTTCCGAGGGAACGTATGCAGCCGGGCCTTTGCTCTCTGGCAACATGCGGGTTTGTCGGGCCTGAGATGTCCCGTATCTTTTTTACGGCATTCTCCCCGTGGTAGACGAGGGCCACCGTCCTCCTCTTCCAGGCCTCCTCCGGGTAATGGCTCATACCCATGATATATTCTATGAGCGGCGGGTAAAAGACCTTGCCGCGATGCTCTGCGTAATGCTCCTCGGCCAGCATCCTGTTGACGTTGACTATCTTTGCTCCTGCAAAACGCAGGCCGGTGTGAAACTCCGACAATTGCAAAAGCACATATCCCGTAAGCGAGTTCTTCATCGCGTCGGGTTTAATCAGCACAAGCGTTTGTTCCAATACTTCTCTGTCCATCAAGGACCTCCTTTAAAGTCACGTTTGATAATAACGACTAAGAGCAACCAACAAAATACCTTGATAAATAAATCAGATAAGGCATGGTATGTGAGCGGCATCGGTGGACCAGTCGTAGCCATGGACGGCGTAGTGGGCCACCGCGCCTCGGAACCGGGCCGGATGCCCGGTGAGAATGAGCGAACATGTCATGCCTTGTCTGATTTACTATCATCATTCAGTTGGGAGTTCTAAGTCAATAATTCAGTTTCTCCACCAGCGACTTCACTGTATCTGCCGAGTTCCTGAAATCCTCGCTTTCCTGTTTATTCAGCTTCAGTTCCACTATTTTTTCAACACCGTCCTTACCCAGGATTACGGGCACGCCCGAATAGTAGCCTTCCACACCGTATGGACCCTTGAGAAAGGCCGCGCACGGCAGCATCCTCTTTTCATCAAGGACAATCGCCTTCACCATCTGGAAGGTCGCGGCTGCCGGCGCATAGTAGGCGCTGCCCTGCTTGAGCAACGCAACTATCTCGGCCCCGCCCTGTCTGGTGCGCTGCACTAAAGCATTTATCCTGTCCTCCGCCATCAGCTCTGTAATGGAAATGCCCTTGACGGTCGTAAACCTCGGCATCGGCACCATCAGGTCACCGTGCCCGCCCATTACCAGGGCTTCTACGTCCTCGGGCGAGACCCCGAGTTCCCAGGCTATAAATGTCCTGAACCGGGCTGAATCCAGTATTCCTCCCATGCCTAATACCTTTGAAGGCGGAAGCCCTGATACTTTAAGGCCCACCTGGGCCATGGCGTCCATCGGATTGGTCACTACAATAATTATTGCGCCGGAAGAAAATTCGATGGATCTCTTGACCACATCCGATACAACCCCGGCATTGGCAAAGAGCAGGTCGTCCCTGCTCATGCCGGGCTTCCTCGGAAACCCGGCGGTCACAACAATTACATCCGAACCCTGTGTCCGCCTGAAATCATTTGTCCCTTCTATGGCTGATGATGAGTCCCATAAAGGGCATGCCTCAGATAAATCCAGCGCCTTGCCCTGAGGCACACCTTCCATAATATCAAAGAGCACTACGTCGCAGAATCCCGAATAGACCAGCATTTGGGCCAGCGAGGCCCCGACATTACCCGCGCCTATGACCGAAACCTTCTTTTTCATATTGCTTCTCCCTCAGAAATATTTTAAAGCATTTAACTCTGCAAGCGTTTTGTCCAGGGATGCCGTGTCCTCAACATTAAAGATGCGTGCAGACGGCTCAATCCTCTTTATAAGCCCTGAAAGCACCTTGCCCGGCCCGGTCTCAACAAACGCCATGTTGCCGGCCTCAAAGAGCGTCCTTACGCAATCCTCCCAGAGGACGGCACAGCTTAGCTGTTTCAGGAGCGATTGTCTTATCTCCTCAGCGTCGGATATGAAACGGGCCTCCGTATTATTGACAAAAGGAACTGCGGCATCCTTAATCGTAATGCCGGTCAATGCCTCTGCAAACCTGCCGGCCGCCTCCGCCATCAGTTTTGAATGTGACGGCACGCTCACCGCAAGCGGTAAGGCCCTCTTTGCTCCTGCCGCCTTGGCCGCAGCCATGGCCTCTTCAACAGCTGCCTTTTCACCGGATATCACGATCTGTCCGGGGCAGTTATAATTGGCTGACGAGACATAACCGGAGGAGATGCCCGCGCATATTTCATCCATGACGGGCCTGTCCAGGCCGAGTATGGCCGCCATGAGTCCCTTGCCTTCCGGCACGGCCTCCTGCATTATCCTTCCCCTTGCCTCCGTAATCCTGACAGCCTCCGGAAAAGAGATGCTCCCTGTAGCTACAAGGGCCGAGTATTCACCGAGACTGTGACCTGAAACAGCCGATGGCCTGACACCCCTGAGACCAAGGGCCGCACATGCGGCAATGCTCGCAGTCAGCAGACAGGGCTGTGTCCTCATGGTTTTATTGAGTTCTTCGGAAGGGCCAATGAAACTGAGTTCAGCTACATCATATCCGAGGACATCGGACGCCTCTGTGTATAAGGCCTTTACCTCGTCAAATTTTTCGTATAGGTCCCGGCCCATGCCCACTGCCTGTGAACCCTGTCCGGGAAAGACAAAGCATGTCCCCATCCTAACCCCACGAGCGACTAACGGAATGACCCGACAAATGAATCAGGCAAGGCATGGTATGAGAGCGGCTTCGGAGGTCCTGGCGGAACCATGGACGGCGAAGCGGACCTCCGCGCCTCGGAGCCCCGCCGGATGCGGGGCGAGAATGAGCGAACATACCATGCATTGTCTGATTAACTATCATCATTTAGTTAGAGGCTCTTCAACTCCTTAAGTTTTTTGATCAACTGGGGAACGACCTCGTAAATGTCGCCGATTATGCCGAATGTGGCAACGTTGAATATAGGGGCCTCCGGATTTTTGTTTATCGCTATTACAATGTCCGATGAAGACATGCCCACAAGGTGCTGCACTGCCCCGGAAATCCCGCAGGCAATATATATCCTGGGGCAGACTGTCTTGCCTGTCTGTCCCACCTGATGGCTGTATTGTATCCAGCCCTCGTCAACAGCAGCCCTGGATGCCCCGACCGTTCCGCCAAGCACCTCGGCAAGTTCTTCGAGCATCCTGAATCCTTCGGGCTTGCCAACACCCCTGCCCCCCGACACTATGAACTCCGCCTCCTGGAGATTTACCTTGCAGGAGGATACCTCCTTGACCGTATCAATGACCTTGGTCCTGCATGTAAGGCCGTCGGCAGGGAGTGTTATAATCTCACCCTTCGCGTCTTCCCTGTATGGTCCCCTCTTCATGACCCTGGGCCTGACAGTCGCAATCTGGGGCCTGTTATCAGGACAAAGGATTGTGGCCATTATGTTGCCGCCGAAGGCAGGCCTTATCTGAAGAAGATTTCCGGTCTCACTGTCTATCTCAAGAGCGGTACAATCTGCCGTAAGTCCGGTCCTGAGCCTTGCGGCAACCCTTGGAATAAACGAGCGGCCTATGGGAGTAGCGCCGGCCAGTACGATTTCCGGTTTTTTGTCCTTTATAAGATTGATAAGAAACTGGGAATAAGGCTCGTCGTTGAACTTATCAAATATTGGATCCGGGCAATGATAGACCTTATCCGCGCCCCACTTTATGAGTTCCTTGGCCTCAGCTTCACTTGAGCCCATTAATACCGCGCATAGCTCGGTTTTACGCTCCTCAGCCAGCTTTTTACCGATGCCGAGGAGTTCAAGGGCCACCGACGCAATGTATCCGTCCCTTTGTTCGGCAAATATCCATACCCCTTTGTAAGCTGATAGATCGGAAGGCGCCCCCGCGTCTCCTGGCTCGGCTATCTCTAAAATAGCGCCTTCTGGACATATACTCAGGCATGCCCTGCAGAACTGGCAATATTCGTTTATAAAGGCCTTTTCGTCCTTTATAACTATGGATGTGAACGGGCAGGAATCAACGCACTGACCGCAGCCGGTGCACCTTTCTCTATTGACCTCTATACGCATTTTGCCCCCTTCAGTTCAGCTATAAGGGCATTGACCTGCTCTTCAACGCTGCCCTGAAGCATCTTCCTGTCCGTCTTTGCCTCGGGGGCAAAGATGTTCCTGACCTGAGTGGGAGAACCCTTCAACCCCACGTTTTCGGGTTCGGCTCCTATCGCAACGGCATCCATCCTGGTGATGACCGCCTTTTTTGCCGCCATCTTGCCCTTCAGCGAGGGCAGTCTGGGGGCATTTATTTCTTTTACCACGGTTATGAGGACAGGCAGTGAGGACTCTACAACATCATATCCGTCGTCCATCAGCCTCTGAACGCGTATGGAAACATCCGTAACTTCCTCAATGTTCCTGACATAAGCTATGTGAGGGACGTTCAGAAACTCCGCAACTTCCGGCCCGACCTGGGCCGTATCGCCGTCAATGGCCTGTTTGCCGCAAAGTATGATGTCAAAGCCAAGTTTCTCTATGGCTTTATAGAGGGCATATGAGGTGGCCCAGGTATCTGCGCCGGCAAACGCCCGGTCCGAGATCAGCCTTACATCATCAGCGCCCATTGATACGGCCTCCCTGAGTGCATCCTCGGCCTGGGGCGGCCCCATTGTGATGACGGTAACCCTGGCCCCATTGGTCTCCTTTATCTTTAAAGCGGCCTCAATTGCATGAAGGTCATATGGATTTATGATACTCGGGACACCTTCCCTGATAAGGGTGTTGGTCTCAGGGTTTATCCTGACCTCGGCAGTATCAGGGACCTGTTTTATACATACTATGATATTCAAGAAACGCCTCCCTCCATCATTTTTTAGATTTCAGCGACAGTCGTACTACTGAGGACTATGGGAAAACCGACAGCAACCGTCGTTCGCAACAAAAAAAGATTTGAAATTATACCCTTAATGGCTTTTTTCTTTCAACATTGACGGACTCGTCAAAAGCATGCAAAGGCTCGGAATATAATGGTGGGCCTATTGAACCATACTGCTGAACCAAGTACTGAAGTGTAAAAGAGAGACTTGACCTATCAGTCAATGTCAGATTCTGTATGAATTAGGGGTCAAAGAAGAGCCTCAAGTCACAGAGAGGACTCTCCTGCTTCCCGACAGCAGCATTTCGCCAGGCTCGTCGATTTTACGGCGTATACCTGCAAGTCCGCAAAACTCTCTGCTTCATCTAATGCTTGATTTCCGAAAGGAACGGTTATAATCTGCTCGTCACTTGACTTCTAATATTTCCAGCGTTCCCCCAGAATTACTTGAACGGTTCGACATTGATTTTCTTCCTTATTCTCTCTATCTATGCGGACGGCTTATGTGCTATATTTTATCGTTACCGGATAAAAATAACATTTAAAATCATTATCGGAGAGAGAGTAAGCAAAACATGGATAACCGTTTTTTTGAGAAGCCAATTCTAAACTCACCATACGGGTATCCTGCTCGTCACTGGGAGCTTGATAGTTTCGGCCAGCCGACACAGCAGATCATCGAAAGACGCCGCAGTGCCGAATTCATCACACCGATTCCCAAACCCAGAAAGCGCACCGGAATAGCCGACCAGCAACGTATGGTCTTTGACGAGGGGAAGGGTCTATCTTCACAGAAACAGATGTACGATCCCACGCCGGTCATCAATGCCCTTCGCAAACATGTGGACCGGTGGCGCGTCATACCGAATCCGGGCAACTGGCAGGTCACACCTGAAACAGCCCGCCTGCTTCAACACTGGAGGCATCACCAGTTCACCGGCGTCCGACCGTTCTTCTGTCAGGTCGAAGCTGTGGAAACCGCTATTTGGCTGACAGAGGTCGCCTCTAATGATAAGTCCGGGAAAAGTTTTCTTGAGCATCTATCCAATGCCAACAACGACGCGAATCCTGACTTAATGAGACTGGCGCTTAAACTGGCCACAGGCGCAGGTAAGACCACCGTTATGGCCATGCTGATTGCCTGGCAGACCATCAATGCAGTGCGTCGGCCCAACAGCAAAAAGTTTACGCGGGGATTTCTGGTTGTCACGCCCGGTCTGATGGGCATGAAAAGTATAATGGTCCTGAACGACGAGGCCCACCACTGCTACCGAGAAAAACCCGACCACGCTGACGATGATGAAAATCTCAAAGGTGACGACAAGAAAGAGGCTGAGAAGAACAACGAGGCCGCCCGTCTCTGGATTTCAGGCCTTGAAATAGTCAACCGCAAGCTCGGTGTTAACCGAGTTTTTGACCTCTCGGCAACACCATTTTTTCTGAGCGGCTCAGGCTACGCCGAAGGAACGTTGTTCCCATGGACGATGAGCGATTTCTCCCTGATGGATGCGATAGAATGCGGGATCGTCAAGTTGCCCC
>Ga0315281_10010929_pt1 | contig 12460 bp, 7 predicted proteins | sample YL17G07_0_MG_FD_204540 | JGI IMG/M metagenome (GOLD analysis project Ga0315281, IMG submission 204540) | Sediment microbial communities from Yellowstone Lake, YNP, Wyoming, USA - YL17G07_0 | ecosystem: Environmental > Aquatic > Freshwater > Lake > Sediment | place: USA: Wyoming | collected... | reverse complement strand
TTGTCGTAGAACGAATCTTTATTTCTGTATATATTATTCTCTTGGGGGTCAGTGTGCCTACTTTTCTGAGAACCTTTGACAAGCCTTCTCTACCTGCCTCATTTTTCATCTTCCCTCTTATTTTCAATTACACCCTGCTGATGGGATTTTACAGTTACATTGTGGCTGTTCCAATGTTCCTCCTTGCTTTATCCTTTGCCTGGAGAATTCGCAATAGTTCACCTTTCTGCAAATTTGTTTGTTTTAATGCACTGGGGTTTACCATCTTTTATTTCCACTTGATACCATTCGTTTTTTTCATACTATCACTGATGATCATTACCATGGTCGAATCAACCGGTTACAAGAAAAAGTTCAACAATCTGTTAAAGCTCTTAGTCATTATATCGCCCTCCATTCTGAACTTCATTTACTATTTTAGACTCGGTACAAGTCGTCTCTTACCAGATTTTTCTTATCTCCTATACTTCCCTCATTTTGTCCGTTTATTAACAGAATTTTTATTTTTTTCAACGGTCAATTTCTTGCCATGGCAGATTTTACCTGCTTCCCTCTTTACGTTTCTAATTGTATTGCTTAGTTATCATTCCGGGAAAAACATTTACGGAAGAAAAATGCAAGGTGGTAATGTCACCTCCTCGGAAAAGGTACTCTTGTATCTCACATTACTGCTGATCTTCATTTATCTGTTTGCTCCGTTCAGTTTCGGAGGCGGCTTATACTTCAATGAGCGGCTTCCCTGGGTGATTCTTCTCATTGCCTTGCCTCTTCTACAAATCCCGGAATCTGTTATCTTTAGGCGAATTACTTCGTATGCCATTATGGGTATCGCCAGTATTTTTTTGGTATTTAACGCTGTTATACTAAGGCAACAAAGTGGCAAGATTGAGGAGTTTCTAAGTGGATTTCATATGGAATTACCAAAAGGAGCCCTTGTAATGAGTTACAAACCCAAGGATCCACAAAAGACGACTGTGGATATCTTGTTGCATACTGCATCATATTATGGAATTTTTAAAGGGTGCGTCGATATCGGAAATTATGAGGCTGCTACGGATATTTTTCCCGTGCGTTTTAACAAAACTATGCCGGCGACACCACCTGAACGCCAAATCAGCTATAAAGCAAAAACAATTAATTGGGCGAGTTACCCAGCCATTGAATATCTCTTGGGCTGGGAGATTGATGACAAAGAGAAAGAAGGTTTGAATAAATATTATCGAATCATCTGGGAAAAGGATCAATTTAGCATGTGGCAAAGAAGGGTTAAATAGCATGAAGTTGAGTATTATTATGCCCTGTTACAATGAGATTAACACGATAGATACTATTGTTGAGTCAGTAAGAAAAGTGCCCTATCATAATAAAGAGATAATCATAGTTGATGACTGTTCGACAGACGGCACAAGAGAAAAACTGAATAATCGGATTGAATCTTTAGTGGAAAAAGTAATTTATCATGATCACAATCAAGGCAAAGGAGCTGCCTTACGTTCAGGCATCAAGGCTGCAACAGGCGACATACTAATTATCCAGGATACAGACCTGGAATATGATCCAAACGAGATTCCCGTGGTTATTCAACCGATATTGGATGGAAAGGCTGATGTTGTTTTTGGGTCGCGGTTTATGGGCGGACAACCACATCGAGTCGTGTACATTTGGCATATGGTTGGAAATAAAATACTGACAACTATATCAAACATGTTAACTAATATAAATCTAACAGACATAGAGACCTGCTATAAGGCATTCAGGAAAGAGGTATTGCAATCAATTGAAATAGAAGAAAACAGGTTTGGCTTTGAACCTGAGATCACTATCAAGGTAGCAAAAAAGAAAGTCAGAATATATGAAGTAGGTATTTCATATTATGGACGAACCTACGAAGAAGGCAAAAAAATTGGTTGGAAAGATGGAGTTAGAGCAATCTACTGTATTCTAAAATATAGTTTATTTTCGAAAGAATAAATATTATTTCAACATTGTCCGTCGAAGCCATGCCCGATGCCTTTAGACGTGCCGGGATATCCATAGAATATTATCTGAGAATCTGAAAAAGGTTACTATAGTCATCCGTCCAGATGCGGAGGTTCGGGCTGATAGGAATATTTTTTGCGACTCGAAGAATATTCGACGACCGGAGAGGCGCCGATGTGATGAGCACCCATTGGGACCGGTAGACTCCACGATTCTGATCGTCAGAATTCTCGATTAACACCACATACTTCTCGAGCGATCGGCTTAACTGTTCCACGACAGGTGCCAGGTTAAGGTAACGGTTACTGATATGGATGGCTAAAATGCCCGTGGTTTTCAGATGGCGGAAATAGAGTTCCATAGCCTGCCGCGTCAGGAGGTGAACAGGGATTGAGTCACCGGAAAATGCGTCGACCACTAAGAGATCGTAGTGCTGGTTCGGTTCTCGCTCGAGGGAGAGACGGCCGTCTCCTATAACCACGTCCACCTTTCCTAACGCGTCTGATAAATATGTAAACTGATCCCTTGCGATGGTCTCGACCAGCGGATTGATTTCATAAAAGTGGAACACGTCCCCGGGTTCCGCATATGAGGCCAAGATACCGGCTCCGAGGCCGATGACGCCGGCCTTGATCGGAGAGCGGCGGAGGGCCTTTATTGCCAGACCCACGCCCGATTCCGGCCCGAAGTAGGAAGTGTGGTCACGACGCCGATCCGTCGCGACAAATTGCTTTCCGTGATTAATGAACCCATGCACGAGTAACCTTGACTCGCTCCCGGTCCCGACATCTGATTTCAGGACTCGGAGCACCCCGTAAAAGTTCCTCGCCATCACCAGTGGCGCTCTTTCAAAAGCAGTTATATTCGAATACGCTGAGGTAGTGACAAATAAAACTACGACAAAACTCCCGGCAGCAGCGGCTTTCCACTGCCGGTGAGGAAGCAAAAAGAGTAAAAGGATCGCACATGCAACAAGCGCTAAATTCAACTCAAAAAACCCGTTCAGAACTCGAGGTGCTATCAGCCCCACGAGCAGTCCGCCGAGAGCGCCACCGACCGAGAGCATCAGATAGAACGATGTGAGATATCGGGGTGCAGGCTTGCGCTGAACTAGCTCCCCATGGCAAAACATGCAACAGAGGAACAATCCCCCGGAGAAGACAGGTATGATCAGTTTCAGACTGGTATGCGAGCCCCATGATGTGAGGCCGTAAGTCATTCCGGCGAGGGCAAACATCAGAAGCCACGAAAATATTTTCCGATTATAGAACTGCTCGTAGTCGAAGCAAATAACAAAAGTAAGAAGATACAGGCTAAGAGGAAGAATCCAGAGGAAGGGGACGGATGCCACATTTTGGGTTAGATGGTTTGTCACCGCAAGCAGGAGAGAAGAGGAACAACACGACAGGAGCAGCCATATTATCTGTTCCCGTATCCGGGGCGGGTGCAATGCGGCTCTGGCCACCTTCTTTTTATCCTGCGGTGCCGCCGCCTCGGTTGCCTCATTCCCGCTGCTCACGATAGCGACTATCAAACAGAGGATTACAAATACTGCAAAGGCAACAGACCAGCCTTCTGATTGCTGCCGGAGCGTAAAGGCCGGCTCAACCAGAAAAGGATAGGCCAAAAGCCCCAGGAGCGACGACAAATTCGAAAGTCCAAAGAGACGATACGGAATCGCTGTCTGGAAATTCCTCGCATACCATGCCTGAAGGAGCGGGCTGGTAGTCGAGAGAAGGAAGTATGGAAGCCCCACGGAAACTGTCAGGAGCCCCAGGATGCGCGCTATAGGCTCTTCGCTTCCTGCCGGCTTCCACGAAAGCGCAGGGGTCAACGGCAACAGAAAGAGGCTCGCGCTTAACAAGAATGCATGTACTGCAAACTGCGTTCTATGATTGAACCAGCGAATGGACCAGTGTGCATAGAGATATCCCAGGAGGAGCACGGTCTGGAAGAACAGCATAGCGGTGATCCAGACAGCGGCAGCGCCACCGAACCAGGGAAGAATCATCTTCGCAATCATCGGTTGGATCTGGAACAGCAAAAAAGCACTCAGAAAAATAGTAGAGATATAAAGGAGCTTTTTAATTCTTTTTCCCTTCAGACCGCTGGATATCCTCATTTATACTAGGTAATTCATTCAATTTTAGCAAATTTCAAATGTGAAGACGAAGTGAGAAAAGTAAAACGATGAAGAGGTCTACTATCCAGTTGATCGCAATAGAAAAAACATATTGATATAGCGCAAACTAATATAGTAAAAAATAGGAATTTTAAATAATGTCAAAGGTTATATCTATAGTTATCTTATCGCTCGTTTCCCTAATAATAACATTGCCCCTTTTTCTCTCAAATAGTCTTATCATTTCGCAAGATATCCTCTGGCACTTTGTATGGTCAGAGCAGTTTTATAAAGCTTTGATGGAGGGCGTCCTGTATCCGCGGTGGGTTGATACACCTTTTGGTTACGGAAGCCCCACCTTTCTATTCTATGCCCCTCTCGGTTTCTACGTAATCAGTTTGATAAATATGATCACAAACTCAATTCTCCTGTCTATGAAGGTTGCCATATATCTCGGTTTTTTCCTTTCGGGCCTTAGCATGTATTTTTTTGCAAGGAAACTCAACGGTGAGCGTGCGGGATTAGTCTCCGGAGTCCTCTATCAACTTATACCTTACCATGTCTTTGACCTCTTCAGCCGGGGCGTTGTACCGGAACTCTTTGCCTTTGTTTGGTTTCCCTTAATCCTCCTTTACACAAGAAAAATATTCACTGATGGAAAATCTTCTTCATTAGCGTGCATGAGTTTTTCCTACGCAGGACTAATATTGACCCATCTTGTTTCATCCTTCATGTTTACTTTCGTGATGGTCGGTTACGGACTATATTTATCTCGGATCGAAAAAAAGAGGGGTTTGCCCAGAATGGTCTTAGCGATGATCTTTGGCCTCGGTCTATCATCTGTTTACTTGCTGCCTGTAATCTTTGAAAGGAGTTTTACTCATATAGAACTCATCAAAATACTTAATTTTAAGGACTCCTTTTTATTCATAAAAAATAACCTTGTAAAGAGAGAGTTTTATCCAATCATTCATGGAATTGTGATATTAGAGATAACATTTTTAATATTTTCTTTCTTACTGATAAGAAAAAAAATAATTAAATCTGATAATATTTTTTTTGTTTTGCTGCTCCTCATTAGTCTGTTTCTGACAACGCCGTTATCTGTGTTCATATGGAGATATACGCCTGAGTTTTCCAATCTTCAATTTCCCTGGAGGTGGTTGGCATTCTCGGGTCTTTCGGTCTCCGTTATTGGAGGCAACCTCATTGGTAATTTCAAAGGAGAAATCCAGAGATCTACGGGGATATTTTTCTTAACGCTTGTTGTCATATCTTTTTTTATGATGCTTCAGATTTCTTTTTTTAAAAAGGGGGAGATTGAACGATGGCGTACACATCCCGGTTTATTTTCACCCTTTGAGTATCGGCCAGTGTGGCTGACCGATCCCGGAAGAATTCTGCTTCCTGTAGAAAAAGTCACAATTATAAAAGGGGACGGTTCTATTTCCATTACTGATTGGAAATCGAATCGACGTGTGTTATCCACCACCGGGTACACCCCTTTAACGATAAAGTTTTCGACATTTTTCTATCCTGGGTGGACAGCGAGAACAGATGGCCTTAACGCGCAAATTGCGGTAGATAAGGATAGTGGCGCAATGCTGATTGATATTCCGAAAGGTCAACACGTGCTTGAATTAAAGTTTATTGATACGTCATTGAGATATTATGCAAAGCTCATCTCTTTAGGTTTCTGTTTCATAATTATTCTGCTTGTATTGTATCCGCTTAGATCTGGACAGGGTTCTACAGTATGACGTATAAATGCATAGATCGCATGAAAAATACATTTTTAAGCATTTTACTTTTACTTTTTCTTTCTGCATTAGTCATGCTAAGACAGCTTACATCGACGTCTTTTTTTTCATGTTTCATAAGTGATACTTTTACATATACGAGCTGGGCATGGCAGTTTACAGAGGCACTAAAGGAAGGAATAGTTTATCCACGATGGATCCCTCTTAATTTCTGGGGTTATGGGAGTCCTACGTTCATTCTTTATCCCCCTTTAGCTTTTTATCTTGTTGCATTTTTCAATATTTTTACAGACTCAGTGATAGTAGCTATGAATATAACCAAATTTACAGCTTTATTTATTTCAGCCACAGGCATGTTTTTCCTTGTCAAAGAATTTTATTCTGAGAAAATTGCCCTATTCACAGCAACTTTTTTTATATTGTTTCCTTTTAATGTCTTTTGGATATATCTCGGTGCCTCTTTTGCTAGTCCCGTTTCTGTAATATGGTTTTCACCAATCTTGCTTTTCATATATAAATATTTTATTCATCGAAAGTATAAATATGTGTTAGTTGCCGGTGCTTTATATGGAGGATTAATCTCTACTCACTTGATAACAGCCTATATGTTTACGTTTGTAATAATTTTTTTTATACTTTATTTATCGGTAGTGAAAAAATACCCGGTAGGTGTTGTAAGCATCCCCATTGTGTTTTTGACAGGAATTTTAGTATCAGCTGCCTATTTTTTACCATTATTCTATGAAAAGCAATTATTTAATCTCAAGGATTTCGGGGGCGGTTCTACATTCTCTGAGTTTTTTGTTCTGCCAAAACTAATAGATAACTTGCCAGCATCTCACTTCTGGCCAGTTTTTTACAACCATTATGTAACATATATTATTTTTTTCTGCATCTTATTGATATTATTTTTTTTCCAACGGTTAAAACTGAAGCAGCTTGATAATATTGATACCATAAAATCAATTAATAATTTTTTCTTAGGGGTAGCAGTAGTCAGTCTATTTTTCTTATTTGGAGCATCAACATTCATTTGGAAATCTGTCCCATTTTTTGAGAATATTCAATTCCCTGTCAGGTGGCTGACAATCACTTATTTTAGTGTTGTAGTTTTATCCGCTATTAATATTCAAACTTTATATATAACTTATGGCAAAAAAAGAAAATTGTACTATTTGCTTGTAGCCTTTCTATTTCTGATATGCCTCGTGTTAGATTTTAAATATATTGACATAGCCAAGGTGTTCACCGAGCACGAATTGATACCCTTTAGATCTGTAAATTGGGCAATGGAGCACCTTCCGGTATGGGTAAACGTAAACAAGGTTAGTAAGGACAATGACTCCCGAAACAGAATTATTATAATCGAGGGAGAAGGAAAAGCCGAAATTACAGTGTGGAAATCTGCCGAGAGGGCTATCGCCGTGAATGCCCTAAAACCGCTCATATTAAAAGTCCGGACTTTTAATTTCCCTGGCTGGAAAGCTTACGTAGATGATCGGCAAACAAAATTAAGAACGACAGAAGGTGAAGGCGCCATGCTGATTGACATCCCTAAAGGAAAACATGCGCTGACCCTAAAATTTCAGGACACTCCAATCAGGTATTACTCCAAAATCATTTCGCTATTTTCCTTTGTCATCCTGATTTTTTTGCTAATCTTGCAACGGAAAAAAAAGGAAAAATAGGTGATGAGAGGACTCAACCCGGAAAATCAGATCGGTGATCGAGCAAGTGGACAAATTAGACCCTTTTGTTTTATAAAATTATATGCGCATTAGGACCTATTTTGTTAATTCCTTTGTGGTCCACGCAGTCTTTTTAATCTATCTTTTTTCATTACCTCTCCAGAGAACAATAATTCAGTCCGGGTCATACAATGCCTATTTTGTTTCTTTGCAAAGTGAAGGAAAGAAAACGTCAAACATGTCCTCAGCGCGTGGTACAAAAAAGCCGGAGGTACACAGCAAGGTTAAGGATAAAGAGACTCGCCCGGAGACAAGGGAACCCGTTGCGAGTAAAGTGAACGAAAGCCCGGAGGAAGCAACACCTGTAGAGAAACCAGACGACAAAGCAAGAGAGCAGGTCGAAGAAAAACCGGCACAGGTAGCCGAAGTCAAAGAACCCGAAGAATTTCAACAAGTTACAGAGGCTCAACAGAAAGAGGCGCCCGCGTTAGTAGAAAAAAAGCAGGAAACACCAAAAAGCGAAGTTCCTGAAACCAAGAAAAATGAAACAACAATAGCAATCAAAGAAGCAGCTCCTATGCCCCCTTCGCCGGACTTTTCCAAAGTTGATAAAACCAGCTTCATTGAAAAACAGGGTATCACCATTTTGCCTTATGAGGAAAAACCATCTGAAAAATCAATGGACGTTGCAAAATTAGCAATGGATAAGGAAACAGAAAAAAGATTAGAGCCTGAAAAGAAAGAAGCTTTGCAAGAAAAGGTAATTCCAAGAACTGAAGTTAAAGAAAAAACTGCCATGCCTCAAAAAATTGAAGAACCTCTGAATGAAATCCCTGAGGGCGAAAAGCCAGATATAAAAGAATCGGAGAGGATCGAAGCTGCGCAAAATACGCAAGCTAACGTTTCTGAAGCTGGTAAATCACCCTTAATCGACAAACCATCAACTCAGGGGAGAGTTTCCTCACCTGAGTTTCAGAAGACCACCGGATCTCGAGAAAGCGAAAAAAATTCAAAAGCAGAGTCGCTTTCGCAGCGGAGCAAGATTGTACGTTCCGCATCTGAAGAGGGCCTGTCAGCAACAACAGTCAAAGGCAAACCAAAAATAGGCAAGGGAATATCTTTGCGAGCAGGCTCAGACAAGAACCGCGTCCCCTCTCCACAAGGATTGAAAGACGCAGCATTGTTCGGCGAGGTTCAAGGAGAACCTACGGTTCAGGGGTCGGCTACTGAACAAATCAAACAATCTTCACAAGAGGGTTATTCTCCCGGCCAAGACGAGGGAAAACAACAGCCAAGGACCCAGGCAAAACAAGAAAGCCAAGGAAATACCGTAGCTGGGGGAAAAGAATTTTTAGTCGGCATACCTGTTTCTGAAGCTCTCATTCCCTGCGATCTCAAAATCGAGGTTGCATTACGGAAGCCTTCTGCATTTCATTCTGAGCCTGTAATACAAAAAGCGCCAGTGACTGCGGCTACTACAGAACAAAAGAATATGCCAAAGGCCACAGAGATAACTCAAATATCTTTAGAAGAGGTTAGTGACAGAATTAAAGTGCAGATCACGGGTAACGGTTCAATGAGACCGAAAGTCTTCACCTTAGACAAGAACAGAATCGTTATAGATATCCCAAATGTTGTGATGAATTCCCAACTCCCATCCAACCTTGCAGCACCTCTCAAAGACATGCGATCGGGGAAGTATAAGGATAAGAGCAGACTTGTCCTTGAACTCAATGAAAAGATGCCTTTTGACGTGTCATCAGCAGGGGACACCTTTATCGTCTCCGTACAAAAGCCCGGAATCAAACCTCACCCTATCCCCGGCGAGCAAGAGGCTCAGGAAAAAATAGAAGCCAAAGAACTTAAGGAAACTGAAATATCAAATATCACAATGCACCTTTTAAAGAATCCTCACCCGAAGTCCGATCAAAGGGAAAAACAGAATGAGGTAACCCTTTTAGAGGGGATAAGAGAAGCACAGAGTGGAGATAAATCAACAGTCAAGAGAGCATTTTCCGTTTTAAGAACTGCCGAGGGAGCCTACACGTTTGTTGTGAGAAATGAAGAGAAGGAACCTTACGAAACCGATCTTGTGTTCCTTATTTTTCAGGGCAAGAAAGGGGAGAGGACGAAGAAGTTCGCAGCCGTAAGGCTGTCTCCTCATACCTCAGTACGATTTAAGTTTCTCCTCCCCGATGCAATATTCTGGGACGATGAAGAGTATTTCTCTGGTAAAATAGAGAATTCAGATACAATGACCAAATTTAATGAAAGAACAGGAATCGTATGGAAGGAGACAAAAGATGAATGACGGAGGTTTAACATGGCAGAGTTTTTAGGCCAAAAACTGATAAAAGCACAAGCTATTACAGAGAGACAACTCGAAAAGGCCATTGAACGGCAAAGATACCACGGGGGAAGATTGGGCCACAATCTCGTTGCCCTCGGCTTTATAAAGGCAGAAGAATTGAACAATTTTCTTGAGGCATACCCCCACGTCCCAAAATCGGTGGAACAAACAGGACTCGATCTGTCTTTCATAGCCGATCTCGTGTTAAAGCATATCCTTTTCATGGGTGAGTTCAAACTCTCGGACTTGTCAGAGGCTATTAAACTGCCTGTCGCGATTGTGGATTCTGCGATAGAGGTGCTGAGGCGGGAGAAACTCGTAGAAATCAAGGGGGCTGCTGAATATGCAAGGTCAACGTATAATTTCACCATTACAGGGCAAGGGAAAAACAGGGCTGGAGAACTCCTTGAAATATGCCGGTATGTTGGACCCGCTCCTGTCCCTTTAGATGAATACAGGAGGATTGTAGAATTTCAGACGGTGAGGAACATCGTTGTGGATGAAGGAGTCGTAAAAAAAGCTTTCTCTCATCTCATTTTAGGTGAAAGATTGTTGAAGCGCCTGGGTCCTGCCATTAGTTGCGGAAGGGCAATATTTATTTATGGTCCTGCCGGAAACGGCAAGACAACAATAGCTGAGACTATAGGGAAGGTCCTTCCTGGTACTGTACATATTCCCTATGCACTTATTGTGGGTGGCCAGATTATAACCATGTATGATCCTGTAAGTCATATTCCCTGTAATGATGACAAAACAGAAGATGTTGACAAGAGATGGATGTGCATAAGAAGGCCTGTCATTATGACAGGAGGAGAACTCACTCTGCAGACACTCGACCTCGACTTCAACTCTATCTCTAAGTTTTACGAGGCTTCCCTTCAGTTAAAGGCAAACAATGGCCTCTTTATCGTTGATGATTTTGGGAGACAACGGATGGAGCCCCAGCATCTCCTCAACAGATGGATTGTACCCCTTGAGAGATGTACTGATTTCATGACCCTCCATACTGGTATGAAATTCGATGTTCCCTTTGATCAGCTCGTCATATTTGCTACAAACCTTGAGCCGAAAAAACTTGTAGATGAGGCTTTCTTAAGGAGGATACGATACAAGATTAAAATAGACCATCCAACAGAGGATGAATATGAGGCAATTTTTAAGAAGATTTGTGCGTCGAACGACGTTCAATTTAAAAAGAATGTGTTTGACCTTATCCTGAAAAATTATAAGAAACTTGGCGTCAAACTCAATGCCTGTCACCCAAGAGATCTCATAGAACACGTCATAGACGATGCACACTATTATAACCATACCCCTGAGCTAACCCCCGAAAGCGTGGTAACCGCCTGGGAAAACTATTTTGTAGAAATGTAACTACTGTTGTGTATTTAACTCATCTTTACAATGACGCTCCTGCTGTCATTCCCGTGAAAACGGGAATCCAGAAACAAAAAGAATGGATTCCGGGTCAAGCCCGGAATGACAATAAGTAAAGGTATTACGGATACAATACACTACTATTTAGGACTTAAATTATAGGGTCATATGATTTGAGGATTCCAGTGGCCGAGTGATATTGTTAACACTTGACCTCTTGACTCTTTGAATCCCTGATTCCTATTGTATTGATCCCCCGACCCTTTTTAGAAACTAAACCTTCAAAAAAGAATTATAATAAAAAAAATGGTAACCGAAAAATCTCTGCAAGGAAGTATCTCAATAGTTATCGCCGCTTATAACGAAGAGAGAAGGATAATTCCTTCACTGTTTAGGATAAAAGAATATTGCATCGAGCAGGGTATAGATTATGAAATATTTGTTGTTGATGACGGAAGCACTGATAGTACTCATAAGATAGCGAAAGATCTAATCAGAGACATACCTTATCTCAAGGTTATAAGTTATATAGCCAATAAGGGAAAAGGTTATGCGCTGCGACAAGGGGTACTCGCGTCGAAGGGTGCGGTGATCCTGTTGACTGATGCGGATCTCTCTACCCCTATAGAAGAACTTTCAAAATTGCTGCCTCTTATTAATGACGATAAATGCGACGTTGCTATTGGGTCGAGGGCTCTTGCGTTCAGTGAGATTATTAAGAAACAACCCTGGTGGAGACAGAGTATGGGCAAGTTTTTCAATAGGTTGGTAAAATCGCTGGTATTAGAAGACTTCAGCGATACCCAGTGTGGTTTCAAGTTGTTTCGAGGAAACATCGCAAGAGGTTTGTTCAAGGAAGCGCGGATAGATAGGTTCGCTTACGACGTAGAAATCCTGACCATCGCCAAAAAGAGGGGATACAGGATAGCGGAGGTGCCGGTCAGGTGGATTAATTCACCGGAATCGAAAGTAAATCCCATTCGAGATTCTCTCCAGATGCTCGGAGATCTTTTAACAATAAGGATGACTGTGGGCAAAATAAGAAAATAATAGCTCCTGTCATCTGATGGGATAGAGGTGGTCGGGTTTGTTTAGACAACCTGAAGCAGTTTTTAAGTGATAAGCTACCCCGGTTCATGCCGCTACCTGCATCTGAGGTAGTGTGCTCCAGTAAACCTTATCC
>Ga0315281_10010928_pt1 | contig 12463 bp, 13 predicted proteins | sample YL17G07_0_MG_FD_204540 | JGI IMG/M metagenome (GOLD analysis project Ga0315281, IMG submission 204540) | Sediment microbial communities from Yellowstone Lake, YNP, Wyoming, USA - YL17G07_0 | ecosystem: Environmental > Aquatic > Freshwater > Lake > Sediment | place: USA: Wyoming | collected... | reverse complement strand
GGGCAAAAATGTCATTTTTCTAGGACCGCCAGGGGTCGGTAAAACCCATTTGGCCTTGGCTCTCGGTCTTGAAGCTATCTTAAAGGGCTACGAGACTCGCTGTATGAAACTAAATGAGTTTATCGACGCTGTGCGGCGAGCTGCCGACACAAGCATTACCCGCTTACACCGCTCCCTAGTAGCCCCTAGACTACTTGTATTGGATGATATAGATTACTACACCACAGGCGAGGACGCTGGTAGATTTCTGTTTGACGTAGTCAAACAACGACATGAGGATAAAGTCTCTACTATTATTACCTCAAATAAGAACCCCAAGGATTGGGGGAATTTATTCGGTAGTCCTGAACGAGCTGGAGCCGCCATGGATCGAATCTTTGATCAATCACGAAGTATCATAATTAATATCAATGGAGGTAGTTCACATCGTGTGCCCAGGCCACCAGAACAACTCGCCTCTGGGGTCAATTCTATAGCTACACCAGGACAGGGTAAGTTGAAGAGTTTAATCAGTAGCGCTAGCAAAAGCATGCTGCGAAGAGAAACATAGTACTTATAGGTATTCTGTCTCATTTTCGCTCACCCCTGATGGAATGTTCCTGACCGTCATGCTCAGCCAAGTAGTGCACCAAAGGTGACCGGAATACCCTGTGACGTTTATGACAATTGACATGTTAATTTAACAGCACTATTATGAACCCATATCATTAAGCATAAGTGGGAAGAAATTATGACCAATAAACTTCAAAAAAACCAGAACGGTATAGCTCATGTCTTATTAGCAGTACTAGTAGTAGCGGTTGTAGCCGCGATAGGGCTAGTTGCCTGGAAGGTGAATAACAATCGTTCTACGGCATCCACCGCTATTGATAAGGTAGTCCAGGACAAATGCATGACCGAAGTCAATGATAAGCAGTTGTGTAAGTTTGCTGGAGCCTTTGCCAATGTCACTAACTTCAAAGTAGCCGGCACTAGCACTGATTCGACAGGCGCGGCGGCGACTTTAGATTTAGCTTACGACAGCAAAAACAACATCTCGATGGTCATTAAACAAAGCGGCCAGGAATCGGCCGTTGTTGTATATGGTGGTGTTACGTATGTGAAGGATCCTACTGACAACCAGTGGTTCAAATTCGCAGTCGGCGATAAAAATGCGCCAGAGGCCCTGGACATTAAGAAAGAGTTCACCAAAGCCGACTTCAAAAACGACGCCGGCCAGAAGTTGGCATACAAAAATCTTGGCACCGAGCAGTGCGGTAGTCTTAAGTGTTACAAATACCAAGAGACCGACCCTGCGAAGTCTACCGAAACGACTTACCTCTGGATTGACACGAAAGATTCACTGTTGCGTCGCGTTACCACCAGCGACAGCAAGGATAAGACCAACACAGACTTTAGTCTTACCTACGGGTCGGTTGTCATCAGCTTGCCTTCGCCTACTAAAGACGTTCCTGCTGCCGCTACACAATAGCCTGTTGCACAAAGCCGCGTAGAACAGCTGGGGGTCCGAGTTCCACCCATTGACTAAATTACAACATTAAATCACAGCTTAGTTGTTGACACGCCTTAAGGGCAGGAGTAAATTTGGAGATGCCACCGTGAGGTGGTACGGTTCACTAGCAATAGTGTCCGTTGAAAAGCAGCTCCTTAAACAAGAGTTGCTTTTCATTTTAAGTACCGCTTTTTAACTCATATGGCTTGACGGGATAATCAGGATAGGCGGGCAGGCCGAAGAACTGTTCCAGTGTTTGACCAGTTTTGTTTATCTCAGCAGCCAGGTCATTACCGACATAACGGACGTGCCAGGGTTCGTAAGCATAGCCGGTTAAATTGCTTTTATCTTTTTGGTAGCGGACGATAAAGCCGTACTTATAAGCATTGGCCGCTAGCCATTTACCCTCAGCAGTGTCGCCAAAGCAGACGTCGAGCTGGCACTTACGACTTGTGGCGCCAATATCGGCGGCCAGTCCTGTTTGGTGTTCGCTGTGGCCAGGCTGGGCGCTAGTGGCATTGGCATAGTCTTTACCCTGGGAGCTAACATAACCGCTATAAACCGATTGCTGGGTACTATAGGATCGGTAACCGCTTACCAGCATCAGTTTCATGCCGTCATTATCAGCGGCTGATACCAGTTTCTCAATCGCCGCGGCCGGCACTTGGCGCAAAAGCATATTTTCCGACGACGCAGCTTCATTCAAGGCAATTTTTGGTTCGGCTAGATTTGCCGGTACATAGGAACTTGGTAAAACCCGGCCTTTGTTGACCACCACCCAAGGGCTAGCCGGGTCATTTACTGAGTACTGGTTTTTGCTGAATCCGGCCTTGGACTGATTATCAGATGCAGGGGTGCTGGTAGTTGTTTGATAAGAGCTCGAAGCTGGATTATTTTTGCCGGGCAAGTTGTCTCGCCACCAGACAACCGTTGCAGTGGAGGCGGCCAAAACTAAAAAAACTAAAAGCCATCTCGCTAAACGCGCCCGGGCAACGGGGTGGAGTTTATTCATACGACTATTGTATAACCTTGCGTCTAGACTTGCTCAACTGGAGTCTCAATCGATTGATAAGCTTGGTCCCCTTGCTGATGAGGTAAGGTGTGGTGTAGTAAGCCACCGCTGCATAAAGAGCTCCCGTCAGGATGTCAAAAGCGTAATGTTCGCCCTCATAAATGGTTCCGAAAGCAATGGCCGCTGGGTAAAGCAGGCTCAGTGTGCCCCAGCGCCGGCCAAATAGCTTAAAGATAAAAATCGAGAATAAAACTGACCAGACACCGTGCAAAGATGGAATGGCCGCTACCGGATTAGGTGTTATCTCGTTATAGAATGAGGGGAAGTTATGTAGTCCTAGCGCATACCAAACGTCACTGGAAATCCTGGTGATTGGCTCAATTACATGATTTTGGGCCGCTAGCCACGGTGGCGCGGCCGGGAAGAGCAAAAAGGTGAAAAAAGCCATAAAGGCCGACACTAAATAAGTATTGATTACCCGCCAATAGTGTTTCTCTCTGATTTTCCAAACTAGCACGCCCAGCCCGATCGGTATAATAAAGTGCAGCATATAGGGCACGTAAAGAGCAAGGTCGTACCAGCGGACAGCACCGTGCCATAGCCAGTTTTGTAAATAAACGGTCGGTAGATCACCAAACAATAGCCTATCGGCTTGAGGCGCTAGAGAGTAATTGACGTGGCTGTTTAGCTGGTCAGCGACGCTGCGAAATGACTCATAGGTTAGAAGCACCAGTACAAACGGCCCAAAACGGGTGAGCATAGTCAACGCTTGACGGAAGATCATAAACACAAAGACCATAAAGATAACGATTTTATCAGGCGTCGGAAAACTTGGAGTGCGGACAAATAAAAAAACAGCGGCGATAGCCCCTACGAGACCGACAAGCTGCCCCAATTTTTCTTTGTGTTTTTTCACTGCTGGTTCTATTCTATCGTATTTAAAAATCATATAATGCTCAGATTATTCTCAGCTTAAGGTGTAAAATATATAGGATGAGGATATTAGTTATTGAAGACGAGCATAAAATTGCCGGGGCTATCAAAAAAGGCCTGGAGCAGGAAAAATATGCTGTGGATGTGGAATACGATGCCGATAGCGGCTACGGCGCAGCTCTTAATGAGCCCTATGACCTGATGATTATCGACCGTATGCTGCCCGGCAGCATGGAAGGCATGGACATCGCCCGCCAACTGCGCGAGAAGAAAATTCATACTCCAATCCTGCTTTTGACCGCCAAGGACCAGGTCCGGGACCGGGTGGCAGGACTGAATGCCGGCGCTGACGATTATTTAGTTAAGCCTTTTTCTTTTGAAGAACTTTTGGCCCGGGTACGGGCACTGCTGCGCCGGCCGGCTGAGGTCAAGAGCAATGTACTCAAAGTCGGCGACCTGAGCCTCGATACGACTAACTATGAGCTCAAGCGCGGCGGCAAATCGATAGCCCTGAGTTCTAAGGAGTTTGCCCTACTGGAATATCTGATGCGAAACGCTGGTCAGGTGCTTTCTAAAGATAATATTATTGCCCATGTTTGGAATTTCGACGCCGACATCTTGCCTAACACCGTCGAGGTTTATATCGGTTACCTCAGAGGCAAGATAGACAAACCTTTTAAGGCAAAGCCTTTGCTCCATACCATGCGGGGTTTTGGCTACAAAATAGAGGTACGCTGATGTTCCACTCGGCAGCAGCTAAACTTACCGCCGGTTACCTAGCCATCATCATGGCCCTTTCGATTGGCTGCAGCGTCGCCCTTTATCATGTTTCCAGCAATGAGCTGGCCCAGAGCGCCCAGCGGCCAGTCGACCTTTATAATGTCGTTTTTGGGCCGAGCAATTCCACCGACATAAATAATCTGCGCCTGCGCCAGTTGGAAAAAGACCGCAATAGTCTGAAGGTTAATTTGCTGCTTTTCAATATTGCGGTGCTGGCAATCGGCGGCGGCGTCAGCTACATTTTGGCTCGGCGAACACTTGCGCCGATTGAAGAGGCCCTGGAAATGCAAAAACGCTTTACCGGCGACGCCAGCCACGAACTGCGCACCCCACTAACAGCCATGCGAACCGAAATTGAAGTTGCCTTGCGCAGCCCTGAACTGACCAAAAATGAAGCGCTCAAACTACTCAAAAGTAACCTCGAAGAAGTTAGTAAGCTCAAGTCGCTCAGTGAAGGGCTGTTAACGCTTGCGACGACGGGCGGAAATGATAACGCCAAAGAAAAAGTGTCAGTTCGTCAATTAGTTGAGGCGGCTATAGATCAAGCTCGAAAACCAGCGGCAGCTAAAAAGATCAAATTAAGCAGCCGGGTCAAGGATGCTCGAATTGTTGGCGACCCACAGCAGTTAACCAATGTTATAGCGATATTGCTTGATAACGCCATCAAGTATAGCCCGCCAAGCTCTGAAGTACTGATAGAGACAAAATCCAAAGACAACCGGGCGCAAATTAGCGTTATTGACCACGGACAGGGCATAGCGGCAGTCGACCTGCCGCATATTTTTAATCGTTTTTACCGGGCTGACACTTCGCGCAGTAAAAAAAATGCCCAGGGTTATGGCTTGGGGCTGGCAATCGCTAAAAAAATTACCGATCTGCATCACGGCTCGATAGAGGTAAAATCGTCACCTGCTAAAGGTTCGACATTTACCCTTAATCTGCCCCTCGTAAGTTAGTACCTGGTTATAAACCAGTCGTGTATCAGTTGCATATAACTGCGATTATATCTATGATAAAACCATAAGCACTAAACGAAGGACTATTTAAATGGCAACAGCAAAACACGACCCCAATTCATATGGCTGGTCGATCCTAAGGGTCGGGCTTGGCTTTGTTTTCTTGTGGGCTTTTATTGATAAATTATTTGGCCTGGGATTTGCCACCTGCAAAGATAAGCTTAGCGGGGTAGTGGATGTTGGTTGTTCCCAATCATGGCTGCATGGCGGCTCACCAACCGATGGCTTTTTGGGTAATGCTGTAACCGGACCATTCGCCGACTTTTACCACCGTCTCGCGGGCAATGTTTTTGTAGACTGGGCCTTTATGCTTGGCTTGTTGTTTGTGGGCCTCGGTTTATTCTTTGGTACCTGGATAAAATCAGCCGCCGTTGCCGGCATGACGATGATGGCTTTGATGTGGAGCGCCTTGCTATGGCCGGCTAATACCCCTGGCGTCGACGAACACGTTATTTACTTTCTGGTCCTATTTGGCATCCTGACCACCAGTGCTAGGCCTCTTTGGACTATCAAGCAGCGCTGGATAAAACTCCCTTAGAACTTTTGGCGGATGTGGGACATCGAAAAGTCCCAGTTGGCATCGGTTTTTTTGTGTGGATTGAAGACATTCTCGGGATCAAAAATCTTTTTGGTCTGACGGAACAAATCAACAATTTCCTTGCCATACATCTGCTCTAACCACGGGCCGCGAATCATACCATCATTATGCTCGCCCGATAGGCTGCCGCCGTAGGACAAAACCAGCTCGTTGACCTCCATCATAGCTGGCTGCAGCTTAGCACGCTCCTTTGGGTCCTCAATTCTCATCAGGGGGATAACATGGAAGTTGCCGTCGCCCATGTGTCCGGCGATAGTCGCCAGAAGGTCATATTTTTTAATGATTGCTTGAAGCTTGGGTAAAAACTCGGTGAGATACGGCGGCGGCACAACCAAGTCGTCGATAAACGGTGCTGTGTGTTTATCTTTAACCTTTTTTCTAAGTAAGTTAAAGCTTTCACGGCGCATAATTCTAAACTTCCAAGCTTTTGCTTCGGTGCTATCTTCCTGCGTGGCTTCCAATTTGTAAGGCTTTAAGGCCAGCTTCATGGCGTGGACTTTTTGGGCGACTTCCTCGGGCGTCTGGCCAGTGAATTCGATTAACAGCACCATTTTGGGAATGCCGCGAAACAGTATCAGGGCATCGGGTATAAGCTGAAAGCCTAGCTTAAATAGGCCGCTCCAGCCTATGGTTTTTCTGAAATACGGGAAAAATTTGATAGCCAGTGTCAGCGTATGGTTATCGAAGGCTTCAAAGCTGGCTGGTTTAGCCGCCACAACTGTATTTATAAGCTCGCCAAGGCTGTTTAGGTTCCTCATAAAACAGACTAGAACCCCCGAATGCGGCTTGTCTTTAATCAGTTGGAACTGCACATCACTGACCAAACCCAGCGTGCCTTGTGAGCCAGTGAATAACTTCGTCAGGTCAAAGATGCCGCTTTGGCGATTCCAGACATCCCAAAGATTGTAGCCGGTCGAGTTTTTACTAACGTGCGGTTTGGCGGTTTTGATCTTGTCGTAATTGGCCTCAAGCAGCTCAAACATTTGGCTGTAAACCTGGCCTTCAAAGTTTGTTTGGGCTGTTTTGGCATCTAGCTCTCGGCGATTTAGAGCTTTGAGAGTGTACTTTTGGCCGTCCGACAAAACGACTTCCAATTCTTTCACAAAATTTTCGGTCTTGCCATATTCCAGAGATTTTTCTCCTCCGGCATTATTGGCCACCATACCCCCAATAGTTGCCAGCTCGCGGCTGGCCGGGAAGGTAGGCAGCAAAGCGCCTTTGGCTAGTGTTGCCTTCTCGAAGTCACGATAAAAAACGCCGGGCTGTACCCGTGCATTATGGTCGGTAGTTTCTTCAATCTTGTTGAAGTAACGTGTAAAATCAACGATTACCGAGTCGTTGATGGCACCGCCGGACATGCAGCTGCCGCCACTGCGGGCGGTTAGCGACAAGTTTGGAATTTTGACGCGCAGCAGGTGGGCACTGACGACTAGCCTCTGAAGGTCGGCAGTATTTTTAGGAAACACTACCAATTCGGGCACTAGCTCAAACAACGAAGCGTCGTGGCTGTAAAACTGCCTCGTTCGTTCGGAGTCGTCAATATCGCCCTCAAAGCCTTTTTGTTTCAGCAGGTCCACCATTTGATCCATACCACTTAAGCTTAAGTGGTATTAGAACCTGGCGCAACCCTAGAAGGTCAAAAACTACGCTGCTTTTGCGGTGCTTTTGGCGCCGCTGTACTGGTCACGGATTTGGAACAAGAAGTAAAGTACGACTGCGCTGACAGCAAGCTGGATAACTAGTGAGCCACCACCGCCATAATCATTGAAAGCCGACAACACGCCATAAACTCCGTTTAGAAGGGCGCTGTAAAAGAGCAGGTTCCAGCCAGATTTGGCCCGAGCTTTTAGGCCTGGGTAGGCCATCAGCAGCAGCACGCCAGTAGCGGCCAGAACCACTAAACTTATCCAGTAAAAAACGTTAAGGTTGTGCACCGCGGCACTTGTGCCAAGATAGGAGTTAAAAGCGTCAATTACTTTGTTGACGTCGCGGCCCCAGCTCCAGAGCGAGTAAGCCCCCCACAGCTGTAAGGCTCCAAAGATTACGGCCGCGAAGGGCCAGAAGTTGACAATTGTTTTTTTGGCGTTACCAGAAAGTTTTGGTGTTGCTTTGAAAGCGCCCGCGAGCATGGTCTCGAGCTTGTTCAGCATTTCCACGGTTTTTTAGCCCTCCTTAAAATTGATACTTACAGCATAGTCTAAGTGTCCATCTAGCGCAATCGGAGCCTATGCTAAAATCATAATGCCATGAGGCAGTATTTGGACTTATTAAAGGATATAAAAACCAACGGTGTTAAAAAGAACGACCGTACCGGAGTTGGTACGATTAGCGTCTTTGGCCGGCAACTACGCTTTGACCTCTCCGAAGGCTTCCCGGCCGTTACAACTAAAAAACTTTTTATGCGCGGGATTATCCACGAGTTAATCTGGTTTCTGCAGGGCAGCAGCAACATCAAGTATCTGGTTGACAACGACGTCCATATTTGGGATGAGTGGCCCTACAAACATTATTTAATCCAGCAGGGCAAGGATGTACCTGATTCAAACAGTGAGGGGTGGACGCAAGGCATCCAAAAGTTTATTCAGCAGATAGAAAATGATGAGAAGTTCGCAAAAAAATACGGCGAGCTCGGGCCGGTCTATGGCTCCCAGTGGCGTAACTGGCCAACTCCTGGCGGCGAGCACATCGACCAAATAGCCAAAGCCATCGACATTATTAAAAACAATCCCGACTCGCGGCGCATCATTGTCTCGGCCTGGAACGTCGCCGACATTGATGAAATGGCCAAAGCCGGCTTGCCGCCATGTCACCTGTTATTCCAGTTCTACGTGTCTGAAGGAAAGTTGTCTTGCCAGATGTACCAACGCAGTGCCGATACTTTTTTGGGCGTGCCTTTTAATATTGCCAGCTACTCTCTGCTAACTATGATGGTGGCCCAAGTTTGCGGCCTTAAGCTCGGCGATTTTGTCCATACTTTTGGTGACACCCACCTTTACCTTAACCACCTCAAGCAGGCCGACGAGCAGCTTGCGCGGCGCCCTAAGCCACTGCCTAAAATGAAGATAAACTCTAAAATCAAAGAAATCGGCGCTTTTAGCATTGATGACTTCGAGCTACTAGATTACGATCCATATCCGGCCATTTATGCGCCGATAGCGGTGTAGAGAGACTCTAATGATTCTTTCCATTATTGCTGCAACAGCCGAAAATGGAGTGATTGGTAAAGAAGGCGGGATACCGTGGTATTTGCCAGCCGATTTGGCCCACTTTAAGCGAACAACTATGGGCCACCCTATTATCATGGGCAGGAAGACTCATGAATCAATCGGCCGCGCCTTACCGGGACGTTATAACGTTGTTATAACGCATCAAATAAACTACAGCATCGAGAGCTGTGCGGTGGTGCACTCACTAGATAAAGCCTTAAAACTGCCAGAAGTTAAAAAGGCAAATGAGGTTTTTATCATCGGTGGAGAAGAAATCTATAAGTTGGCTATGCCGATAGCCAATCGAATTTACTTGACCCGTGTTCACACGGTTGTGCAGGGCGATAAATTTTTTAAATTCAATCCGGACCAATGGCACGAAACATCAATTGAAAAGCACCTAGCAGACCAAAAAAATCAATACGACTACGACTTTACAGTCCTGGAGCGCAATGAATAGCGGCACCCACGGCTCTGGTTTTGTGGTTACAGCTCTAAGCCGCCGTCTGTTCTAGCAAAAGCTCTTCGGCGAAAGAGAGGGCTGCCGGAGCCTCATCTCGCAGTATATTGCCTGTTAACACATATGTTGAGCCCATCATAATATAGGAGCGAGCGTGACTAGGCGCCGTTATCAGCAAAGCGCCAGTAACCAGTTCCTGCGGCAATATTTCTATACTAGCAACGTCCTTGAGCAAATCTTTTCGGGCTGAAATCAGTTGTTCTCTGACACGTCTTAAACCCACAATTTCAGCTTTTGTAAGGCCGGGATCGCCAGCTATTCCGTCTATCCCGTTAACCTTGCGGTAATTGTCGTCTACCCGGCGCAGCTTCCGTGTTTCTTCGATGCATTGTTTCATGACTTCGGCTGAAGGTAACGGCACGTCAATGATGTGTTCATCGTGGTGTTCCTTGTGACGACAGGCATATATCCATACCGTCAGATAATCCAAATCCCTATAATCAGCCGCTAAAGGCCCGGCAGCTTCGTAAAAGGGCATCGAGCTGTGAAGATGATGTCTAGTCAGTCGACAGGTTTCGTTATCAGCCCTAAATCGGCAGTCCTCCCGCCCGCAATCGAGCATCGGCGGGGGTACCACTACACCCAACTCCGTGGTCGGTACAGGAATTCGCTCTAAATCGACCAGTCCGCTTTGTTCGGGCGGAAAGGTCTCTTTAGCCATTTACTGTCCTTTTTGTTTTGCTTCCCATAACGCTTACTTTTACTTTCGCACAAAATAACGACAAAGTCTAGCTTGACCTCTCGACAGATCAAATTTCTTATGCTACAATAGCTGTATCGTTCAAAGATGAATCCAGCGTTTAGTATTTTTTAACTCGGGCTTCATTGGAAGCTAACGTGTTAATAACTAAACAAAAGGATTCTTTTTTTATGGCCTATATTTCACATCGTCGGCCCAGCAGTACCCGCCGGCCTGGTGCCAGGCCACCGCGTCGGCCCAAAGGCGGTAAACAAGCTATTGATCCCAATCGTTATGTAAAAGCCGCCAACCCAGCCCAAACCGCTGACTACACCGCCAAAAATGATTTCGCTGATTTCGCCATCCATCCACTTCTTAAAAACAACATTGCCGGCAAAGGTTATAAAATGCCATCAGAAATCCAAGACAAAACTATTGTATTGGGCCTATCCGGCCGGGATGTAGTCGGTGTTGCCAACACCGGCACTGGTAAAACAGCCGCTTTTGCTATCCCCATTTTGAATAAACTGATGCACGAGCGTAGCTCACAAGCCCTTATTATCGCGCCGACCCGTGAGCTGGCCCTGCAGATCGAGGGGCAGTGTAAACTGCTGGCCCAGAATAGCGGATTATCGGGCGCCTTGATTATCGGCGGCATGCCCATGGGGCGTCAAGTTAGCGCTCTTAAAAACGGCGCTAACATTATCATCGGTACGCCAGGTCGGCTTAAAGACCATGTCAAACAAGGCAGCCTAAACCTTAGCAAATGCGCCGTGGTGGTGTTAGACGAAGTAGACCGCATGCTGGATATGGGTTTTATAAACGATGTGCGATTTTTGCTGGATTTACTGCCAGCTGAGCGTCAATCATTCTTCTTCTCGGCAACCTTGGGCCCGGAAGTCGCTGCGCTAATCCAAAGCTTTAGCAAAGATCCGGTCACCGTCAACGTCAAGGCCGGCGAAACTTCCGACAATGTCCACCAGGATGTGATTGCTTACGAAGGCAAGCCCCAGCGTCTAGACCTCCTGCACGACGTACTTCTCCGCAGTGACGTCAAGAAGGCACTGATTTTTTGCGAGATGAAATACGGCGCCGAGCGATTAGCTAAGGAACTGGTTGTTCGCGGTTTTAGTGCCGATGCTTTGCACGGCGGCAAAACCCAAGGACGGCGCAGTCGGGCACTTGATAGTTTCCGCGACAGTAGTATTAATATTTTAGTAGCTACCGATGTCGCCGCTCGCGGCATAGATGTCGTTGACATCACGCACGTAATCAACTTTGATGAGCCCCACAGCTACACCGACTATATCCACCGCATTGGCCGCGCCGGCCGCGCCGGTAGAATCGGCCATGCCTTGACCTTTGTCGAAATAAAACCATCAATCCGCTTTTAGTTTTATTCTATAAAACGTGATTAGTAACCCGCGGCGTCGGCTTCGGCTTTAGTTTTGTGGACCGTACCGTCTGGATGATGGGGCGGGGAATAAGTGGTAATAATCTTCATAGGTACCTCGCCCTTGGTTATGAAATTGTGCTTGGTACCGGCCGGCACCAGTACTAAATCGCCGGTTACGTAGTCTGCGGCTTGACCATCCAGCACCGCCTGGCCGGCGCCATCTACCAGATATAGAGCCTGGTCATTATCAGCGTGTGTCTCTTCGCCGACCTCGCCACCGGCTGGAATGCTCATTATCACTACTTGCACGTTCTTGCCGGTTGCCAAAACTTGCCTAAAGTATCGGTTATCTCTTGCTTGGCCTAAAATATTTTTTATGTGCGCCATGATTAAATCCTCCGGATTCTATTATAGCCCCGCTTGTCCCGTTCAGATTTTTCAAACCGGGTGTATTCTTTCCTTGAACAGGGGGTGTAATTCGATCTGATGGTCTACAAACTCGCTAATTGATGAAATAAACCGGTCTACAAAAAATTATTCTACCGGTGTTAATTCTTGCCAATCCCAGTAGTAACCGGGGCTGTCGTGGGTATCGGTACCAACCACGCTATTTAGACCGTCCGTCCAATAATATTTAGAAGTATTGGGAACGGTATAATTTTCGCCAGTTGATGGATCGTAAACATCCTGCACGCCTAAAATGGCATCGCTCCATTTGTCGGCCAGTTTATCTTGTGACGAAGAACGGTATTCGAAGGTCGAATTGATTATGTCCGAAATTTCCGAACCGTTTTGGCTGATAATCTTTGACCTTTTAGCAACTTCGGCTTG
>Ga0315281_10010927_pt1 | contig 12463 bp, 13 predicted proteins | sample YL17G07_0_MG_FD_204540 | JGI IMG/M metagenome (GOLD analysis project Ga0315281, IMG submission 204540) | Sediment microbial communities from Yellowstone Lake, YNP, Wyoming, USA - YL17G07_0 | ecosystem: Environmental > Aquatic > Freshwater > Lake > Sediment | place: USA: Wyoming | collected... | reverse complement strand
CCGGATTCTGGACGACGCCGCGCATGAGATTGCCGATACGTGGCGGACAAACGGAGCTGCTAAGGTTGATGCCGCCGCCACGGTCATCTCCTGCGCGGGCCGGCATATCAGCCGTTCCGCCGCTGAAGTCGCTCAATCGCTGGCGCTGCTCAGTGAAGACCTGACAGGCGCCCTGCGAGCCGCGTCCGTGGCTGCGGGGGATCGCGATAACGGCGCAGCGGAAGTACCCGCCCCGTCGGGGATGCCCATTATGGAACTTGCAGGCAGCTTGCCTGAGACGCTTCTGCACAAGCCCGTCCTGAGCGGTCTCCTGAATGCGCTGGCTTTTCGCAACGCCCGCGCGCAACTACAGAATCGGATCGGTGCTCGGCTAAAGGGCATGGTGGATCAGCATCTCAACCAGTTGAATCAGTGGCGTTCGCACATCCTGACCCAGATGCGGCAGGCCTTTTCGGCCAAGGCGGACTTTTGCCGAATCCAATGTGAGCAAGCCCTGGTCAGTACGGACTCGGATGCCGTCAAGCGCGACCTCCAAAGGCTCCGTGGCCTTGAGGGCGATGCGCCACCTCTCTCAGAGTCAGAGGCGGCAGTCCGAGCCGAACAGCCGCAGAAGGAATGACCGAAGGCGGTTATGGGCAAGAGGAATGCCGACAAGCGAAGCCACGAAGAAAGGAAGGAAGATGCCCTGCGCCCCTGCGCCGGCCTGGGCTATGACCGCGACTCCCTGGCCCTGCATTTCTTGGAAAAGGAGATGCTCGCGCTGGCGGAGACGCAGTTGAGGCGCGCAGTGTGGCTCAATCCGTTCGAGGCCGAGTTCAAGGTCCACCTGGCATGGTGCCTCTACAGGCGAGACAAGTTTCCCGAAGCGCGTGAATGGGCGCGGAAGGCGCTCGACCAGAAGGATGAACCGAACACTCGTGACCTCATGGATTTGATTGAGCGAAAGCTGGACCCCAAGGCAGAAGGATCCTGAAATGCAGCAACGCAAGGATTCACATTCCCGCGAACGAGCCATGGGCGCGTGACCTTCTCCGGAGCTTGAACATGGCGAACGCGGACGAACCCAGACTGAACCGCCTTCAGCGCACGGCGGAGTACCTTGGCCTGAAGCGCAGCATCGTCGGGATGCTCATCATGATCGTGCTCGTCGGCATGGGCGAACACATGGCCGAGCGATTCCTTCCAAAGTACCTGGAGGAATTGACCCGCGACCAGGGTGCGCAGAACTTCCTCAAGATTTCCGCCCTCGGCGTCCTCTCCATCGGCCTGCTGGCGTTCATGGACGACATGCTCTCCGCGCTCTACTCCTTCCCGGGCGGCTACCTGAGCGACCGGCTGGGCGCCAAGCGCGCGCTGATGATCTTCAACGCACTCTCGATGGTCGGTTACCTCATCGTCATCTTCGTCCACACTTGGTGGGCGGTGCTGCTGGGGGCGGCGTTCTTCATCTCCTGGTCGGCGATTTCGCTGCCGGCCACGATGGATATCATCAGCAAGGCCGTGCCGAAGACCAAGCGCACGATGGGCGTCAGCGTGCAGGCGCTCGTGCGGCGCGTCCCCAAGACGCTGGGGCCGTTCGTCGGGGGCACGTTCATCGCCATCTGGGGCGTGGGCGATGGCGTGCGGATCGCCTTCGCCTTTGCGCTCGGACTGGCGCTGGTGGCGATGGTCATTCAGAAGATGCTCATCCAGGATGACCGGCCCGCCGACGGCGAAAAGCATGCGGAGAAGAATCCGCTCAAGCTCTACGGCCAGATGAGCCCGGCCCTGCGCAGCCTGCTGACCAGCGACATCCTCATCCGCTTCTGCGAGCGCATCCCGGACTGCTTCGTCATCATCTGGGTGACAACCTGGCTGGAGCCGCAGTTCGCCGGGCATGCAGCGGACCCGGAATACGCGGTGAAAATGGCCGCGTTCTGGTTCGGCGTCTTGTCGGCCATCGAGAACATCACCGCCGTGCTCTGCTACATCCCCGTCGCGCACATGGCCGACCGGTTCGGGAAGAAGCCGTTCGTGGTGATCACGTTCGCGTTCTTTGCGCTCTTCCCGCTGGCGCTGCTGTTCGCGCACAGCCTCTGGGTGTTGGTGCCGGTGTTCATCCTGCGCGGGCTCAAGGAGTTCGGCGAGCCGACGCGCAAGGCGCTCATCATGGACCTGGCCCCCGAGAATCGCAAGGCCGCCATGTTCGGCCTGTACTACCTCCTCCGCGACGTCATCGTCTCCTTCGCCGCCCTCGGCGGCGCATACCTCTGGTTCGTCAGCCCGCAACTGACCCTGCTGGTCGCGTTCGGATTTGGCGTGATTGGGACGGTGTGGTTCGCGGTCAAGGGAAGGGATTTGGGGTTAGGTTAACAGGTAAATGTGTCTCGGCGTGAGTGCTCGCACCCGCTTCGACATGGCCCGTGCCTGCGCGCTCCGCCGACGCGCTTTGGAGCGCAGCATCCACGGACTGTTTTCCCATGACAAGAATCAGGCTCTTTGAGGAAGGATGAGAATGACAGCAAGCACACCTGAAAAGGAACCTGTCACCAAGCCCAAGCGCTGGCTCAACCGCAACATCCTAGGCATGGGGCTCGCCAGCCTGTTCAGCGACATGAACCACGAGATGGCCTCGGCTGTTCTGCCTATTTTTCTTTCGTCAGTGCTCGGCGCGCCCGCGTTTGCATTGGGTGTTATCGAAGGGGTGGCCGACGGCGTCTCGACCCTCTTCGAACTCTGGTCCGGCTGGTATAGCGACCGCATCGGCAAGCGCAAAGGACTCGCTACGCTGGGCTACTTTGTGACCGCAGTCAGCAAAGCCACTTTCGCGCTGGCCACGAACTGGTGGCATGTGCTCCTCGGTCGGACGGCGGGTTGGATTGGCTGGTCCATCCGTTCGCCCGTGCGCGATGCCCTGCTGACGGAGTCCACCACCGCGGAAACCGTCGGGCGCGCCTTTGCGTTCCATCGCACGATGGACACGCTGGGCGCCATCTTCGGACCGCTCATTGCGATGCTCCTTTTGACTCACGTCTCCATCCGTGTTATTTTCATTGTGTCGCTCGTGCCAGGCTTGTGCGCAGTTCTGTCCCTCGTGTTTCTCGTGAAGGAAAAGGCTCGAAGACCGGACCTCCGTCATCCCTGGCATAGCCTGAAGAGCCTGCCCAGCGGCTTTATCAAATTTCTTATTCCAGTCGGCCTGTTCGGCATCTCCAATTTTGCTCCGACGCTGCTGATTCTGCGCGCGCAGGAATTGCTCACGCCCTCACTTGGCGCGACAATGGCGGGCGCGTTCGCGGTCGGGTTGTACACCTTCAGCAATGTCATTTACGCGCTGGTGGCCTATCCCATGGGAGTTCTGGCGGACAAGTTCAGCAAGCGCGCTATACTCAGCCTCGGCTTTGCACTGTTTGGCGTCCTTTGCCTGGGTTTCTTGCTGGCCGACGGACGGATATGGATTCTGGCGGTGCTCTTCGCCCTGGCCGGCATCTACACCGCCATCATCGAATCGTCTCAGCCCGCGCTGGCTTCGACCTTGATGCCCGAAGACCAGCACGGTGCGGGCTTCGGGCTGATGAGCACGGTGGATGGCGTCGGTGATTTGTTGTCCAGCGTCACGATGGGTGTGTTGTGGACGACGGTCTCGCCGAATGCCGGATTTGCCGCCGCGGGCGCGCTGGCGTTGTTCTCGGCGGGGCTGCTGTATTTGCTGCGTTTTTCTAAGCCGGCCACAGGGGACGGCGCAAACGTGAAGCAGACTCTGCTATGAATTGGTTTATTGGGGCCTTATTATCCGCGCCGTTCGCCGGCATCACCGCGATTCTCACAACGATCGGCGTTGCCGGTATCAAAAGACATGAGGCCGAGGCATGATTGAGAACGCCGATGCGTGCAAGATTGCACCTGCGAAAAATCGGCCCACATGGCCGTGGCTGGCGGCGTGGCTGGTACTTGGGCTCGTCTGCATCCTCTTCGATCCAGTCATCCAGCCGTACCTGACACGGTTGGGGCAGGTGATGCCAGTCCGCGTCGTGGCCAAACACTGGCAAGAACTCGGCGCCACCACAGGAATCGCGTTGTTCCTGCTTGTCGCTGCGGGATTCGCCTGGCATGATCGTGGCCGCACACTTGTCCGTTTCGGTGTTGGTCTTGCGGCCGCTGGTTTGTCTGTTCAGATCCTGAAGCATGTGGTCGGCCGTGTGCGTCCGAATGACGTGGGCGACACCAACGTGTTTGTGGGGCCCAACAACCCCTTCACTCGCCATGCATGGCAGCTTGACTCGATGCCTTCGGGCCATGCGACGGCGGCTTTCGCGATGGCCGTCATGCTGACGTGGCGTTGGCCGCGCCTGAGTTGGCTCTGGTTCTTCACGGCCGCCGGGGTGGCTGCGTCACGGGTTCTGGTAGACCGTCATTTCCCATCGGACGTACTGATCGGGGCCTGGATCGGGGTGATGGTGTCTCGTTGCGTGAACAACCGTTGGTCGAAAGTCACCAGAGACCAAGCGGCCCGATCATCTTGTCAAAGGAAACATCCTAACGGAGAGCGCTCATGACCAAGACTTGGACCAGCTGGCAAGCCTTCGCTCTTTGTTCAGCCTTTTTCGCCGGACTCACGGCCATTTTCGGCAAATTGGGTGTCGCTCGACTCAATTCCAATTTGGCGACCTTCATTCGCACTGTAGTGATCCTCGTCATGATCTCTCTGATTCTGACATGGCGCCGTGAATGGCAGCGGCCACAGGGACTGCCCATCCGCGATGCAGTCTTTCTGGTGCTTTCTGGCGTCGCCACGGGATTATCCTGGTTGTGTTATTACCGCGCTTTGCAGTTGGGTCCGGCCTCACGAGTGGCCCCTGTGGACAAACTGAGCGTGGTCTTTGCTATTGTGCTCGCGCTGATATTTCTGGGCGAGGCGTTGTCGTGGAAAGTCATTTTGGGTGGAATATTGGTCGGTGCGGGAGCGGTGGTCATGTCCCTGTAACACGAACACATGGCGAGTGTAGGCCCGACGATACATGTTGAACGAGGATATGAATAACGCGGCTGAAATTGAGCCAACCGCAAGCGCCGGCTGGCCTCTTCCTGATGAAATCGGGCCTGACACGGACCATTTGCGGGATTACGCGAAATCCAAACACGCAGTCGCGCAGGCCGTTCGCTCGATCGGCAGCCTAGCTCGTGAAGCGAAGAACGACAAAATCGCGGCGGAAGGCCAGGAACTGATGACCAAACTGGCGGAAGACCGCTTTACGCTGGCCGTGGTCGGCCAGTTCAAGCGCGGCAAAAGTTCGCTCATGAACGCCATCATCGGCCGCGAGCTTCTCCCCACCGGCGTCCTGCCCTTGACCTCGGCCATCACGGTCTTGAAGTATGGTCCGGTCGAGAAGCTCACGATCCAGCGCGACGGGGATATCCTTCCTGAACAGCCGCCGGTGACCAGGCTTGCGGCGTATGTCACGGAAGAGGGAAATCCCGGCAATCGCCAGAAGGTGAAAGCCGCCATCCTCGAGGAACCCATTCCCTTCCTGCGGCGCGGATTGGAGTTCGTTGACACACCCGGCGTCGGCTCGGCTATCGTGGCCAACACGGAAACGACTTACGCGTTTCTGCCCCGGTGCGACGCCGTCATTTTCGTAACGGGCCTGGACAGCCCATTGACCGAGGCGGAGGTGGATTTTCTCCGATGCACGCGCCAGTTCGCACAGAAGATGTTCTTTGTCATCAACAAGACGGACCTGCTTGAGGGCCCCGAACGGGAAAAAGCCTTGAGCTTCATTTCCGACCGGCTCCGAGCGGAGATGCGGAACGAGTCTCTCAGAACTTTCCCCCTTTCGTCGCGTCTGGCGATGGCCGCGAAATCCTCCGCTGATTCGGCGGCCTACGCGTCCAGCGGTTTGAGGGACTTCGAGGAGTCCCTTGCGACGTTCCTTTCTCAGGAGCGGGCCGGCGCTTTTCTTGCCTCCGTCCTTGCCAAGGCCGTCCGCCTGGTCGAGGATCTGAACTCCGGTACCTTGGCAGGCGCGTCCGCGACAAAGTGCAAGAGGGTCAGGGGCAGATTGCACGCGATCCAGGAGTTGCTGTTCCCCGGCACCGCGCCGGAGCGCCCGATCCTTGCTCAGAGCGCTGGCCCCGGTCTCGTCGAGCAGGAGCGCCAACCCGGAGAGCCAGCCATCAATTGGCCGAAAGCTCTGCGCACTCGCGGCTGTCCTGTATGCGCTCGCCTGGCCGACGCCGCCTTCGACTTCTATACACGATGGCAACAGGCGCTCGTTGCCGATGAAGCCGCGCAGGATCAGTTCGCCGCAGAGATGGGCTTCTGCCCCTTGCACACCTGGCAGTTTCTCTCGGTCTCCTCCCCGCAAGGCACCTCTGCCGGCTACGCAAAGCTGGCCGAAAAGTGCGCCAGACAGTTGTCTGAACTGGCCGCCGCGCCGGACGCCGCCGCCGGGAATCTCGCGCACCGTGCGCCCGGCCGAGAACAGTGCGCTGTTTGCCGAAGGCTTCGTGCAGTTGAAGAGAATGCTGTTCATGGGCTGATCTCGTTCTTATTGACCGCCGGAGGTCTCCGGGCGTACCGCGATTCTCAGGGCGTCTGCATGCGCCATCTGGGTCTGCTGACTGCCGGAGTCCGAAACGTCGACGTGGTCCGTCAGATACTGCAACACGCTTCCAGGCGCTTCGAGGAGGCCGCCGAGGACATGCAGAACTACGCCATGAAACATGACGGCATTCGGCGTTGGCTCCAAAACCAGGACGAGAAGGATGCCTACCTGCGCGCCATAGTCCACCTCGTGGGCGAAAAGGCCGCTTGCGCACTATGGCGGGAGGATGTAGAAATCTGAGTGCGTTCTGCACGATGAGGAACAAGAGCGCACGCGTCGCCGCCATTCTCATGTCACTTCGCGTAGTCCTTTGGAGGCCGTCTCAGTTCTTCGCCCGGCGCCACGCCGGCGACGATCTGCCAAAGGATACGCCAGAGTTTTGGGGCGCAAGAACGCAGTTGCCGGATGTTGCCGCAGCGCCCGGCTATGCGGTGCTCCTCTCGGTAACGTGGCTTGCCATCTGGGTGTTGGCCCATGTGGTCGCCGGCGTACAATGATAAGATACCGTTATCCACGGATGCCTCGTCAGTTCAGAACTATGAGAGCACAGACTGGCTATGTTCAAGCGCGCCGTCCAGTTCGTCTCGGACAACTCCATCCTCCTCATTCTCGGGGCAGGGGCAGGCCTGCTATGGGCCAATCTGGCCCCAACGAGTTACGCATGGTTGAGCGATCTAAATCTCGCAGCGATACCGAAGGCGTTTGAACCGGACTTCGCATGGCATGGCGTTAGCCTGCACTACTTGGTCAACGATGTTCTCATGGCCTTCTTCTTCGCGCTGGCGGGCAAGGAAGTGTGGGAAGCGTTGCTGCCGGGCGGGGCCTTGCGAGACGGGCGACGTGCCGCTACGCCGATTCTCTGCGCCATCGGCGGGATGATTGGTCCGGCTACCATCTACCTGGTCATGGTGGCGCTGAGCGGGCAATGGACGGGCCTCCAGCAGGGCTGGGCCATTCCGTGCGCCACGGACATCGCCTTCAGCTATCTTATCGCCCGTTGGGTTTTCGGGAAGACCCATCCCGCCGTGCCGTTCCTGCTTCTCCTGGCCATAGTCGATGACGCGTTGGGATTGGTGGTGCTCGCCGTCTTCTATCCCGTCCATGCAATTCATCCCTTATGGCTGCTCCTGTCGGCGCTGGGCGTGGGTACAGGACTGCTCATGCGGCGGAGCGGAATACAGAGCTTCTGGTGGTACTTGGCTGGACCGGGGGCGCTCTCATGGCTGGGGTTCGCCCTTTCAGGGATACACCCGGCCCTGGGACTGCTCCCGATCATTCCGACCATGCCCCATGCGCGCGTGCCGGCGAAAACGTCTCACTGGGAGATTTCCCATCAGGCGGGGACGCTGGACCACTTCGAGGCGTTCTGGAAGCGCCCGGTCGAGGGCATCCTGGGACTGTTCGGCCTTCTCAATGCCGGAGTGACGCTGGCCGTGGCAAGTGGTCCAACCTGGTTTATTCTCGTCGCCTTGTTGGCAGGCAAGCCTTTCGGTATCTGTCTGACCGGGTTGTTTTGCACGCGCCTCCTGCGATTGCACCTGCCCGCCGGAATCCGGTTGCGGGAAATACTTGTTATCGGATGTGCCGCCGGGATCGGATTCACCGTGGCGTTGTTCGTTGCCACGGTGGCCTTTCCAAAGGGTGCCGTGCAGGACGCCGCCAAGATGGGCGCATTGGCGTCATTCCTCGCCGCAGGCACAACACTGCTTGCTGCCAGAGTTCTGAGAGCAGGCATCCCAAGTACTCATGCTGAGGGCCGTTGATAACAGTCCATCCTGCACATTCTACCGACTGCGAAGGCTTCGGCGAAGGGCTAATGCTGGCAGCGGCAGAAGCTGCCGGAGTTCTTGATCCTCCCGGCCAGGAAAGCGGCAACCGCATCATCCGGCGACATGTCGCCTTCAACCACCAGCGCCTGGATGCCGTTGGCTTTGAGTTCTTCCGCCGCGCGCCAGCCCATGCCGCCGCACAGAACTGCCCGGCAGTCGGCCAGAGCATTCACCACCGCCGCATGGCTATGCTCCTGGCCGTGGCCGGGTGCTTTCTGCCGGGATGTTGCGGCTCGCCGATGCTGCCAATCTATCTGAGCCTGCTGGGGCCGTGGTTCCTGCCGTGGGCCAAGCCTTTGAGCGCGATTCTGACGGCCCTCTCCATTCTCCTGGGCATCTGGTGGATTCGGCGAAAGACCGCGCAGGTCCCTTGCGCCGATCCCCAATGCGCCTGCAACCGTTCTGGCGCAGGCTGAAGGCAGTGCAGTTGCCGAGAGATCATGGTGTCGGAACGGGCCTGCGGCGGCGGAAGAGCGTGGCGAACAGGATTCCCGCTAGGAGCGAGCACGCCGCGCCGTAGAGGAAGGGCGCCCACGGCCCCAGGCGCGTCCAAAGGATTCCTGCGACGGCGCTGGCGACGAAGGCCAGGATGCCTGTGACGGTCTGCATCAGGCCCATCGCCGTCCCCCGGTTCGTTGGCGTGGAGAGGTCGGCGATGTAGGCCTTCCAGATGCCTTCGGTCGCCGCCGAGTAGAACCCGTAGAGTCCGAAAAGCACCCAGAGCATCCACGGCGCCGGTGTAAAGGCGAAGCCGAAGTACACCGCCGAGAACATCACGAACCCGGCCATCATCACCTTCTTGCGCCCCAGCCGGTCGGAAAGCAGCCCGACAGGCATCGCCATCAGGGAGTGGACGAGGTTATAGAAGGCGTAGGAGAGGATCACGAAAGGCGCGGAGAACCCCGCCTGCTGGGCCTTTAAGAGCAGAAAGGCATTGCTGCTGTTGCCGACGGCGAAAATCCCCAGGACCACCAGGAACTTCTTCAAATCCGGCGAAATCGCGGGACCAGGGCAATCATCTTCTCTTGTCCGGGCGGGCGCGTGCGGGGCTTCGCGCGCGAGGAAGGTCAGGGTCAGAACGCCCAGGACCGCAGGGATGATCGCGAGAAGGAAGAGAAGCCGGTACGTGCGCTCTGACGCCCCCATGACGGCCATGACCAGCACGGCAATGACCGGTCCAATGGCCGCGCCAACGGTGTCCATCGCCTTGTGCAGGCCGAACGCCTTTCCCCGATGCGCGGGATCGCAGGAGGCGGCGAGCATGGCATCGCGCGGCGCGGCGCGGAGTCCCTTGCCGACTCGGTCCACCACACGCGCGAGGAGCACCAACGGCCAGGACCCTGCCAGAAACAGGATCGGTTTCCCGACCGCTGAGACGGCATAGCCGACGATGGCAAAGGGCGTACGGCGGCGCAGCCGGTCGGAATACCAGCCGGAGAAGACCTTGAGCAAGCTGGCGGTGCTCTCGGCGATCCCCTCGATGAGGCCGACCACGCTCATTGGCGCGTGGAGCACGCCGGTGAGAAAGAGCGGGATGACCGGGTAGAGCATTTGGCTGCTCACGTCGGTCAGAAGGCTGGCCGCGCCGAGGATGATCACGTTGCGGCCGAGACCTTGGAAGAACGAGAACTTGCGGCCTGGCTCAAACATGCGTTGTTTCAATCAAAAACCATGCGGAAACCGTCCGTAGCATAACGCGCGGTGGGCAAAAGGACAAGATTGAGCAGGGCCGAGGCGACCAGCCGCTCAGGACGAGCAATGCCATCGCCACACTACTGCGTCAGCGGCATCGGCTCGAACGCAAGCGTGACGACTTCCCCATCCAGAATCAGGCACGCTCTCGGCGGCAGAGCGCAAGACGACCCGTTCCATGACTTTGCTAATCGGCAGCGTGGCGGGCATCTCCCTGGTCGTGGGAGGCGTAGGGATTCTGGCGGGGCATGCTCATGTCCGTTCGGGACAGCACCAGGGAGATCGGGCTGCGTCGCGCCGTCGGCGCGCACGTGGCGTTGCACTTCTGCCCTCGCCAAAGTATATTAGTCAGTGCTAAAGTGGAGGATGCCATGAACAAGTCGCGCTGTCTGGCTGTAATGCTCAAGGTGCTCGCAGTTGAGACCCGCATTCGCATCATCCGATTGCTGAAGGCACACCCCCTGTGTGTGGGGGCGCTCTCCGCCAGACTGGATGTGACGCAGGGAGCGGTGTCGCAACACCTGCGGGTGCTGAGAGAGGCAGGGCTGGTCTCCGCCGAAAAGCGCGGATACTTCGTCCACTACCGACTCAACGAGAAGACGCTCAACAGATGGAAGATCAGGATGGACAAACTGCTGGAGCCGTCCGCCGAGACCGGCTGTGCTTGCAGCCGCAGGCAACGCGGTTAGGAGCTGGCCGGATGGATCGGATTCCGGACTTAACAAACAGCGCAGAAGCCGATACAGGTTTCTTTCGCTGTCACGAGTGATGCTATGGAATACATCTGGATGGCATTGATTGGCGGAGCGGCGGCCTTTCCGCATTGCCTGGGCATGTGCGGCGGTTTCGCCCTGCACCTGGCCGCGGGAGAAACAAGGGCCGTCGTTCTGCTGCGTCAACTTATGTGGCACTTGGGGCGGATCGTGACGTGCGTGTTCCTTGGCGCCTTGGCCGGTTTCTGCGGCAACGTGGTGAGTCTGGCCAAGTGCTCCGCCGCGAAGGATGTTCCTGGCTATTTGGCGGGGGCAGTCATGGTTCTCATGGGGCTGTCCGTCCTGGGGCTGCTTCCAAGCCGCAGAAGCGGCCTTGAGGATTCGCCGGACGGCGGGCTCCTCACTTCCATCTTCCAGCAATTCTTCCAGGAGTCCACTCCACTTTCGGCTCTCGTGCTGGGGATGGCCGTCGGGTTCTTGCCCTGTCCGATCACGATTTGCTTTCTAGTCCTGGCAGCCGGCAGCGCCTCGGTTCCACTGGGCATGGGCATCATGGCGGCCATGGGGGTTGGCACTGTCTGGGCGTTGCTGATTCTGGGCATGACGGGGCACGTGCTCAAGGCAAAATGGAAACGATGGGGAGCGGTCTTAACGGGAATTGTGCTGATCGCGATGGGAACCTGGACGATCCTGCGCAAGGCCGAGGTGCTTCCGCCAATTCCAGGCATGCACATGCCGAAGATGCACAACACGGCGAGGGGGCAGTGAGACTTGGCCGACTGAGCCGCTCCATCGGTTTGGCTTTGGCGAGTCCCTTGCTCTTACGGTTCTGCCAAGGGGACTGCTTAATCCCTGTCTAGGAAGTGTGAGATGACCGATTTTACAAGTCAGATTGCTCGCACCGAAGTCGCCACTCCATCAAGGAGACGGCTGTTCCTGGCGTTCCTACGCCTGGGCCTGACTGCCTTTGGCGGGCCGACAATGGTCGCATATATCCGCGATCTTGCGGTGAGGAAGAAGCAATGGTTGTCGGATGAGTCCTTCCAGAACGGCGCAGCGTTGTGCCAATCCATCCCAGGCGCAACCGCCATGCAGACGGCGGCCTACGTGGGGCTTCGCGCCGGGGGGCCGTGGGGCGCTTTGGCGACCTTCGTGGGCTTCGGCTTGCCCGCCTTCCTCCTCATGCTGGTGCTCTCGGCAATCTACCAGCGGACGCACGAGCTTCAGGCGGTGATGTCCGCGTTTCGGGGGTTGCAGGTAATCGTCATTGCTTTAATGGCCAACGCCGCGTTGGACTTCGGACGCAGGACGATCGGCGATTGGCGTGACGCCCTGCTCACTGTCGGCGCGGCCCTGTTCCTCGGATTCCACGGCAGCCCGATCATCGCTATCGCAGCAGCCGCTGCGCTCGGTGTGCTGATTTGTCGTGGACCCAACCCAAGCTCCGTCCCTGCGTCAGGAACCGGTAACGAGATGGTCTGTCGGAATTGGACCGTCGTCGCCGGGATTGTCCTCGCTATCGCCGCCGGCCTCTTGGCCTTGTTCTCTCTGGCAGCGCGCCTGTTCGACCTTTCGACCCTGATGATGAAGGTAGACCTCTTTGCATTCGGCGGCGGCTTCGCGTCTGTGCCCCTGATGATGCACG
>Ga0315281_10010924_pt1 | contig 12464 bp, 8 predicted proteins | sample YL17G07_0_MG_FD_204540 | JGI IMG/M metagenome (GOLD analysis project Ga0315281, IMG submission 204540) | Sediment microbial communities from Yellowstone Lake, YNP, Wyoming, USA - YL17G07_0 | ecosystem: Environmental > Aquatic > Freshwater > Lake > Sediment | place: USA: Wyoming | collected... | reverse complement strand
AAAGATCTACCTGGAGCTGGACAAGAGGGCGGCCATCCTGGAGAAACTACACCAACAGAGCGTCACGAACTTCTATGATCTCTATCAACTCCTTGCTAAGGCGCAACGCGAAGGCCTCTTCTAGCGCGGCGAAAGAGCGCGAGAGGTTGGAGAAACCCGCCCGATTCTTCGGACGGGACCCTGTGGCCTTCGATCTCGTGACGCAGCTCACGTACATGTCCGCCATCGCGACGGCCGGTATCTCTCGCGCCCAACTCTTCGAGCACACGTCGCACCTGGGCTACAGCACGTCGATCCTCTTCCGGCGCATCCACTGGGCCGCCGAGCGGTTGAACTACGACTACGCCCAGGCCTGCGAGGCCGTCGCGGAGACGCTGGCCGACGAGAACATGCGCAGCCTCCTCCTTCGCTTCGCCAGCGCCCTCTCCTCCGGCGAAGGCGAGGCTCCCTTCCTGGCCCGCGAGATGGAGGTGCAACTGGAGCTCTACGGCAAAGCCTACGAGCGCGACCTGGAGACGCTGCAACGCTGGACGGACGCCTACGTCGCGCTGATGGTGTCGGCGGCGCTGATCGTGGTCATCTCCCTCGTGTCGATGATGATATACAGCATGGGCGCCGGCCTCATCGTCGGCCTCGCTGTCGTCGTCATCGGCGTGACCTTCCTCGGGTCCTGGATCGTGTACACCGTGGCGCCCTTAGAGGTAAAGGCCTGCACGCTGGCCGAGTACTCCCACGAGCGTCACTTCGCCGCCCTTCTCGCTAGATACGTCCTGCCCGTCGGACTGGCGGCGAGCGCCGGCGTTATGCTACTCGGCTTCGGGCTGGCCCTCGCATTGATGACAATGTCGATCTTCCTCCTGCCCATCGGTCTGCTTGCGATGCGCGAGGACCTGCAGATAGACCGCCGTGACCGCGACATAGCCAGCGTCCTTCGGGCGATAGGGAGCATGGTGGCAGCTATGGGTAGCACCGTCGGCGAAGGGCTCGCCCGGCTCAACCGGCGCTCCCTTGGGTCGCTGGAGCCGCAGGTGAAGCGCCTGCACGTCCGGCTGCGCAGCGGACTACGGTCGGACCTGTCCTGGACGCGCTTCGCCGCCGAATCGGGGAGTGAACTGGTTACGCGTGCAGTCCGCATCTTCTGGGACGGCCTGCGCCTGGGCGGCGACCCCGAGCGCATCAGCTTCCTCGCTTCTATGCTAGCGATGAAGGTCTCATTGCTGCGGGCGAGCCGAAAGCTGGTTTCCTCTACTTTCACGTTCATCATGATCCCGCTGCACGTAGCCCTTCTATCGATTCTGCTTTTCGTGACGGAGGTGCTGGCGGTTTTTGGCTCGAAGATGGTTGAGGTCCAGAGCCAGGGGTTGAACGAGGGAATTGCCAATGAGGCGGGCGTATCGACGACGCTGCTTTTCACATCGCCGGACATCGGCTTCGTGCGGTCCTTCATAATCGCAGTAATCCTGATCCTCACCGCCGCGAACACCATCGCGCCGTATGCGGCGTCGGGCGGTCACCCCTATAAGCTCTGTCTATACGGATCGGTAATGTGTTTCCTATCCGGTCTCGCGATGCTGCTGATCCCCTGGGTTGTGCAGGCACTCTTCGCCAGCGTCGCGGCGCCGATGTAGCAGTTGGAGGCCAAGATGAAACTGATACCTTTCCTCAGATTCGGGAACAGCCAAGGCGAAGAAGAACAGAACGAGGAATTCGATCCGCCGCCGTCCGAGGTTGTCGAGTTGCCTACGGACGAGGAGACGGAGGAAGAGGAAGAAGAGAAACCGGAGGCGGAGATGACCAAGGAAGACGAGGATAACAAGCCCATGGGCAGTGACGAAGAGATGCTTAAGGTCTTCATGACCGCCGATGAGGAGTTCGTCGACAACTCCGGCCTGGCCGCACAATTGGAGGACGTGCCGGCTACCGAGCTCCTACAGGAGCTACGTGTCCTGGCTTCGGCCTTCGGCATTCGCGTCGAGGCGACGCAGGACGAGGCCGTCTAGCGGCCCCTCGAACCGTGAGAGCGATGAAGGTACGTCTTCTCATTCTCCTGCCTTGCGCGCTCGCCGTGCTCGCCAGCCTCATCGCGGGGTCGGTTGTCGCCGCGTACGGAGGCCGGTCACAAATCGGCGCGCCGGCGCCTGCCATCACCACGGCAGCGCCGCCGGAGTACGAAGCGACTGTCACTGCTACCCCGGCGGCTTCCGATGCGTCAGAGACAATCGACGACGCAGGCGTGAGCGGGCCGAAGCTCATGCCGGTGCCCAAGCAGGCCCAGCCATCGACGCGGGCAAGCGCCCTGGAAGGGCCCGGCTCGCTTCTGCGGCCTCAGCCGACGCCGCAGCCGCATCGCCCGACGATCATCCTCGACCCCGGCCACGGTCGCGGCGACCCGGGGGCGGTCCACCATCTTCCCAGCGGCGAGGTCGACCTGACGGAGGCGGAGGCGAACCTGGACATCGCGGAGAACCTGCGCCGCTTCCTGGAGGCAAAAGGGTACGACGTCTACATCACGCGTTCCGGGTTCGGCAAGCCGCTAGCCCTGGGACCGCTCACGCAGGGGTTGATCTCCGGCGACCTGATGAGCCGCGTTCGCCTGGCCGGCGCCGTTGACGGCGATCTCTTCATCTCCATTCACAACAACGGCTCGCCGCACCCGGCGCAGTCGGGCACGGAGATATGGTACTGCGGGGAGCACCGCTACGGCGCGGAGAGCGCCCGCCTGGCGGAGCTCGTCCTCGACGCCGCCGTGCAGGGGCTGAAGGACTACGGCTACGACACGGTGCGTCGGGGCACGCAGGAAGACTCGACGGTGCACAACTCGGCCGGCTTCTGCCAGTTCCTGGTCACGCGCGAGGTGCAGATGCCCGCCATCCTCACGGAGATCCTCTTCCTCACGAACGAAGGCGACGCCGCCGTGCTGAAGGACCCGCTTGCCCGCGAAGCCGTCGCCGACCGCATCGCACAGGCAATCGACACCTTCATGCAAGAGCGCGACTCTACTGGTTGAGCAGGCCTATTCTTAGAGGCGCCAGCGGGCTGTCGTCGGCCCCGGTGAGGTCCGCGCTGTCCACGCTTATTCGCGCCCTGTCGAAGAAGACGCCGTAGATACGTCCTTCGGGCCCGCGGCCGCGGTCCCAGGATGCGAGGTACATAGAAGCGAGGCCGAGGATGCGGACACTGCCGCCTTCGTCTCCCGGGTGGCTAACGATAGGCACCACTACCAGTCGCCCGGCCCCGCCTCCCGAGCCACGAACGCACTCAGCGCGCGGTGGCTGCGCGTAGGGGTCGAAGCCGGTGATGCGGCCGGCGCCGGGCCCGCCGTCGTACTCGAAGGTGACGTCGCACCACTGGGGGCCGAGGTAGTCGGCCGTGCCGTCTCCGGTCTCGAAGTTATAGTAGTCGTTCAGCGCCTGCAGCGTCGTCGCGGCGATGTCGCCGTCAGCAGGCAAAGAACCGACGACGTCTCCGACCGACCAGAGGCCGGCCTCTTCCTTCCGGCAGCCCGCGGCAAGCGCCTCCTGGTATCCAGGGACGCCGGAGCCGGCAAGGTCGAGCGGCAGAAGAGCGCCGTTCTCGTGGGTGCCGTTGGTCAGGTCGAAGGCGTAGACGCGACCCGGGACGAGCCCGAAGTAGCCGTCAGCATCGGGCGCCGGCGGGTCCGCGATGATGCCCCACGGGCATATAGGGGCACCGGTTGCGCCGACGACCTGTGCCGTCGCCGATCGTTCGACGGAGAAGAGCTTCGGCAGGCCCAGGCGGTCCAGGAAAAGCGTCGTGTGGCTGGCCTGTGAGGTCGCGGTAACGGTGTCGACGATCCCGTCCGGTCTGCCCAGCGGCCGCCAGTCGGCGAAGGCGCAGCACTGGACGTGGGACGTGTCGCGGTTGTTGCGGGCCATCCAGTTGTTGGCGGCGCGGAGGGCATCGGCCTGGTCGCCGTTGACGCTGAGCTGCCGGGCGGCTGCCAGCGCTATGTTCTCAGCTTCCCACTGCGCCTTCCCGACGTGCGAAAGGAAGACGGCAAGGTCGAAGGCGACTCCTGCAAAGATGATCGCCAGTGTGACTAGTAGGACACCCTTTGCCACGCGCAGGCCGCGCTCGGACTGTTCGACCCCCGGAGAAGGCGACGTTAGTCCGTGGAGCATGGTGCATGCGCAGCAGGCTCCACAGTATTATCGTCCGGTCGGCGGATATCCAACAGCAGAGGCCGGCGCGCAGATGGCGCCCCAGTCTGCCCCCGGGTCGACGAGACTGGAAAGTCTCGGCTACGATGTACTGGAGACTCCGGCCGGCGGCTGGCTTCAGCCATGGCCGCTCGCTAGAATGGGGCAATGCGATATAGCGCGAGGAGCATCGATTGAAGGGGGTCATGTCATCGGCGTCGGCGACGGTCGCTGTTCGCTGGCTCGCGCTCCTGGCGGCGGCAAGCTGGCTGGGATACTTCATCTGTAGCGGCGTGCCGCAGACCCAGACCGAGGTCTTTCGCTCGACCGTCGTCTTCCAGGGTATTGCGCTCGTGCCGGCGGCGCTCTTCGCGGTCTACCTGTTGTTGCGTCGACGCCTCCCCGGCGGGTCGCCGCTCGACTGGCCGCTGCTGCTGTTCGTGGCGGTCTACCTCGTCGCTACCGCCGCTTCCGTGGCCTGGCGCGTCAGCCTGGAGAGTACGCTCATCCTGCTGCTGGCGGTCCTCGTCTTCTACGCGCTGAGCGACCTGCATTTCCTCGACGCGATGGGCCTGCAACGCGCTTTCATGCTCGCAGCGGCAGCCGCGTCCGTGTGGGCGCTCTGGAACGTCGCCGGCGACTACCTCGACTGGCTCCGCTTCGCGAAATCGACGACCGGCGGCTTCCACCTCGGCGACCTCATCCCGCCGACCGTACCGAAAGTGCACGGCGTCAGCGACCACCCGAACATCCTCGGCATGACGCTGGTGCTGGCGATGCCCTTTTACGTCCTCGGCGTCTACCGCCCGGCGTCGCTGTGGCTGCGCGCCTTCTGGGGACTAATACTGCTCGCGGCCCTCTGGGCGGTCTTCCTGACCCTGTCGAGAGGCGCGTGGATAGGCGCGGCCGTGGCGATTGTCGTGACGGCGGGCAGCCTGGTCGTCGCGGGCCGCTCCTGGTCGGTTGAGGAGTTGCGGCGCGCGGCGCTGACGAAGTCGCGGACGCGAATGATCCTCGTTGTGGGCGGTGTCAGCGTTCTCTTGCTCATCGTCGTCGCCGGCGCGATCGTCGCGACGCACTGGAACGTGCGGCCGCAGTGGCTCTTCCGCGAGTCGCTCTCGCCGCGCCGCGACGTCTTCGACGCGGGAGTGAGCATCTTCCGCGACCACCCGCTGTTCGGCGGCGGGCCGGGCACCTTCGGCCTGCTCTACCCCGAGTACAGCGGCGCCTTCCCGATCCACGCCGTCCACGCCCACAACGGCTTCCTCCAGGTGGGCGACGACGCCGGACTGGCCGGCCTGGCGGCGCTCGCGGTCCTGCTGGCGACGCTGGGCTGGATACTCTGGCGGAGCTACCGCAGAGGCAACACAGAGCAGCGGCTGCTGGCGGTCGCCTGCGCGGGCGCGCTCGCCGGCTTCGCCGTCCACAACCTCGCCGACGCGGCGAACATCTGGAAGGCCGCGCTCATCGGCATAGCAGCGGTGACGGCGATTGCCGTCAAGAACTACCGCTCGCTTCCGGCGCCCGACGGAGACGCACGATCGCCGTCAGCGGCAACTGCGACGCGACGACTCGGCTCTCTGCTGCCCCGCGGATTGCTGGCCATCGCGTTCGTCGCGCTGCCGCTGGTCTGGCTCCGTATCGACGTCGCGCACCGCCACTACTCCCACAGCGTCAGCCAGCTTGCCCTGGGCAACGTGACCAGCGCCATCTCGGAGGCGAAGCGGGCGGTCGACCTCGACCCCGACCTGGCGGTGAACCAACTACAGCTCGGCATTGCGGAGGCAATCGCTTTTGAGAACGGCGACATCGGCCCCAACCCGGCCGTCGCCAGCCTGCAGCGGGCCGTCGAGCTGGAGCCGCGAAGCGCCATCGGCTACGCGAACCTGGCGCGCATGCTCGCCGACGCCGGCCGCAACGGCGAGGCGCAGGCGGCCGCGCTCCAGGCCCAACACTTCGCCGGCGCCGACGACACGGTGCTCCTCGTCGCGGCGGGCGTGCTAGAGGACGTGGGCGCCGAGAAAGAGGCCGTGCAGACGTACGCCTCAGCGATCAGCCGCTCGCCTTCGATTGCCGATTCACAGTTCTGGCAGGAGAGCGACTTCCGCAGCCAGCACTACCTGGAGATCATCAGCTACTCCCTTATCTCGCTCAGCCCCTGCGCCACGGGCAACCTCGTCGCGCACGTGGGCGTCGGCGTCCCGTCGCCGAGCAAGCTGGAGCTGCCGGCGCTGAGAGATAGCTGTCGCGCCGCCGTCGTGGGCGATCCGGGGAACCTGGGCGGGCGCATCGAGCTCGCGGAGATTTCGATGGCACTGGGCGACTATACGAGCGCGCATGACCTGCTGACCGACGCCATCAACCGCCAGCCGGACCTGGGGCACGCGCACACCGTCATGGGGGAATGGTACGCCGCTCAGGGCGACGTCGCGCGCGCCCGCGAGGAGTGGACGACCGGCGGCCAGTTGGACGACGCGGAGTCGATGCTGCTGCTCGGCGAGAGCTATCCGGCCGGACAGGTCCCGCTTGAGGTTGTGCAGCGGCTCAGCCATCTTGCGCCGAGCGTCGCGGGTGGCGCCCGCTCCTACGCGATCGGCTGGGTCTACTACCGGATGAAGTTCGGTCGCCAGGAACCGGCGGGCAACGTGCTGCTCCCCGGCGACTGGCAGAACGCCGTCCCGAGCCTGTACGACCGGATACAGCAGGCGCTTGACCGGTGGCGAAATGCCGGGTAGGTGGGAGGATTATTCCCGCAATCGACGCGAAATAGCCACTGAGAGAGAGGCGCTAGCATCGGCGGAGTTCGTAACATCGGGCCAATGAACTCATGGAGGGACCGATGAAAGACGCTTTCTCGAAGGTGTACGGCCGTTTCCAGTCCCCCTGGTCGAAGGTGTTCGGACCTGCTCTGACACCTCGGACCTATCTGCGGGCATTCCACCTGACGATGATGTTCCCGCTGGGGATCGGCTACTTCATTGCCCTCGTCACGGCATTGTCGATCGGCGGAGCGATGATCTGGACCATTATCGGGCCTCTGGTGCTCATCCCCACGCTCTTCCTCACAAGGTGGGCCGGAGACGCTGAGGCGTGGGCCGTCCGAAGAGTCGCGCAGATCGAGCTCCGGCGCCCGCCAACGGCAATCGAGCGCGGGCAGCCGGCACGCTCCCAGGTGTGGACGCGGATCATCGATCCCAGTACGTGGACGGGGCTGGTCTACCTGTTCGGCCAGTTCCCCATCGGCATCGCGACGTTCACCATCATAGTGACCGTATACTCCGTCGCCGGCAGCTTTACGATCGCACCGCTGATCTTCAAGCTCGGCGGCGTACTTGAATTCGATGCCTGGCGAAGGTTCGATACCCCGCTCGAGGGGGTGCCGCTCATCCCCATTGGCATACTCTCGTTCTTCCTGGCCGCGCACGTCATCAGCGTGGCTTCCGCCCTGCATGCGCTGTGGGCGCGAATCATGCTCGGCTCACGCGCCAGGACGATACCGCAGGTGCCGCTGAGCGAAGGTCCGTCGATAGAGCCTGACGGCGGCCAGACGGTTTCCGCTTCCCCCGTAGAGACGGCTGTAGAGAAATGGGCTCCCGGCGATTTGCCCGACGCAATCGAGTCTCTCACGGCGCGCGAAAAGGAGGTTTTGGCCCTCATCGCCCGAGGCTACTTCAACGCCGAGATCGCGGAAGCGTTCGTCGTCAGCGAGGGCACGGTCAAGACCCATGTGAAGAGCCTCCTGGCCAAGTTGGGTCTTCGCGACCGCACGCAAGCGTCCTCATTCGCTTACGAAACGGGATTCGTCAGGCCGCGCAGCGTCGATGGGGAAGAACATCCCATCCCCATTTCCCGGCGCCGGGCGGGTGGCTAGCGGGTTGGTCGTCGTCGAATGTCCCGGGTCTGGCAACGAAGCTGTTTGACCGTGCGTGCCCCACGACCTATGATCTTTGTGAGGGGAGCTGGCTCTTCTTCGGCAAGGCCAGTTCCCCGTCTTGATGATAGACGATTACTGGAGACATTTCATGACCACTTCCATGGAGAAGGAGCGCGTCGTGCAGCCTGCAACCGGCCAGTCGGACGACCTCATCGTCCGGGCTACGGACGTCACGAAGACTTATGACACGGGGCGCATCAAGGTGCGGGCCCTGCGCGGGATCAATCTCTCGGTCAAGCGCGCGGAGATAATCGCCATTATGGGGCCCTCGGGCTGCGGCAAGACGACGCTGCTCAACTGCCTCAGTGGGCTCGATAACATCGATTTCGGCACCATCCTCGTCGACGGCTCCGACATCAACCGACTGTCTGACAACCAGAAGACGGAGTTCCGCGCCCGCCGCATGGGCTTCGTGTTCCAGTTCTATAACCTGCTGCCGGTCCTGTCGGCAATCGAGAACGTCGAGCTTCCGCTGCTCGTCTCAGGCACGAGCGTGCGGCAGGCGCGCAAACGCGCCTACGGTGCGCTGGAGCAGGTCCACCTGACCGACTGGGCGCACCACCGTCCGGCGGAGCTCTCTGGCGGCCAGCGGCAGCGCGTCACCGTCGCGCGAGCCCTCGTCAACGACCCGGCGATCGTCTGGGGCGACGAGCCGACGGGCGACCTGGACAGCACGAACGCGCAGGAGATAATGGACCTCATCTGCGAGCTCAACGCCAGCCGGTCACAGACCTTCGTCCTCGTCACGCACGACGCGAAGATCGCCGCGCGGGCAAACCGCATCGTCTACATGGTTGACGGGCTCATCGTCGACGAGAAACTGAACTCCTGATGCCACTGCCGGCCGCGAGGACCACCTAGGAGACACAATGCAGAGCCTCTTCGGCTTACCCATGAACGACATCATGATCGTGCTGGTGGCGTTGCTGGCCATCAGTGTGGGCACGATCGTTTTCGTTGCCCTGCGCAACCGTGTCATGTTCCTCATCGGCCTCCGCAATATCCCGCGGAGAACGGCCCAGACGGTGCTTATCATCATCGGCCTCATGCTCAGCACCGTCATAATCTCCGCCGCGTTTACGACCGGCGACACCGTCGATCACAGCATCACGAAGATGGTCTACGACGTAACCGGGCACGTGGACGAGACCGTCCAGAACGGTGACAAGCTCAGCGAGAGCATGCAGCAGGAGAACGGCGTGGTCGGCGCCCGGCAGTCCATTCCCGCCTCAGTTGCCTCCGACCTCGAGCAGCGTTTCCAGGGCGACCCGGAAATCAAGGGCTTCCTGCCCCTCATCAGCGAGCCGGTGGCCGTCTCCAACCCTCAGACCAGCCTGAGCGCCCCCCTGGGCGTCCTCAGCGGTGTCGATGCGACACGCCTGGGCGCATTCCCGGACATCGTCGACACGAACGGCAAGCCCGTTGACGTCGCTTCGCTGGCCGACAACGAGATCCTGGTGAATGAGAGCATGGCCGACGAGATCGACGCGGTGCCCGGCCAGAACATCGACATCTACTATCAGAACCAGCAGTTCACCTTCCGCGTCGCCGACATCGTCAAGGACTGCCTGCTCACAGGGTCCAGCGGCTATCCCAAGCTGGGGCTGGCGACGCGACTCGACACGGTGCAGAAGCTGTCGAATCGCCCGGGCGAGGCCGATTTCATCGCCGTCGCCAACCAGGGCGGTGTGCGCGGCGGCCTGGACGTCTCGGACAGCGTGACCGCAAAGCTCGAAGGCGCGCTCAAGGGGACGTCATACAGCGTCGACTCGCTCAAGTCCGACGGCGTTGAGTCGGCGCAGCTTGCCGGCAACATACTGATGACGTTCTTCATGGTGCTGGGCCTCTTCTCCATCGGCGCCGGTATTTTGCTGACGGTCATGATCTTCGTCATGCTGGCGGCGGAGCGAAAGACGGAGATGGGCATAAGCCGTGCCGTGGGCATGAAGCGGCGACACCTGATCGAGTCCTTCGTGTCGGAGGGCATGGGGTACAACATGTTATCGGCGTTAGTCGGCGTGACGCTGGGCGTAATCGTTGCCACGCTGATCGCCGGCGCCATGATGCTGATCCTCGGTCAGTTCGTCAGCATCGAATCGAAGGTCACGCTGCGTAGCCTCGTAATGTCGTACTCGCTGGGCGTCTCGCTGACGTTCCTGACGGTGCTCTTCTCCTCCTGGCGCGTCAGCAACCTGAACATCGTGCGGGCCATCCGCGACCTCCCGGAGCCCGATAAGAAGCCCGGCCGGCGGTCGCTATTCCTCGGCATCGGCCTGGTCCTCTTCGGCGCGTTGTTGATGTTGACGGGGATGTCGGCGAGGCAGGTGGCTCCCTGGGCGATGGGCATCTCGCTCGTTCTCATCGGCATTGCCCTGGCTTGTCGCTATCTGCGGGCGCCTGAGCGACCCCTCTTCACTACGGTCGGCCTTGTGATCCTGGCCTACTGGTCGGTCGCGGCGGGCGAAAGGATTCCCGGCCCGGAGATGAGCGGCGGCATCGAGCTCTTCTTCCTGAGCGGCGTCATGATGGTGGCGGCGGCGACCTTCGTCGTCATGTACAATGCGCACCTGCTGCTCAACCTGCTCGCGCTCAGCGGCCGGCGGATGGGGCGCATCTTCCCATCGATAAAGACAGCCATCGCCTACCCGCTGGCCAGCAAGTTCCGCACAGGCATGACGATGGCAATGATCGCTCTCGTCATCTTCGCCCTGACGATGATGTCGGTAATGAACGGCAACTTCAACCGCGTGTTCCTCACGCAGGAGGCGCGCGGCGGCTGGGACATCCGTGTGCAGGAGAACCCGTCCAACCCCGTCGGCGACCTGCGCCAGGCACTGGCCGGCTCAGGCGTCGACACGTCGAAGTTCGACGCCGTGGGGAAGATCGCGAGCGCGGGAGTCTCGAGCAGCCGCCTGAGACAGGAATCGGACAGCCAGACGGCGATCGACGACCTTCCCACCTACCGCGTCGCCGGCATGGACCAGGCGTTCCTGACGCAGAACACAATTCAGTTGCAGTCGCGCGCGACGGGCTACGATAGCGACGCCGCTGTCTGGGCGGCGCTGGCAAGCGACCCCTCGCTGGCGGTAATCGATGCCTTCGCCAGCGGCGGCAGCGGCTACAGCATGGGCCCGCCTCAGTTCCAGCTCAAGGGCATCGACCCGGGCGAGTCGACGTTCGATGCGATCCCGCTGGACATCGTGGACTCGACCACCGGCCAGGCGATGCCGGTCAAGGTCATCGGCGTCATGAAAATTGGCCCTAGCGGCAACTTCTTCGGCCTGTACACCGACGCCGACCTCATCGACACGTCGCTCGGCGGCGCAGCCTACAACACGTACTACATCCGCCTGACGCCCGGCGAAAACGCGGAGACGACCGCCAAGGCGATCGAATCGTCGCTCTTCACCAGGGGCGCGCAGGCCACTTCCCTCGAGAAAGAGGTGAACGACCAGATGGCCCTGTCGAAGGGGTTCTTCTACCTCATGCAGGGCTTCATGGGGCTGGGGCTCGTCGTCGGGATTGCGGCGGTGGGCGTGATCGCGTTCCGGACAGTCGTGGAGCGCCGGCAGCAGATCGGCATGCTGCGGGCCATAGGCTTCACTCGCGGGCAGGTAGCGCTCAGCTTCCTCCTGGAGTCGTCTTTCGTCACGCTCCTGGGGATTGTGACGGGACTGGGCCTGGCGATCCTGCTGTCCTTCTTCCTGCTGACAAGCAAGTCGATGTCCGACATGGGGCTGCGGGGCTTCTTCATCCCCTGGCTGGAGGTGATACCCACCTGCCTGGTCGCCTACGTAGCGGCGCTGGTGATGACGTTTATCCCCTCGCGGCAGGCGGCGAGCATCCCCATCGCGGAGGCTCTGCGCTACGAGTGACGCGCGAAGAGGCTCGCTCATCTGCGGACGGAGGCGACGGAGTGACCGAGATCCGCGAAGCCACGGCCGGCGACAATGATGCGCTGATTGAGCTCGAACGCCAGTCTCCCCTTGATCTCGGAGACCGGACCCTTGTCTTCGACCGTTCGCCCAACTTCTTCGCCCACCAGGAGATGCAGGAGCACGGCCGCGTGCTGGTCGCGGAGGAGGAGGGACGCCTCGTGGCGGTGGTGGCAGGCGCATGGCATGACGTCATGATCGACGGGCAGCGGCGCCGGTTGCTTTACGTGCACCAGGGCCGCACATTGCCCGAGTACCGCCGGCGGCACGTCGCGACTGACCTCGTCATCCGCAACTTCCTGCTGGCCAGAGAAGAGAACGTCGAGAGGCCGTACTGGCTAATCAGTCCGGACAACAGCACCTCGCTGGCGTTCAACCGGCAGATAGAGGTTGAGAGCTGGCCCGTCGAGGGCCGCATCGACGGATTCGACGTGA
>Ga0315281_10010923_pt1 | contig 12465 bp, 29 predicted proteins | sample YL17G07_0_MG_FD_204540 | JGI IMG/M metagenome (GOLD analysis project Ga0315281, IMG submission 204540) | Sediment microbial communities from Yellowstone Lake, YNP, Wyoming, USA - YL17G07_0 | ecosystem: Environmental > Aquatic > Freshwater > Lake > Sediment | place: USA: Wyoming | collected... | reverse complement strand
TTCTGTTTTGTGTTATTCTCTTTTAGGAACATTTAATTTTAATAATTTAATAATATTTAAATGTGTTATTTATTTCTAGTGAATAGAATAAATTTAAACCGACGGCAAAAAGATATTTTAAAGAAAAATTCACTCTTTAAAAGTGAGAAAGATATATAAAGTTTATTGATTTAATAAGGTTATGAATTATACAATATTTAAGAGCAAGAGAGCAAGAGAGCAAGAGCCAGAGAAAGAGCCATTAAATTTAATTGAGAGAGAGAAAGCAAGAATAGAAATGGACTGCCAGAGCATAACAGAGCAAGAGAGAAAGAGAGAGCAAGAGAGCAAGAGAGCAAGAGCCAGAAGCCACCCAGAGAGCAAGAGAGCCACCCAGAGCCGTTTTTTTAAGAGAGATAAGCCAGAGAGCCAGAGCCAGAGAAAAACGGCTATAAAGCCGTATTTTAAATTTAAGATAGTTGGATTTTTTAGAGCAAGAGTTTATTTTAATCACCACCGCTTAAAAAGAGAATTAGGACTAAGTCACAATAAAAGAAAAAATAGTTACAAGAGGAGATTAAAAAAACAAAAATGAATAAATCAAAGTTTAATTATATGGGATTTTTAGAGCAAGAGAGCCAGAGAGAGCAGGAAAGCAAGACGGCTTTATTTTTAGAGCAAGAGCAGAGAGCCAGAAAAAAAAGAGAAGGTTTTGGTTTTTCTGTTTCCTCTTATTTTCCCGATATGGCTATAAATGAAAAATCCTGTAACGGCTGTTTAATAATTGAGAGCAAGAGCCAGAGCATAACAGAGCAAGAGAGCCAGAGCCAGAAAGAGATTTATACGGCAGAAATAAGCAAAGCAGAGAGCCAGATAAATTTAATTAAGGTTTTAGGTTTAAGTTATGTCAGGCAAAAAAAGAGCCAGAGCAAGAGAGAAGGCATAAAAAAAGAGTTAATAAGTCAAGTTTTAGGTTATTTTTATGCCTCGCAGATTTTTATTTTTAAAAGAGCAGATGTAACCGAGTTACTTAATAACTTAAAACAAAAAGTAAGAGGCAGAATTGTAACGGCTGTTTTAACCGAGTTAATAAGCCAAGAAAGAATAAAACCGTTTATACAACAGAGCAATTTTAAGTATAAGTTTAGGTTAAAAAAGTTGGTGACTTTTGATGGCTATAATAAACGGCTTTTAGAGAAAGTTAAAAAACTAAAACCAACGGCTCAAAAAGTTAGTTTAAAATATCTCCCATATAAACGGCTATTGCTTAAAAACGGCTATTTCAGGAGAGTATACCACTATAACGGCATAAACCGAGTTTACACCCAGAGCCAGAGTTTAATTAAAAAAAGAGCAGTTAAAAAAACGGATTATACCGAGATAGTGAGTTTTAAGCCATATAAGAGCCAGAAATTAACTTCTCTTAATTCTTTTAGCATTAAGAGGATACCATATAAAACCGAGTTTATAGGATATAAAATTTTAATTTAATCCTTAATTTTTTTTTCTTTTTCTTTTTTTTTAATCAATAGCCAGAGCAAGAGAGAAAGAGTGAGCCGTTGTTTTTCTGGATTTTTTTAATCTGGATTTAATACGGCTTATTTAAGAGCCATTATATATGGCTTAATTTGAGCCGTTGTTTTTCTGGATTTTTTTAATCTGGATTTAATACGGCTTATTTAAGAGCCATTATATATGGCTTAGTTTGAGCCGTTGTTTTTCTGGATTTTTTTAATCTGGATTTAATACGGCTTATTTAAGAGCCATTATATATGGCTTAATTTGAGCCGTTGTTTTTCTGGATTTTTATATTGGTGGCATAACGATAGGTGGATTTCACACCATTTTTCTCGCAGAATGTCTACGATAGGCAGGTATTACACTCTGCCGATAGATTATCACTATTCATATTCTCCTTCTGTCATCCCGATAGGAAGGGCAACGGAAGAAGAAATAATAACCATAAGGGAGGAAACAAGAAAATGGATATTACCTTAAAGGAAGGTAAGACATCTCTGGTTATTGAAGCCAAGCATAGAACCTTTAGCACAGGCAATAAAGGTATAGGCTACTATGGTAGATTGCCGATAGAAGGCAAGAACTATCAGGTTTCAATCAACTTTGTAGAAGTCAAGCCTAAGAGCAAGAAGCCTATGTCAAATGAAGATTATGAACAGAGAGTTCAGAAACTTCAAGAGATAGAGGCAACAGCATAAGTCCGATAGGCAAGTCGGATAAACTTTCTTTTGTTTTGAATTTGAGTTGTCCCGATAGGTGGGTCGGATATACCACCATAACTAAATTGGAGGGCTTGAAGATGAACACGATTTTAGATTGTGTAGTCGTAAATGCCCAGAATGAGTTAAAGAAAGAGGGTGCCGATAGGAGAGCAATTCAACAGAAGTTGAAGGCTTTAATTAAGGCACATATTAACTCTTCGGGCTATTGTCCTTGTTGTGGCAAGAAACTGAATAAACTCGGTTTCTGCTTTGGGGAATATGTTTGGAATTGTTTTGATTGTTATCCAAATGTCAGCATAGTTCCTGTGAACAAGGAAGATTGGAAAATCATAAGTCGGGCATATGAGTTATTTGAATATGCTTGACTTACAGGTTGACAATCCCGTTCTTAATGAAGACAATAGGCATCTTGTCTTGGAGAATGTGGATTTTGAAGATATAATAAGGCAGGTGTCATCTATCGTAAGAGATAGAGATGGAAGGTTGTTCGTTTCTTTTGCCGAATATGGATAAGGAAAGAGAACATATAGGAATAACTGAAAGGAGGATAAGATGAGAAGTGAATATCTGTTTAGACACGATATAACAGGACAGACAATACCAATAGAGGTAGACAGCGAGGTGCTTGAAGACGAGATAAGAGACGAGATGGCAAAGCAACTGCTTGAGGAGTATCTCTTAAACTCTGTTGATAGTTATTATCTTGATGAAGTGTTCTGTTGGAACGGAAGTAGTTATCTCCTTGCTTAAGATGAGTGAATTTGTGATTATTGAGCAAGATGGAGATGGTGGGGCATATATCACACACCTTGATAACCTTGATGAGTATCAAAGTATTGGTGATGGTGTGTATCTCTATATGAAAGAGCAGGACTTCTGTAATATGTGTCAGGCAGGAGTTGGAGGATAAGGATGAAAATAATTAAAATGACAGAAAAGTTTGATTTAAGAAAAGTAAGGGAGAGTATGTGGAGAGAATTTAATGCTAATGCTGGACTTGTTTCTATGCAGCAAATAAGGAAAAGCGTAGAATGGGCAGACAAAGAGTTCATACGATTGCTGAAAGAAGAAATAAAAGATAAGTTTGCCTTTTCCGAGAATAAGATTAATTCTATGATAGATAAACTTGCTGGTATATTAGAAGTGGAAAAAGAAACAGAAATGTATTGTGCTGTTGAAGGTTGTGGGAAAATAGATGAAACCCATACAGCATATTGTATCAAACACGGAAGAAGCCCACATAGGATTAGAAAGAAATGAAATATCAAAAGATAGTTTTAGATGAGAAAGAAGAATTAATTATACCAAAGAGAGCAAAGAAATTCTTGCTTGGATGCTGTAATTGTGGATTAAAACATCTTGTAACTATAAACAGGAAAGGCAAAGAAATAGTGATGAAATTTGAGAGATGGAAATGAAACACAAGAAGAAAAATAATGTCCCCACTTGAAAGAGTGCCTGTGGTAAGGCAGGATAAAGACAGAACCATAACTAAATAAACAGAAAAACTGAATGGAGGTTTTAAAATGGCAGCAAGAAAAACAGCAGTAAAGAGAATCTTGAAAGCAGAAGTAGGAAGGTTTGATGCAGAACTTCATACTATTGCTTTTAATGATGGAGATAGTGTCAAAGATGTTCTTGTCAAGGCAGGTTACGACTTGTCCGAAGGCGAGAGTGTTAATGACGATAAGGGAAATGATGTTGTCTTAACAGCGAAAGCAAAGGCAACAACATATCTCATTACAGGCAACTATACGAATGGTTGCTGATTAGCACAAGTATACTTGTGGGGAGTTACCCCACATTTATTTTTAACTAAATTGAAAATGGAGGAAAATGGAAACATTGAATTTAATAGGTTGTGATAGTTATAACCTTAAACAATATCCAAAACTCTTCCTTAAACTTAATTCCGAATTGCTTGGTATGGGAATCAAGGCAGTAAAGTGTCAGCAAATTTTTGAAGAAGACACTTTTGAGAATGTCTTGACTTTATATCTGAAACCGAATTACCACGGGGGGAACGATAGGTGGACTGGTTTGAGAAGTGATAGCAATTTCAGAATATATCTCGGACAGCTTACTGGAAACAGAGCTGACAATAGTGGATATTATTATCCACTTGAAGAACACGAAGAGATAACAATTAAAGAGGGAAGAAGTGAATATCACTTTGGGTGCTATATTCCTAATAGGAACATAGTTATCCTTTACTTTAATCCCTTGTATTCTGATTTGAGTCTTGAAAAAGAAGACAGATACTTGTTTAAGTTTATTGAAGTTTTGAAAGAGTTTGTTAGCAAAAGGAAACTTGAAACGAAAGATGTTTCAAAGATGATTGAAGAGAATATGCTAAACAAGTTTAACAAAGCTATTGGGGACAATTTGAAACAGGCAGTAGACAGGGTAAATAATTATTACTCGTGTATATCTACTAATCAAGAAGATATTGTTGAGAAGAGAAGAATGATTGAATCGGAGAAAGTTACCGTAGAAGCTTTGAAGAAAGTCAATAAGATAACTATTGAAGGTTTAAAGAAACAAATTGAATTTGTTAAACAGCTTAATTTTGTGAAGGATGTAAAGTTGGATAACGGAGAGATTGTTTTGGAAATGCCTGACATTAAGATAAGATGGAAAGAAGAGGATGTGTCTATGGGAGATTATGTAATTACATATCAACCGAATAAGATAAAGATAGTGAATAAGAACCCAATAATGGTTTCAGGGGATGTAGCTCATCACCCACACATAAGAGACAATAGCATTTGTTTTGGAAATAGACAAGATAAGATGTATGACTTGTTAGCATCTCTTAAATTGAAACAGCTGACTTATTTTGTATATCTCTTCTTGAAATCATATAACAAAGATGATTGCTTTAATCAAATAAGTCATTGGACAGGCGAGGAAGAGGAACAAGAGGAGGAAGAAGAACAAGATGTTCAAGATGAAGAATTTTAAGGAGGTAAAATGGTAGAAATAGAAATGACAAAGAGTTTTAAGAACCTTGTTGATTGGTTTAGTATTAAATACGACAAGGAGATAGCTGGTTGGATTGTTGGAACAATTGAATCAAATAAGATTATTTGCGAGGACTTGCTCTTTCCAGAACAGGAAGCAAATGCTGGTGGGGTGGAAATGAGTGGAAAGCAGATAGTTAAGTTGAGAAAAGAGTATGGAAAAGGATGTCAGAAGATAATTGGTGAGTGGCATAGCCATCACGGAATGGGGGCTTTTTGGAGTGGAATTGATGATGACTTCATAAAGGAGTTTATGAAACCGAGAAAGATTGGGTTGTTTATTGTTAGTTCAAAAGGAAGCCATCTTATTAGAGTTGAGTTGAGAGAGCCGATACATATATCTGCTAATGAGATACCATATTCGGTTGAGCTTGATAAGGAAGACGAAAAGCTGAAATTGATGTGTGAGAAGATTCTTAAAGAGAAAGTGAAAGAACCAAAAGTAGTAATTTGTGGTGGAAATTATGACTATACTTGTTATGGGAGAGATGGACTTCCCTTTGCTGGAAGAAGGGATTGGAGTATTAGTCCTGAACAAAGAAATACAGCGAAGAAGTTAAATCAAGAGTTGGCTTCTATGGTGTGTTATCATAATGATAACAGCATTAGCATAAGAAATATTGACTGGTATACTGCTGACGAGTTAGCAGAAGAGTATAGGACTTATAGTCCTTTGGTTGAATGTCTGGGCGAAGATGAGGCGAGGGTCAAATTCTCGTTTAAGGACAAGAAGGAGGCACTTGAATTTATGAAAGAGATTAAAGAGGATTTGAGAGAATTTCTTGAAGAAAGAATGATAGTGTTAGATGATGGAATGTATTAAATTGGAGGAGGAAAATGGATTTTAATAGACAGCATAATATCTTTAATCCTAATGAGCAGAAATTGAATATAACTATTGTTGGGGTTGGAAGCACGGGTAGTTATATGGCTTTTGCTTTGGCGAAGTTTGGATATAGAAATGTTAAGGTGATTGACTACGATATAGTTGAGGCACATAATATTCCTGTTCAGATTTATAAGCCAAGAGACGAAGGAAGGTTGAAAGTTGAGGCATTAGCACAGGAGATTTATGAGCATACAGGAGAGAGGATAGTTTGTGAGAATAAGAAGATTGATGAGATTTATAGTTTTGAAACAGATGCTTATTCTGTCGTGGTAGTATGTGTTGATAATATGGAAGCAAGAAAGATAATCTACCAACAGATGAAAACATCAGGACAACCTGTAAGGTTAATAGATACGAGAATGGGTGGCGAAGGATTCTCAATACACACTTGTGATATGGGGAATTTAGAGAATAGAGAACAATATGAGAAATCTCTTGAAGGAACTTTTAAAGAGTTGCCTTGTGGAGAGAAAGCAGTTGTTTATTGTATAATGAGTTTAGTTGCTGAAACAACAAATATCATTAAGAAGATTGAGAAAAGTGAGAGTTATCCCACGATAGTAAAAAGGGAAATGAAAAATTACAGGATACTATCTAATTAAATGGGGAGGTATAAAAATGAAAAAAGAATTTAAAGAAGAAGATGGTGGTTTGTAACATTTGTGAAAAAAATAAGCCAATAGAGGATATTAAAGAAGGGTTTAGGTATGTATGCAAGGAGTGTTGGGATAAGTTAGAAATCACAATATTCGTGCATAGGGCATCCAGAAGAATAAACAAGGAGTTGCTATACTAAAAATGATGGATGTAAAAATTGGAGATATTTTTGTATACTCTTGGGGATACGACCAAACCAATATTTATTTTTATAAGGTTGTGGGAGTAACGGCAAAGAGTGTAAAGATAAGAAGGTTGAAGAATATAACTACTGAAACAGGATTTATGTGTGGAACTTGTATTCCTTCAAATGAATTTAAGAGTGAGGAAATCCATACTAAAAGAGTTTCGCTCTATGAGGGGAAACCTTATTTAAGTATGAGTTATGGCGGTGGTAGTTTATGGGATGGAAAGGCAGAAAGATGTTCTTGGTATGCCTAAACCCTAAACGAAAGATTTAAATAGTTTAATATAGTATTAAGCATAGGAAATAAAATGGAAAAAGACAAGATAACAATAGATTTTTCTGATGAAGATGAGGTTTATGCGAGGATAGAAACAGAAGAAGAAAACTTTGAGAAGATAAAGAATTACTTGAACGAGTTTAGAAACATAAACAGCGAGATGTATAATATTGATGATTTCTTATCTTTTTTAAGAGAAAGGGAAGTCAATTTTCAAACAATTAAAATTGAGGCAGATAAGAAACTTCATTTTTAAAGAGGCAAAATGGAAACAGAAAAAATGGAAATGGGGAAAGAAAAAGAATGTATTGGATGTGGAGAAAAGTTCTTCAATTCAGTAGATAATGAATGTCCAAAATGTGGATATGGGAAAAAAGAGGAAGAGATATTGAAACAGCTTACAGGATTCACAGGTAGCGAGAATTTTTACAAAGATTTTCTTGGTATTGTCTTAACTGATGGTATCAAGAAGTTGTGTGAATTGTGTGGTTGCTATTGGGCGATTACAGACATGGGTGTTATCATAATGGGAAGGTATCTCAACAAAGAAGACTTTATCGTTATGAAGATAAAAGTGAATGAGGATAAGTCGTGTAAGATTGTTTTGGAAGATGGAAATTATAATAAGTTATATGAGCAGAAGTATGACTACACAGATTTTCCTTTAAAGGAATATACAATCTGGGCAGTATTTAATGAGGTAGGCACATATACCTTTATGTTGCCTTCGGAGTATTAAGATGTGGGGTGTGGTGTAATAAGTGTGAAAAGAAGATGATGAAGTCAGAATTAAATGAATGTGAGCGAGATGAATTAAACGAGCAAGGGGAGTTTGCTTGTTCAGATTGTATAAATAAGGAGATGATGAAAAAATGATGGAGATGATTGAGTTGGGCAAGATAGATGAGCTATTGAAGGACTACCAAACAATGAGAAACAGAGGCGAGAGTTTCTCGGAGTTCATTAGAGTTTCAAAAGATGCCGACACAGAAGAGTATGACTGGAATTGGGTGGACTCTGTTGGTATCATAACAAAGGGAGATTTCGCATACGATTTTGATGTTGAGTTTTTGGAAGAGAACTTTGATGATATGGCTCACGATTGGTTTAAGGGTATGGAAGGACAAGTGGACTTCGGAATACTTTTAGAATGTGTGAAGGAAGAATGGAAAACAAAAGAAAAATTGTTCTTGGAGAAAAATGGGTGAAAAGACGAGCCTACATTGTAAGTGGTGTGGAATAAAAATCACTTCAAAAACTTTAAATCATAAATGTAAAAGGAGGAAAAATGTATGTTGAATTAGCAAAGTCAGGAAGGGCAAAATGTGAAAAGTGTGGTGAAACAATAATGAAAGGGGGGAAGAGACTTGTGAAGCCAGTTAGTGGAGGATATTATAATTCCACAATATTTTATTGTCAAAAGTGTGGACTGAAAAAGATTGATGAAGAAATATCCGAACTGAAACAAGTCAGGAAGGAAATTGAAAGGAGGAAGTAAGATGAATTTGGAAGTTATAAAGGAAGACATAGAAATGGATATTGGAAGGATTCGTGGAGTAGTGAGCGAAGGAAAGAGCATAGAAACCTTACCAAGAGATTTGTCCAGCAGTTTGAGAAGATTGCTTGTTGCCGAGTTGAACAACTTGGAAACAGAAAAAGAACAAATAGAAGTTGATTTGGGAAAGATAACAACTGAAAGGGGGGAAAAATGAAAAAGTTTGAAGTGACATTATTAGAAACAAAATTAACCAAAAGGTATGGGTCTCCATGCGGTAAGACAGGCATATTCTTCGCTAGAAACGAAGCTATTCTCGGAGTTATTATCGCTAATGAAATTATGCAATCTGAACAAGGAGGTATGCACTACGTTATAGATAAAATAGAAGAAATTGATGAAGCGAAAGAGGCATTAAATTTATTTAGACAGAAGATAAAATGATAGTAGGATTTAATGAGAATGAGTTAGATGTATTGTCTTGCTTAATTGAACACGAGATAGACAGCAATACTGATTATCTTAATGATATAAGCGAGAAAGAAAAGCCATACTGGAAAGAGATGATTTTGACTTTGAAAAATATTAAAGAGAAGTTAGTTGTTTCTACTACTATGGAAATGGATATAGGCAGATATATTGCCTATGAAGAAAAAGAGGGAGAGATACAAAATGAAAGGAGAATTTGAAGATTTGATTTGTGAGCCGAGAAGAGTGTGTGATTTTTGTAAACACTCTTTCCCGAAAGATGATATAACAACAGCGACAATAGACGAAGGAGAGAAAGTTAATATTTGTTTAGGTTGCTATGAAGAACTACAAGAAAGTAATGAGGTAGATTATGCCGAGAATTTGGAGGTTAAGAATGAAAGGGGATTATGATAATCACAAAAAGTGAAAGGAGGACAAAGAAATGAAAGCAACAATACATAAGGGAATAATAAATGTCCCTGTTAAGCTGACTCCCACTACAAAGGAGAGCTACTACACAAGTGGGTTAAACCAGTTTTGTATGAAGTGTGGTGGAAGGGTTAGACAGAAAAAGTTTTGTGAGAAAGAGGGTCGGGAACTTTCAAATGATGAGATAACAAAGGGTTTCGTTATTGATAAGAAAAGCGAAACAGCGGTTATGTTCACAAAGGAAGAACTTGGCAATATGGAAAGTGAAGACAACTATATGATAGAGTTGTATGACTTCAAGCAACTTTCAGATAAGCAGATGATTAGTTTTCTAATCTTTGCGAGGAAAAGTTATTATGTAGATGCTGATAACAAGAAAGTTGAGAGCATATTTGAGATGTTTAAATGTGCTATTGAGCAGGAAAATTCAGTAGCATTAGTCAAACTTACTAACAGAAGTAAGGAACATCTTGGATATATGTTCGTGTTTTCAGAAGTATTATACTTCGTGGAAATTCCGTTTAGCGAGAGTATTAACTCTTTTGAGGCAAGAAAGTATAAGGTGAATGAGAAAGATGTGGGTTATGCGAGGGAGTTCATCAAAGCGAATCTGGGCGAAACAGATGTTTCTCAAATTGAGAACAAGCAGAAAGCAAAGATGAATGAGATTATAGCCAGGAAGATGAGAGGGGAAGCGATTACTTTTGAGGCAGATGTCGGAAAGATTGAAACCGAAAGTAATCCTTTTCAGATGGCATTGAAGAATGAGGGAGCTTAATTGCTCTCTCGTTCTTTAAGAGGTTGAAATGTGTATAAGAAAAGAAAGAATAGGAAAAGATTACCTGACGGAAGATGATGGTAGTGTGGGTTTTGTTTGCCCAAGATGTGTCTTCGGAGAGGAATGTAGAAAGCAGACATCTGAAAAACAAAAATTAAATGGAAACAGGAGTTTAGAAAATGGAACTGATTGTAAGAGCAGATAGCAATAGATATGGGTGTAGTAATTGTAATAGGAGTATCCATCAAGGTGAAAAATTATTAAGATTTGTTCACAGGGCTTGGAGAAGTAGTGCTACATTAAATCTATGTGAGGATTGTATAAAGAAAATGGCGAAGGAGATAAAATGAAAAGATGTCCGAAATGTAAAGGAACAAGGTTTAGTGTAGAAGTAGTTGCCACCGAGATTTTTGATGGCGAAACTGGTGTATGGAGTGATGTAGAAGTGTATGGTAATAGTGATAAGGAGGATGCTTTCTTCTGTCTCGGGTGTGAAAGCACATTCAGAAGAGAGGAAGATTTAGAAGAATGGAAAGTGCAATAAAGTTTTATATGGAAATTGAGGAAGAAGAAGAGAAATACAGGCTTGTTAATGGGTTGTTTATTGTTAAATATTTAGACATCCAAATAAGCACTTTTGTTGGATACTTCCACAAAGCAGGGAGTGTTTACAACCCGACTAAAAGTAATAAGGTAGAGAAAGTGAGTGTTAATCAAAAGTATAACAAACTTCTTAACATCTGCACTAATGCTCGTGGGGATGCTTGGAGAAAGTTAGATATTGCTTTTGAAGAAAAACCTATAAAGGAGATTTTGAAATGAAACCGAATTTTATGCTATGTGAAAAAATTAGTAAAGAAGCTGTCTTTAAATTACCTGATAATTGGATTGCCCAAGAGAAGAAAGATGGGGAAAGAATAATGGCGATAATCGGTATACCGAATAACTCCTTAATTCTCTCAAATCGTAGAGGGAATGTCAAGAATGAGAGTTTCCCAGAAGTGGTTGAGAGTTTGAAGAAAATAAACCGAACTTGTATTTTAGACGGAGAAGTTATCTCGGAAGATGATGACTTCCACAAACTACAACAAAGGAGTGCTACAAAAGATAAGTTTAGGAGAGAGTTATTGAGAAAGCAAATACCAGTAAAGTTCTGTGTGTTTGATATTCTTATGCTTGATGAGGTGGATTTGAGGAACGAGCCATACTGGAAAAGAAAAGAGATACTTGGCAAATTAATTGTTGCTGATGAGTATGTGGAGGTAGTTGCTGATGTGAGCATAGACATAGGATATATTGATGCTGTTGAAAATGACAAGGAAGGCATAGTGGTCAAAGACATAAATAGCAGATACGAAGGAAGAAGAAGCCCTGCTTGGCTCAAATGTAAAAGATGGGAAGAAGGAACTTTGAGAGTCACAAAATACGAAGTGAATAACAAGGGAGTGAGAGTCGAAGATGATATGGCTAATGCTGTTCAGGTTCAAAGTTTGAATGGAACATTGGTTAAAGAAAAGATAATTAAACAGGGATATTGTGATATAGATATTCAGTATCTCGAAAAAGAATCTACTGGGAAGTTAAGATTCCCAAGTTTCAGAGGAATATGTTAATCAGCAAAGAAGTATTTGAGATAGAGCAGTTAAAGGGTAAAAAGAAATGTGCGAGATGTGGAAAGCCATTTAACAAAACAGGGAAATATGAAAAGATATGCAAGAGCTGTTTTAAAAATAGGAATAAGAGAAACAAGAGAAAAAACTCAATAGAAAAAACAAAGAGGAGAATCTTTTATTTGATAGGAAAGAGTGAATTTATACACCCTCTTTGTAGGCAGAAAGTTGTTGAGGAATTAAAAAAAGGTTTAGGCGGGAAAGGAAAAGATTTGAAATGGCAGAAATGACAAGGAAGGAATAGTAGTCAAAGACATAAACAGCAGATACGAAGGAAGATGAGTTTGAAGGATATTGTAGAAGTGAATTTAAGAGATGGGGTGAAAGATGAAAACAAAAATTGATAAAATAAAGGAAATGATTGTGGAGA
>Ga0315281_10010921_pt1 | contig 12468 bp, 13 predicted proteins | sample YL17G07_0_MG_FD_204540 | JGI IMG/M metagenome (GOLD analysis project Ga0315281, IMG submission 204540) | Sediment microbial communities from Yellowstone Lake, YNP, Wyoming, USA - YL17G07_0 | ecosystem: Environmental > Aquatic > Freshwater > Lake > Sediment | place: USA: Wyoming | collected... | reverse complement strand
GGAGAATTGTTTGAAGGCACGACGATCAACGCGGAGCACGCAGAGAATACTTTTTTAAAGGAATTGGACTCCGCGTGCTGTGCGTGCTCTGCGTTTAATGTCGTGGATCATGATCGCAGTCCTCTGAGGCCGATGACGGAAGCCGAACGCATTGTCGCCGACTATGCGGGGACGGGGCTGACCGTGGGCCGGCATCCGATGGCGCTGCGGCGCGACGAGCTGGCGACGCGCGGCGTGTCTCGCGCCATCGACCTCCGTACCGTGCGACAGGGCCGGCGCGTGCGCGTGGCCGGCATGGTGATTACCCGTCAGCGCCCCGGCACCGCGAAAGGCTTCGTGTTCCTGACGCTGGAAGATGAGACCGGCATCGCCAACATCATCGTGCGGCCCGATCTCTTCATCCGCGATCGGCTCGTCATTACCGATGAGCCCTTCCTGCTGGTGGACGGCGTGCTCCAGAACCAGGACGGCGTGACGTCGGTGCGCGCCGAGCGCATCGCCGGCCTGCGCGCCGGCGGCGTGCAGGACCTGGAATTCGACGCGCACGATTTCTACTGACGCGTATCAGTTTCGTCATCGCCGTGCGCGGATCCGGCACACGCATGTGCGTTTTTGCCGTACTTTGCGCAACCAGCACCTGGCACCGCGCTTGCCCATCACGCTGTCGTGGCGTGGGACGCCACCAGACCAATTTTTGGAGGGGGACCCCATGCCAGAACCGAACGAGCACGCCGAACTTTCGCCTGTGGCGGGCACGAAGGAAACGTCGGTGCAGGTGCTGTCGATGCGGATACGGATTCACGACGTCAGCATCGAACGTCCGACGGTCGTGGAGTATTTCAAGACCATTCCGGCGGACAAGCAGGAGATTGCACTCGTCCACGCGCTCGAAGTCGGCATCGCGGAGCTCGCGATGCGCCGCGAGCGCTTTAAACACTAGAGCTAGAGGCGAGGGACTAGATTCTCCGCGGATCCACCTGCAGCGGTTCCCAGTCGCTGATGGCGGCCGCAAATGTCGGCCGCGCATCGAAGCGTTCCGCGTCGCGCCGCACGATTCGCCCGCGGCCGAGTGACGTGCCGGTCGTTTTGCCGAGCACGCCGGCCGGCAGATCCAGCATGATTTCCACCGCCATTTGGACGTCCACCGGCTCCATGCCGTGGAACAGCACGCCCGACCGGCTGATGTTCTCCGTCTGTCCCTGGCGCCAGCGGAACTCGCCCGCGGGACGATAAAGAATTGATGAGGGCCGCGTAAAACGCTCTGCGCGCGGCACGAAGCGGGAGCCTTCGGGGGTCATGGGCGCTGATGGGGTGCGGCAGTATAATCCAGCCCCATGATGATCGCAGTATTTGCGCTTCTGGCTGCCCTTGCGGGCGGCAGCATTTCCGGTGTCGTCAAAGACTCGTCGGGCGCCGTCGTGCCCGGCGCCTCCGTCGTCGTCCGATCGGCCAAGGGTTCGGAGCAACGAACCGTGACCGGAGCCGACGGAACATTCGCCGTTGATGCGTCCGACACCGACGTGACCGTCATCGTCCGCGCCGGCGGATTCGCCGTCTCCCAGCAGACGCTCGCCGCGTCCGGCGCGTCTGACCTGGTTATCGTGCTCATGCCCGCGACGCTGCTCGAAAAGGTGACCGTCACCGCGTCGAGGACGGAACAGCGGCTCGGCGACGTGCCCGCGAGCGTGAACGTGCTGAGCTCGGACGACATCAAGAGCTCGCCGGCGGTGGTCGCCGACGACGTGCTGCGGCAGATTCCGACGTTCAGTCTGTTCCGGCGCACCAGCAGCCTGTCGTCGCATCCGACGTCGCAGGGCGTGTCGCTGCGAGGGCTCGGGCCGAGCGGCGTCAGCCGCACGCTGGTGCTGATGGACAACGTCCCGTTCAACGACCCGTTCGGCGGGTGGGTGTACTGGACGCGTGTGCCGCTCGACAGCACCGACCGCATCGAAGTCGTGGACGGCTCGAGCTCGAGCCTCTACGGCAACTACGCGATGGGCGGCGTCATCAACATCGTCGGGAACCGCGCGTCGCGGCGGACGGTCGAATTCAAGGCGCAGTACGGCAACCACAACAGCCCGAAAGTCGACCTGTTCGGCAGCGACGTCTGGGGCAAGGTCGGCGTCACGGCGAACGGCAGCATGTACAACACGGATGGCTTTCCCATCGTGTCGGCGAGCGAGCGCGGCCTCATCGACAACAACGCGACCGTGAAGTTCACCAACGTCAACGCGAAACTGGACTACAGCGCGTCCGACCGCGCGCAGGGATTCTTTCGCGTCGGCTATTTCTCGGAAGATCGCGGCAACGGCAAGATCGGCGAGGTCAACGACACGCGCTGGAAGTCGGTGAGCGGCGGCGTGCGCATGCAGCTGCCCGACCAGAGCGATCTGCAGGCGACGCTGTTCGGCGACTTCGAGAATTTTCACAGCACCTTCCTTGCCGTCACGGCGCCATCGGCGACCGTCGCCGCGCGCAGCATCGTCCGGCTGACGGTCGATCAGCATGTGCCGACCACCGGCGTCGGCGGGATGGTCCAGTGGGGTAAGGCCTTCAGTGGGAAGAACTACTTCAGCACCGGCGCGGATTGGCACTGGGTGGATGGCGAAAGCCAGGAGGATTCGTTCAACGCCGCGCCTGGCGCCGTGGTGCCGCCGACACAGGGCGCGATCCTGGCGTTTCAACGCGCGTCCGGCGGCATTCAGCGAAGCGTCGGCGCGTACGCGCAGGACATTCTCACGCCCGTCTCGCACGTGACCGTCACGCTCAGCGCGCGCGTCGACTCCTGGACCAACTACAATCCGCACAATCTGGAGGCGGCGGTCATCACCGGCACGGCCGTGTCGAACAGGCCCGCGTGCAGCGCGTCGGGCTTCGCCCCGCCGACGTGCCTCCAGGATCGCAGCGACACGACCGTCAGCCCGCGCGCGGCTGTCCGGTACCAGGCGACGAACTGGGTCAGCGTGTTCGGCGACATCGGCAGCGGCTTCCGCGCGCCGACGCTCAACGAGCTCTATCGGCAGTTCCGCGTCGGCACCGTGCTGACGACGGCCAACGATCAGCTGGGGCCGGAGCGCCTGCTCGGCGGCGAAGCGGGCATCAGCCTGGCGCCGGTCCGCAACCTGACGATTCGCACGACGTGGTACAGGAATCAGGTCACCAACCCCGTGTCGAACGTGACGTTGACCGTTGCCGGCGCGAACGTCACGCAGCAGCGGCAGAATCTCGGCGAGACCCGGATCTGGGGCCTCCAGAATGACCTCGAGTATCGGGTCGGGTCGTCGTTTCGATTCGCGGCCGCGTATCTCTACAACCAGGCCACGGTGACCGACGGCGGCGCGGCGAACGCGGCGCTGGTCGGCAAGTTCCTGCCGCAGGTGCCCGCGCATCGCGGCTCGATCCGGGCGTCGTACTCGAATCCGAAGTACCTCAGCATCGCGGCGGACGTGCAGTTCTACGGCATGCAGTTCGACGACGACCAGAACGTGCGGGCGATTCCGGCGCTGGCGTTGACGGCGGCCGGTCTGGCGGTGACGACTGACCCGGGCCTGCCGGGCTACTCGATCGTCGATATCAGCGCGTCTCGCGCCATCGGGCGCTACGTCGACGTGTTCGTCGGCGCGCAGAATGTGCTGAACCAGGAATACTTCGTGGGCACGCTGCCGACGACGATCGGATCGCCGCGGCTGGTGAACGGCGGGCTGCGGATCAGGTTCGCGGGGCGGTAACCGACGCGCCGGGGACGTCCTGCGGGCTGCGCCAGAAGTCCATCGTCGAGACGCGATGGACGCAGCCGACGGTGCAGTAGGGCGCGCACCATTTCTCCGTCAGGAACTCCCGCTTGATGTCGTCGATCGTGTACGACTCGAGCGGGACCCCCGGCGTGCCGCGCTGCTGCGAGCAGTAGTGGACGAGGCCGTCCTCGCAGATATAGAGATAGCGGGCGCCGGCGCGGCAGCGCCACTGGTTCGGCTGGCCGTCGGCGAGCTTTTCCTGGAAGTTCGTGATCCCCGAGTAGAGATTCTTCACGACCTGCAGCGGTCCGTTGATCGCGGCCGAGACCTCGTCGTACACCTTGCGCTCGACCGGACCGAGCGGCTTCAGCAGGCCAGAGCTGTCGTGGATGATCCCGATCGACGTCGAGAAGCCGAGCTCGCGCGCGCGCTTGTTGATCGTCCGGGCGTCTTCGGCGTTCTTGATCCCTCCGCCGAGCACGGAATTGATGTTGACGTCGAACGTCGCGTGGTCGCGCAGGTGCTGCAGCTTCTTGTCGAGCACCCGCAGGCTCTTCTTCGACACATCGTCGGGCTCGATGTTGTCGATGCTGATCTGCAGGAAGTCGAGGCCGGCGTCGTTCAGCTGCTCGATGCGCTTCGGCACCAGGTAGTAGCCGTTCGTGATCAGGCCGGCCATCATGCCGTGCTGCCGGATGTGGCGGATGAGGCCGTCGAGATCCGGATGGAGCATCGGCTCGCCGCCGCTGAACGCGACGACCGACGTGCCGAGATCCGCGAGCGTGTCGATGCGGCGCTTCATCACGTCGGTTGCGACCGGCGGCGACACCTTGTCGTACTCGTTGCAGTAGCCGCAGTCGATGTTGCAGCGGCGGATCGGAATAATCTGCACGAGCAGCGGATGGGCCGTATCGAAGAGCCCGCGCAGGAACTCACGCGCCGAGCGCACCTTGCGGCCGGCGGTGGTGGCCATCTTCAGGGAAGACACAGTGGTCCGTAAATTATATCCTTTATGCATTCCATGATTGAGCGGCGGCAGTCGAAGATCCACCAGTGGGGCGTGTTTGCCACGGTTCCCATCTCGAAAAACACGCGCATCGTCGATTACGCCGGCGAGAAGATCTCCAACCAGGAGAGCCTGAAGCGGGAGCGGCGCTATATCCAGAACGGCCGGCACATCTGGTGCTTCAAGCTGACGAACCGCACGGTCATCGACGCCGGCGTCGGCGGCAACGTCGCGCGGTTCATCAACCACGCGTGCCATCCGAACTGCTACATCGACATCAAGAAGGGCGTCATCTGGATTCGCGCGGCGCGGAGCATTCGGAAAGGTGAAGAGCTCACGTACGACTACAACACCGATGGAGACGGCCTCATCGAATGCCGCTGCACCGCCGGGTGTCAGAGGCTCCTGTAGTGACGGTCTTTTATCTTCACGGCTTCGTCTCCTCGCCGAAATCGACGAAGGTTCAGTACTTCACGCAGAAGCTCGCCCGCCCCGGCGTCGACGTCCGGTGTCCGGACTTCAACGCGCCCGCGTTCGAGACGATGACGATGACGCGGATGCTCGAGCAGCTGGAGTCGGCGCTGGCCGCCGCGCCCGGACCGGCGACGCTCGTCGGGTCGAGCCTCGGGGGAGCGCTGGCGATTCTGGCGGCGGCGCGCGCGGGTGCCCGCGTCGACCGCCTCGTCCTGCTGGCCCCGGCGGTGAGGTTCGGGGATCCGGACCATCATCTGCTGCCGCGTCAGCAGATCGAGATCTGGAAGGAGCGCCATGAGTTCGACTTCTTTCATTACGCGCACGGCGAGACACGCCGGCTGTCGTACGCCTTCTACGAGGACTCGCTGAAGTACGACGCCTTTGGTACACTGTTCCCGCAGCCAGCTTTGATCTTCCAAGGCACCCGCGACGCGTTGGTCAACCCGAGAGACGTGGAGCAATTTGCTGCGCCGCGCCCCAACGTCACGCTGTCGCTGCTCGACGACGACCATCAGCTGATTGCCAGCCTGCCGCGCATCTGGAATGACATGCAGCCGTTCCTCGGACTGAAATGAGAACCAGGTGGTTCTTCCTCTGTGTCCTCCTTTCCTCCGTGGTGGCGAGTTCTTCCGTGTCCTCCCAGTCGTTCGATTCCTCCCGTCTGGAGATGCGCGTCGGCTTCGAGCGTCCTGACGGCAGCCACAGCATTCAAAGCATTCCGCTCGAGACCTACGTCGCGCGCGTCCTCGCCGGCGAAGCGGCGCGCGAGAGCCCGCCGGCCGCGCTCGAAGCGCTGGCCATCGCGATTCGGACCTTCGCCGTCATCAATCGCAACCGCCACAACCCGGACGGCTACGACGTCTGCGACACCACGCATTGCCAGGTCGTGCGGGCGTCGACGCCCGTGACCGAACGCGCGGCCGCGGCGACGGCCGGCCTCGTGCTGGTGCGAAACGGCGTGCCGGCTCCCGTGTATTACTCGGCGTCGTGCGGCGGACGCACGCAGATCCCCTCCGCCGTGTGGCCCGGCTCTGACGATCCGCCGTACTTACCCTCGCAGCCAGACGAGGCGTGCGGTGGCGCGCCGGAGTGGACGGCCGACATCAAGGCCGCGGATCTCGCGAAGTCGCTCAAGGCCGCCGGATTCCGTGGCGATCGCCTGCGCGAGATGAAGATACTGTCGCGCGACGTCTCCGGCCGTGTCGCGAAGCTTCGCGTCAACGGCTTCAGCCCCGAACAGATTTCAGGCCAGGACCTTCGCGCCGTCGTCGGACGCACGCTCGGATGGCTGCTCGTCAAGAGCGCGGCGTTCGAGATGGCGCGGCGCGGCGACAGCTATCACTTTGAGGGCCACGGCTACGGACACGGCGTCGGCATGTGTGTCGTCGGCTCGGTGAATCTTGCCGCTCGCGGGCAGACCGCGGCCCAGATTCTCAACCGGTACTATCCAGGGCTGGATATCGTCACGATCGGTTCGCCGACGTCGTCATCAGTGACGAGCACCGTCCGCGCGACGCGAGTGCCGTCGATTTCCGCGCGGCCCCCGCTCGTGCTCGCTCCAGCCGCGCCATCTCCCGTTGCGCTCGCGCTGCCCGACGACGACGAAGGCGACCGGGCGGCGATCGAAGCGCTGGCGCTGCGGGCGCGCGACGACATCGCGAAGGCGCTCGGCGTCGGTGCGCCTGCGCGCGTCACCGTCCGGTTTCATCCGACGACGCAGAGCTACGAGCGATCGACGGGGCAGGCATGGTTTACCTCGGGCGCGATTGTCGGCAGTGACATCCATCTGCTGCCGCTCGCCGTCCTGCGGGATCGCGGCGTGCTCGAACGCACCATCCGTCACGAGCTGGTGCACCTCATGGTCGATGAGGCCCTGACGAAACGGCCGGCGTGGGTGCGCGAAGGCGCGGCGATGTATTTTTCGGGTCAGCGGCCGGACCGCGCCGGGGCTGAGTCCCCGTTCACGCCGAGGTCGCGGCTGTCCTGTCCCGACGACGTCGAGATCCTTCAGCCCATCTCGGCGGGGTCGCTCACGAACGCGCATGCGCGTGCCCTGGCGTGCTTCGCCCGTCAGGCCGGCGACGGCAAGCCGTGGCGCGAAGTGAAGTGAGACATCAGTTAAGATAGGCCCATGCTGATCAAGAAACCTGCAGACATCCGCAGTTCGGAGATCACGCCGAAGGAGACCTATCAGACGCGCCGCGAGTTCATCAAGGCCGCGGGCATGGTGACAGGCGGCGCCATCGGCGTGTCGGTCCTGACCAAAGGCGCCGCGGTGCTCCACGCGGTGCAGCCGGCCCTGCACGGCAAGAAGTGGCCGAACGTCAAGCCGAACCCGGCCTTCAGCAACACCAACGGCGAGCTGAAGAATACGTGGGAGCAGATCACCACGTACAACAACTACTACGAGTTCGGCATCGACAAGGACCAGCCGTCCGAACTCGCGCGCAACTTCAAGACCGACGGGTGGATGGTCGACGTCAGCGGCGAGTGCGCGAAGAAGGGCAAGTACTCGCTCGACGACATCCTCAAGGGCGAGACGATTGAAGAACGCGTCTATCGTCACCGCTGCGTCGAAGCGTGGTCGATGGTCATTCCGTGGAACGGCATCCCGCTCGCGAACTTCATCAAGCGCATGGAGCCGACGTCGAAGGCGCAATACCTGAAGTTCTCGACCGCGGTCGACACGAAGCAGATGCCGGGCCTCCGCTCCGACGTGCTCGACTGGCCGTACGTGGAAGGCCTCCGCATGGACGAAGCCATGCATCCGCTGACGATCCTCGTCGTCGGCCTGTACGGCGAGATGCTGCCGAACCAGGACGGCGCGCCCCTTCGGCTCGCGGTGCCGTGGAAGTACGGCTTCAAGCACGTGAAGTCGATCAACAAGATCGAGTTCGTCGAGAAGCAGCCGCTGAACACGTGGCAGCGCCAGGCGCCGCGCGAGTACGGGTTCTTCGCGAACGTGAACCCGGAAGTCGATCACCCGCGCTGGACCCAGGCGACCGAGCGCCGCATCGGCGAGTTCTTCAAGCGCAAGACGCTGATGTTCAACGGGTACGGAGATCAGGTGGCGAGCATGTACTCGAAACTCGATCTCAAGAAGAACTTCTGACGATCACGCGCTTCGTCGTCAAGCCGCTCGTATTTCTGGCGAGCCTGGCGCCGGCCGTCTACCTCGTGTGGGCGGCCTACTACGGCCGTCTCAGCGCGAACCCGCTCAGCGACGTCACCAACGAAACCGGAGTGTGGACGCTCCGGTTCGTCTGCCTCACGCTTCTCATCACGCCGCTGCGCCGCGTCACCGGCTGGAACGCCGTCGTCCGCTTCCGCCGGATGGTGGGGCTCTACGCCTTCTTCTACGGCATGCTGCACTTCCTGACGTACCTGATTCTCGATCGCTTCGCCGGCCTGGTGGATTTTCCCGACGGCATCGTGTCGGTCACGACGGCGAGGAATCTCGTGACGTCGAGCATCGGCGACATCTACAAGCGGCCGTTCATCACGATCGGCTTTACCGCGTTCGTGCTGATGATTCCGCTGGCGGTGACGTCAACGACCGGCTGGATTCGCCGGATGGGCGGGAAGAAATGGGCGCTCCTGCATCGTCTCGTCTACGTGACGGCGATGGCCGGCGTCGTGCACTACTGGTGGCTGGTCAAGGCCGACATCAGCCGGCCTCAGATCTACGCGGTGATTGTCACCGTGCTCCTCGGCGCGCGTGTGTACTATCGGTACAGGTCCGCCTGAAGGCGGACACTACTGCTGATCGGCCGGCTGACCCGTCTGCAGCATCGTCTTCCCGTCGAGCAGGGCGCGCACGAACATCCCGCCGGATTTTCCGTCTTTCAGCGGACGCACGGTGACGGTGATCTTGTCGCCCGGTTTCACCGATTTCTTCGACCATCCGCGGCGCCCGAGGTAGTTCGGGCTCATGCCTTCGATGGCCCAGCTGTCGATCGCGCCCTTGTCGTTCGGCACGTCGACGAAGATGAACGTGTGCGGATTGGTCCACTCGAACTTGCTGACGACGCCGGTGACGATCTTTTCCTGCGTCATGTCGAAGACCGCGAACGAGTGATGCGCGGAAAGTTCGGCGCCCGTGATCGCCAGAGACGCAATCACCAAACCACGAAACCACCAAATCCTCATATTCATCCTACTTGTTGATGTTGATGCCGGCCTTGCCGTTCTGATCCACGAAGTTGCGGTTGTTCTCCTCGCAGATGTATTCGGCGAGGGTCCACGTGCGATGACGCCGCAGCGTTCGCGTCGTCGTATACGGCGCCGTGAGCGCGTCCGGATCCGTGATCGTCGTCTCGATCGACATCGTGTCGGGATCGGCCAGCCTGAAGCGCTCGACGATGCGCATCCTGTCGCTGTGCGGCGTGCCGCGATCGAGATCGGTCTGCGGCGAGAAGCCAACGGTCTCGGCGACGAGCGTGCCGTTGTCCCAGCGGCCGACCGAGGTCCCGAAGAATCTCGGATCGGGATCGTCCGGCAGGGGACGGCCATCCGTGTAGATGTGCCGCACCTGCGAATAGGCTTCGATGACGATCGTCACCAGCCCAGGCGTGAGCAGAAACTCCATCGGGTACGGCTGGCCCATGATGCCCGGCATCCCCGGCGGCAGGCAGTTGGCGGTCGGGTTGTCTTCGGCGCCCTTCGCGAGATTCGCGCGGCGCTTTTCGGCGTACGCCGGCGTCAGCTGCGGACCGGCGGGCGGCCCGCCTGCGCGGCCTCGTCCCGCGGGTGCGCCGCCTCGTCCGGCCGGTGCGCCGAATCCGATTTCCCACACGCCGGTGAAGTCGGGAAGTCTCGCGATCGCCGTCCAGTCGGCTTCAGTCGGCGGCTTCGGCGCGGCCTTCTGCGCGGACGCTTCGACAATTCGTATGTCGCGTCCGCCTTCAGGCGGACCAGACACGGCGAGCACGAACGTCGCTGCCAGCGTTGCGTATCGCATACGCGAAAAGACTAACACGGAAATTTATGGCTAAACGTGATCGTGATTGAGGTAGCCCGTCAACAGGCTGAGCGCGGTGACGACGAGCACCGGCCCCAGCAGGAGGCCGAGGAGTCCGAAGACGCTCAGCCCGCCGAGCAGGCTGACGAAGATGACCAGTCCGTTCATGTGCACGCGGCCGCTGAACAGCATCGGCCGCACGACGTTGTCGGCCAGGCTCACTGCGCCGAGACCGAGGCCGCCGAGGATCAGTGCGCGTGTCATGTGCCCGTCGACGCCGAGTATCACCGCGGCCGGAAGCCAGATGACCCACGCGCCGAAGGGCAGGAGGCAGAAGAACGCCATGAGGACGCCCCAGAACACCGGGGCGCTGATACCGACGAGGGCGAACGCGATCCCGCCGAGCACGCCCTGAAGGCCCGCGACCGCCGCGGACGAGAGCACGCCCGCCCAGATGAGATCGCGCGTGCGCGCGATGAGCGTCTCGCGCTGGTCTTCCGGCATCGGCAGCAGCTGCCGGATGGCGTGCATGATGTCCCTGCCGTCGCGCAGCAGGAAGAACGTCGCGAACAGCGCCAGGCCGAGATCGAGCAGGAAGGTCGCGACGTTCTGAAAGATGGAGCCCGATTGCGCGACCAGGAACGCCGCGGTCTGCCGGAGCGCATCCGTGCCGAGCGTCGCGGCATCCACTTTCGTCGCGGCGGGGAATCGCTTGGCCAGGCCGGTCCACGCGCCTTCGACCCACGCGAGCCGTCCGTCAGTGACGGCGTCCTGCAGGCTCCCGGCGATCTCGAGCGCCTCGCGGACGAACGCCACCATGAGGGCCACGGCGGGAACGATCACGACGATTGTCATGGCGACCGTCGTGAGTGCGGCAGCGCGTCCGTGCCCCATGTGCCGCGACAGCCGCTCGTACACGGGGTAGGACACGATCGCGAGCACCGCCGCCCAGCCGAGCGGGATCAGGAATGGACGCACGACGAGATAGGCGAGCCAGACGACAAGCGCCAGGCCGCCCCACGTCAGCGCGTCATGCATGCGGTCTGTCGTGCGCGTGGTCATGGCTGAGCTGAGCGTACCGCAAGCCACTGCGGCAGTTGCGACAGATCGACGTTTCCGGCGGTGAGGACGACGCCGACGCGGCGTCCGGCAATCGGGACCGCGTCGCCGAAGGCCGCCGCGGCGCCCAGCGCCGCCGTCGGCTCGACGACGAGCTTGAGGCGCTCCCAGAGATAGAACATCGCGTCGAGCAGCGCTCGGTCGTCGACGGTCGCCATGTCGGCGACGAGGGCGAGCATCAGCTGAAACGTCATGTCGCTCATCGACTCCGTGCGCGCGCCGTCCGCCACGGTCAGCGGATTGCGGACCGACTGCAGCGTCTTCGACCGAAACGATCGCGTCGCGTCGTCTCCCGCGGCCGGCTCGACGCCGATGACGCGGCAGTCGGGAGACATCGCGGCGGCCGCCAGTCCGCAGCCGGCGAGCAGGCCGCCGCCGCCGCACGGCACCAGCAGGACGTCGAGGTCGCCCACGTCTTCGAACAGCTCGCGCGCGGCGGTCCCCTGTCCGGCGATCACGTGCGCGTCGTCGTACGGCGGAATCAACGCGAGGCCGCGCTCCTGCGCCAGCCTGCGGCCGATGGCTTCGCGGTCGTCGCGATCGCGATCGTAGAGGACGATTTCCGCGCCGTAGCCTTCAGCCGCGGCTCGTTTCACGGCCGGCGCGTCATGCGGCATGACGATGACGCGAGGGACGTCGAGCATCTGTCCGGCGAGCGCGATGGCCGCGGCGTGATTGCCCGACGAGAAGGAGACGACGCCGCGGCGGCGTTCGTCGAGCGAGAGCGAGGACATCGCGTTGTAGGCGCCGCGGAACTTGAACGCGCCGGCGCGCTGCAGGTTCTCGCATTTGAAGAACACCCGGGCGCGCGTGCGCTCGTCCACCGAGCGCGAGGTCACGATGGGCGTGCGGTGCGCCACGCCCGTGAGCCGCGCCGCGGCGGCCTCGATGTCAGCGAACGTGGGGAATGAGGCGATGTGTTAACAGTACCATCAATGCTTGTGGCGACGTCACTTGTGCGCTAGTATTGAATGTTCAGTGACGCGGGGTGGAGCAGTCCGGTAGCTCGTTGGGCTCATAACCCAAAGGTCGCGGGTTCAAATCCCGCCCCCGCAACCAACATAACCGACCGAACTCGTCCCCGCCCGGCCCTGCGCCGCCGCCAGCATCGACCCCAAGTTCCCGACGACCTGTAATAGTCCATCGCCCGCTGGAACCACGATCTTCTCGAGAAG
>Ga0315281_10010920_pt1 | contig 12469 bp, 9 predicted proteins | sample YL17G07_0_MG_FD_204540 | JGI IMG/M metagenome (GOLD analysis project Ga0315281, IMG submission 204540) | Sediment microbial communities from Yellowstone Lake, YNP, Wyoming, USA - YL17G07_0 | ecosystem: Environmental > Aquatic > Freshwater > Lake > Sediment | place: USA: Wyoming | collected... | reverse complement strand
CTGGAGATAATATAAATCTGACAGCAGAACTGATATCCCCAATAGCAATGGAAAAAGAAGTAAGATTTGCTATAAGAGAAGGTGGTCGTACAGTTGGAGCTGGTGTTGTGACTGAGGTTATAAAGTAGATAAAAGCGATATATTTTTCACTTTTTGTCTTTTATATAAATAGTTATGGTAAATTTTATTACTAATAATATAGTATTATAAGGAAGAATAAATAATATAAGGTTATAGAGGATTTTATGAGAGACATAATATTGTTACAGTGTTCAGAGTGTAAAGAGAAGAATTATTCAACAATGAAGAATAAAAAGAACACTACTGAAAAGCTGAACTTGAAGAAGTATTGCAGGAGATGCAGGCATCATACTGATCATAAAGAAACTAAGTCTTAGGCCAGTAGCTCTAACGGCAGAGCGTCGGACTCCAAATCCGGGTGCTGGGGGTTCAAATCCCTCCTGGCCTGCCAGTAAAAGACAGTAAATGCCAGAAAAGCCAGTAAAGATTATGAAGGAAATGGATAAGATATGGATAAGATAAAGAATTTTTTTAGAGATGTAAAAATAGAGACTAAAAAGGTAATTTTCCCAGGTAGAGATGAACTCATTGGCTCTACACGCGTTGTGATAATATCCGTATTGATAATCTCTTTTTTCTTAGGGATTGTAGATTTTGGATTATCTAAGATTGTAGAATCTATATTAAGGTATTGAACTTATGATGAGATGGTATGTTGTGCATACGTATTCTGGTTTTGAGGACAAGGTCAAGCTAGCTATAGAGGACAAGGTTCAAAAACAAAAGCTCCAAGAAAAGATTGGAAGGGTCTTGATTCCAACTGAAAAGGTAGTTGAGCTTAAAAGAGGTAAAAAACAGGCAAGCGATAAGAAGTTTTACCCCGGATATATTTTAGTGGAACTTGAACTTGATGATGAGTCGTGGCACATGGTTAAGAATACCCCAAGGGTAACAAATTTTGTAGGAGGCGCAAATCCAGTTGCCCTTCCAGATGAAGAGATAGCAATTATTTTAGATCAACAGGAAAAGGGCGCAACAAAAGAAGTCAAGATGCAGTTTGAAAAGGGCGATGCTGTAAGGATAAATGACGGATCGTTTAGTAATTTCACTGGTTATATTGATGAAGTCAATATGGATCAAGGCAGGCTCAGGGTTATGGTAAGTATATTTGGCAGAGAGACACCAGTAGAACTTAATTTTTATCAAGTTGAAAAGGTATAACACAATTATAGAAGGAGGGCAATACATTGGCTAAAGTAGTTAGCGCTGAAATTAAGATACAGATATCTGCAGGAAAGGCAACCCCTGCGCCTCCAATAGGGCCTGCGCTTGGCCCTCATGGTTTAAATCTGATGGAATTTTGCAAGCAGTTTAATGCAAAGACTCAGGCAATGGGAGATACTATAATCCCTGTTATTATAACGGTTTATAAAGACAGGACGTTTACGTTTGTGACAAAGACTCCTCCTGCTTCTGAATTAATCAAAAAGGCTGCTGGAATCTTAAAGGGTTCTGGAGTTCCAAACAAAGAAAAGGTTGGTGTAATATCATCTGCAGTTGTCTTGGAGATAGCCGCTACAAAGATGCCTGATATTAATGCCTATGATGTTCAGGCAGCAGCATTGATGATTGCTGGAACGGCAAGAAGTATGGGCGTGGATATTAAGGATTAAGTTTTATTGGAGGTTTTTGATGGGAAAGAAATATTTAGAGGCAATAAAAAAGATTGAACTATTAAAGGAATATTCCATAGATGATGCCATTGCATTATTAAAAGAGGTTTCTTTTGTTAAATTTGATCAAACAGTTGATTTAGTAGTAAATCTAGGAGTAAATCCAAAAAAATCAGATCAGATTGTCAGGGGTTTTATTGTTTTACCAAATGGCATAGGCAGGGCTGTAAGGGTTTTGGTATTTGCAAAGGGCGAAAAAGAGATGGAGGCAACTGCTGCTGGGGCTGATTTTGTCGGCAATGATGACCTTGTTGCTAAGATTCAACAGGGCTGGCTGGATTTTGATAAGGTTGTAGCTACCCCTGATGTTATGAGCGCTGTAGGAAAACTAGGAAAGATATTAGGGCCCCGTGGATTAATGCCAAATCCAAAAACTGGCACTGTTACATTTGAAGTTGGCAGGGCAGTAAAGGAGATAAAGGCTGGAAAGGTAGATTTTAAGGTAGACAAGGCAGGCATTATACATATGCCAGTTGGAAAGATGTCCTTTGATAATCAGAAATTAAAAGAAAACATCTTGTCAGCAGTGGACTCTGTCATAAGGGTTAAGCCAACAACCAGCAAAGGCAAATACTTGAGAAATATCTCAATGTCTGGCACAATGACACCAGGTTTAAGGATAGAAATAAGTTCATTAACATCTTCAAAGATATAATATTTGGGCGTATTTTATAGCTCAAACTGTGTAACATATTATAAATAGATACCCGTAACCCAAGCATATAATATGGGTTAAAGTAACTATTCAGAAAGGGGGTATTTGTATTGAATAGAACAGAAAAAGAACAAGCAATTGTAGGGCTTAATCAAGCATTTACAGATGCAAGGGCAGTGGTGTTTACAGATTATAAGGGATTAACTGTAGCAGAAATGACTACTCTAAGGGTGCTTCTTAAGAAATCTGGCATAGATTATAAGGTAGTTAAGAATACGCTTGCTAAACGCGCCTCAATTGATACTTCTATCGAAAAGGGTAAGGATGCCTTTATTGGCACAATTGGGATAGCGATTGGTAAAAACGACCCTGTTGAAGTCCCTAAAAAAATACTTGAGTATTCAAAACGAAATGAGAAACTCAAGGTATTAAGCGGTGTTGTTGAAGGCGAATTTTATTCCTCTCAGCAGTTGGCGATGATTGCAAGCCTTCCGCCAAAAGAGGTTCTGCTTTCTCATATGGCTGGATTATTCTCAGCGCCTATAACCAAACTAGCATGTGGTTTGAGCGCTACTGTTGCAAGATTTGCCCATGCAATGAATGGGCTCTTGGAAAAAGAGAAAGAAAAAAAGAAAGGTCAACAATAGACACTTACAATTAATAATTTTTATCAATAAAACTTGATATTTAATTATATAAATAATATAATGTACCCTATGTTATTTTGTTTAATTGTAAAAATAATAGGGTTGTTTTACCTAAAATTAAACTAATATAGCTTTAAGGAGGCTTAAGTAAATGGAGATAACAAAGACACAGGTATTTGAATTTATTGACAAAATGACAATTCTTGATATGAGCGGTTTTATCAAAGAATTTGAGGACAGGTATGGAGTATCCGCCGCAGCGCCAGTAGCAGCCGCAGCCGCAGCGCCTGTTGCAGCAGCCGTAGTAGAAGAAAAGACAAGCTTTGATGTAATACTTACCGCAGCAGGCGATAAGAAGATTCAAGTAATTAAGGCAGTCAGAGAACTGACATCTCTTGGTCTCAAAGAGGCTAAGGACCTTGTTGACGGCGCTCCAAAGCCTGTAAAAACTGGGATATCAAAGGATGAGGCTGAGGCAGTTAAGGCAAAATTGGTTGAACAAGGCGCATCTGTAGAGATCAAGTAAAACCTTGAAATTATATGAAGGCAGTCGGGCAGCGTGGGCAATAGCGCAGCATGGGCAGTCGGGCAGAGTTATAAATGAGCCAGGCTTAGCGCATTTTCTGACAACAGCGCATGAGAATCATATAGTTTCTGAGTATAGATGCTTCTATTTATAAATAGATATCCGCTCCCAAATGGGCGCGGATTATTTTTATTTATAAATTACCATATTTTATGATATTATTCCTCTTTTTCAGTGATAGGTGAATGTGCTGTAACATGATTGATTTAATTGAGGGATATTATCTTCGCTGCAAAGAACAAATAACAACGCCTTTGAACAGTATGTGATTGAATTAAGGAGGGCTATGGCAAGAGTAATTAGAAACAGAGTCAATCTCGGCAAGGTTGAAGAAATAATAGGCGTACCGTATTTAATTGATATACAGAGAAAGTCATTTGAACGATTTCTTCAACTTGATACTCTACAAAATGAAAGATTGAACATTGGAATGGAGGCAGCATTTAGAAGTATCTCTCCAATAGTAGATTACAATGAAACAACCTCTATAGAATATCTTGGTTATACAATATCTGAATCCAAGTACAGTATGAGGGAATGTATAAACAAGGGTCTTACCTATTCAATTCCAATAAAGATAAAGGTTAGATTAAATATTTGGGAACGCTCTGAAGACGGGGAAAAGAAATTAATTGAGGCTAGACAAGAAGATGTTTTTGTTGGAGAGTTCCCCATAATGTCAGATAACGGCACATTTATTATCAATGGTATAGAAAGGGTAATCGTAAGTCAGCTTCACCGCTCGCCTGGCGTATTTTTCAGTCCTGATAAGACAAAGACTCATAGCAGCGGCAGGATGCTGTATACAGCAAGGGTTATACCTGCAAGAGGTTCATGGCTGGATTTTGAATTTGATACCAAAGATATATTATATGTGCGTATTGACAGGAGAAAAAAACTCCCTGTTACTGTAATATTTAAAGCGCTTGGATATGATAATGAGCAGCTTCTTAAATTATACTATCCAGTTGAAGAAATAAAGGTGCTTGGAAGAAATAATTTATCAATAAAGGTAACCAACAATCTTATTGGCGCAAGGGCAAGCACAACTATTGAGGGCTCTAAAAGCGGAGATTTAATAGTCAAGATTGGGGCTAAGATAACCAGAGGAGTTCTTAAAAAGCTTGCATCTATTGGCATTGAAGAAATACCAATAACACATGAGGAAGTAATCGGCAGGATTACTCTTTCAGACATCATTGATCCAGATACTGGCGAGATACTGCTTGAAGGAAATGAAGAGATTACAGAAGAGATATTTGAGCAGATTTTAGAGTCTAAGATTCAATCTCTAGGTCTTTTACTAATAGATAATATCAGGTATCTTTCTTCAATACGAGATACTTTATTGACAGATAAGATTACAACAAAAGACGAGGCTCTGATTGAGATATATAAGAAATTGCGGCCAGGCGAGCCTTCAACCATAGAGGCTGCAAGAAAACTCTTTAACAGTTTATTCTTTGATGAGAGGACATACGATTTATCTGATGTTGGAAGGTTAAAGATAAATAAAAGACTCGGACTTGACATACCTCTTGAGACAACGATAATGACTGAAAAAGACTTTTTTGAGATAATCAAATATCTTCTAGCCTTGCGTGTTGGTAAAGGAGATGCAGACGATATAGATCATCTTGGAAATAGAAGGGTCAGGAGTATTGGAGAACTTTTAGAGAATCAATTTAGGATAGGGCTTGTGAGGATGGAGCGCGCCCTTAAAGAAAAGATGATGATTACTAACATCACTGAGGCAATGCCTCATGATATAATAAACGCTAAGCCTGTGATGGTAGCTATAAAGGAATTTTTTGGCTCAAGTCAGTTAAGCCAGTTTATGGATCAGACAAATCCATTATCTGAAATAACCCATAAAAGAAGACTCTCAGCCCTTGGACCTGGAGGTCTCACTCGTGAGAGGGTTGGATTTGAGGTAAGAGACGTTCATCCAACACATTTTGGCAGAATCTGCCCTATTGAAACTCCAGAAGGTCCAAATATAGGATTGATAACCTCTCTTGCAACATATGCAAGGGTAAATGATTACGGTTTTCTTGAGGCTCCTTGCAAAAGGGTAATAAAGTGTCAGGTAACCACGCAGATTGATTATCTCTCTGCAATTGATGGAGAGATTGCAGTTATTGCTGAGGCTACTACGCCAGTTGATGAAAACGGCTATTTAATTGGTCAGGCTATATATGCTAGGCACAGGGGCGATCTCAAGATGTTTAAACCTGAGGAGATAACCTATATTGACGTATCTCCAAAGCAGATAGTTGGAGTATCAGCATCTCTGATTCCATTTTTGGAAAATGACGATGCAAACAGGGCGCTTATGGGCTCAAATATGCAAAGACAGGCTGTGCCGTTAATTGTTCCTGAGGCTCCTGTAATAGGCACTGGCATGGAGATAATTGCAGCAAGGGATTCAAGCGCGGTTATTACGGCAAAAAGAGCTGGAACTATAGAGAGCGTTGATTCCAATCGTATAGTTATAAGGGTAAGAGACACTAAGGGAGTTGATATATATAATCTGGTAAAATTTGCGCGCTCAAATCAAGCAACTTGTTTGAATCAACGTCCTATTGTATTTAAAGGAGATGAGGTCGAGGCTGGAGATTTTCTTGCAGACGGCGCATCAACGGATATGGGCGAGTTGTCGCTTGGCAAAAATGTAATGGTAGGATTTATGCCATGGGGAGGTTATAATTTTGAGGATGCGATACTTATTAGCGAGCGTCTTTCAAAAGATGATGTATTTACGTCATTACATATAGAAGAATTTGAGGTTGAGGCTCGTGACACAAAGCTTGGCCCAGAAGAAATAACACGCGATATTCCAAATGTTGGCGAAGAGGCTTTATCAAAACTTGAGGACAGTGGGATTATTTACATTGGCGCTGAGGTAAACCCTGGAGATATTTTGGTTGGTAAGGTTACCCCAAAGGGCGAGACTCAGCTTACTCCAGAGGAAAAATTACTCAAGGCAATATTTGGCGAAAAGGCTGAAGAGGTAAAGGAAAGCTGTCTATATGTCCCTCCTGGCGTTAACGGCACTGTGGTAGATTTAAAGGTATTTACGAGAAAGGGTACGGATAAAGACAGCCGCGCAAGAAGCATTGAAGAACATGATGTCTTGGCTCTTCAACGTGATTTTGAAGAAGAAAGCAAGATTTATCATAAGCAGATTGTCCAGGCTTTAAGGGAGCTGCTATTAGATAGTGTGTCTACAAGAGATATCAAAGATAAGGAAACAGGCGTTTTGATATGTAAGGCTGGGCAGACCTTTGATATTGATATTTTAGAAGAAATAAAAGACGAGCAACTATATAATGTTGCTGTAGAAGATCAAGTAGTAATGGATAAGATACAACTGATTCGTAATGAGAACAAGGAAAATTCAAAGAGACTTCAGAGCGAATATGATAAAAAGATAGAGAAGTTGAAAAAAGGCGATGAACTCCCCCCAGGCGTCAATAAACTGATAAAGGTTTATATTGCGATGAAGCGTAAGATACGCGTTGGTGACAAGATGGCTGGACGACACGGGAATAAGGGAGTTGTATCAGTAATCCTGCCTGAGGAGGATATGCCGTATATGCCTGATGGAACTCCTCTTGATTTGGTATTAAATCCTCTTGGAGTGCCTTCAAGAATGAATGTTGGACAGATACTTGAGATACATCTTGGCTGGGCGGCAAAGACTATGGGGATACATGTGGCAACCCCTGTATTTGAGGGCGCTAAAGAAGGCGATGTGCGAAGGATGTTGAGAGAAGCAGGAGTATCAGAAGATGGTCAGTCTATATTATATGATGGAAGAACTGGCGAGCAGTTTAGCCGTCAAGTAACAATTGGCTGCATGTATATGTTAAAGCTGCATCATCTGGTTGAAGACAAGATACATGCTAGATCAATAGGATCGTATTCTCTGATAACTCAGCAGCCTCTTGGCGGAAAGGCGCAATTTGGAGGCCAGAGATTAGGAGAGATGGAGGTTTGGGCGCTGGAGGCATATGGCGCTGCTTATTCCTTACAGGAATTTTTGACTGTAAAGAGTGATGACATCACAGGAAGGACAAAGATGTATGAGGCAATAGTTAAGGGAGATGCAACACTTGAGACAGGGGTGCCTGAATCTTTCCATGTGTTAATAAAAGAACTCAAGAGTCTATGTTTGGATGTTGAGCTTCTAGAGAAAAAGAATAAGGAGGCTTAACACTGATGGAAAGTATTTATTCGTCATTTCAAAAGCCAAAGAGCATAAGAGATTTTGATTCTATACAGATTAACCTTGCATCACCTGAGAAGATTAGAGAATGGTCTTACGGCGAGGTAAAAAAGCCTGAAACCATAAACTATAGAACATTTAAACCAGAGAAAGACGGTTTATTCTGCGCCAAGATATTTGGGCCAGTTAAGGATTGGGAATGTATATGCGGTAAATTCAAACGCATGAAACACAGAGGCGTAGTATGTGATAAGTGCGGGGTTGAGGTTATTCAATCTAAGGTAAGAAGGGAACGCCTTGCGCATATTGAATTATGTACGCCGGTTGCTCATATATGGTTTTTAAAAGGCGTGCCAAGCAGGATTGGAACTATTCTTGAGATGACTATGAAAAATCTTGAGAAGGTTCTATACTTTGAGAGCTATGTAGTCATAGATGCAGGAGACACCGCTCTTAAGGAAAAGCAGGTCTTAAACGAGGAAGAATATAGAAAATACAGTATTGAATTCGGCTCAAAATTTAAGGCAGGTATGGGCGCAGAGGCAGTCAGAGAATTGCTTAGGAATGTTGATATAAATGTGTTGAGCAAAGAGTTAAAGGAGCAGATTCAAACCGTTAATTCTGTAGGAATAAAAAAGAAACTGACAAAGAGGCTTAAAATAGTAGAGGCATTTAAGGCATCTACAAATAAGCCAGAATGGATGATACTTGATGTCCTGCCAGTCTTGCCTCCAGACCTTCGTCCACTTGTGCCTTTGGAGGGGGGCAGGTTTGCAACCTCTGACCTTAATGATCTATACCGAAGGGTAATCAACAGAAATACCCGACTAAAAAGGCTTATGGATTTAAAGGCTCCAAGCGTAATTATTAAAAATGAAAAGAGAATGCTTCAAGAGGCAGTTGATTCTTTATTTGATAATACAAAGAGGGCAAAGCTCTTAAAGACCTCTTCCCGACGCGTGCCAAAGTCATTGAGTGATATGATAAAAGGCAAGCAGGGTCGTTTCCGTCAAAATCTGTTAGGCAAAAGAGTTGATTATTCAGGCCGTTCAGTTGTAGTTGTTGGACCTGATTTAAAGCTCCATCAATGCGGACTTCCAAAGATGATGGCGGTTGAGTTGTTTAAGCCTTTTATATATAACAAGCTTGAGGAAAAGGGTTATGCAACTACCATCAAACAGGCAAAAAAATTGGTTGAGGCAGAAAGACCAGAGATATGGGATTGCCTTGAGGAAGTTATCAGGGAGCATCCAGTGCTGTTAAATAGAGCGCCGACCCTTCATCGTCTTGGAATACAGGCGTTTGATCCTATACTTATAGAAGATAAGGCGATAAAATTACATCCATTAGTATGTACTGCATTTAACGCAGACTTTGACGGTGACCAGATGGCAGTGCATGTGCCGCTTTCAATAGAGGCGCAGGTTGAGGCTAGGATATTGATGATGTCTGTAAATAATCTCCTTTCCCCAGCAAATGGCAAGCCAATTGTCCTGCCTACTCAGGATATGGTTTTAGGTATGTATTATTTGACCAAAGAACTGCCTGGGGCTAAGGGTGAGGGCAAGATTTTTTATGGACCTGAAGAGGTGCGAATGGCATTTGACGCTAAAGCCGTATCTCAACATGCAAAGATAAAAATGACAGATGTTGACGGAGCATTAGTAGAAACAACTGTTGGAAGGGTTATATTCAATGAAATAGTTCCAAAAGAGGTTCCTTTTTCACTTATTAACAGGGTGATAACCAAACGTGAACTATCAAATATAGTATCTTATGCCTATAAATATGCAGGCAAGGTAAAGACAGTTATATTTCTTGATGACCTTAAACGTCTTGGTTTTGAGAGCGCAACCAGATCTGGCATTTCAATATGTCTTAATGATATGCATATCCCTTTGAAAAAGAAGGCAATGCTGGTTGGAGCTGAAAACGAGGTCTTAGAGGTATATAAACAATACTCTGATGGTCTGATAACTCAGGGTGAGAGATACAACAAGGTTATAGATATTTGGGCAAGCGTTACAGAAAAGGTTGCAGAAGAGATGATGAAGGAACTAGCATTAGGGACTGGTGTCACTGGTGACGAGGAAGAAAAGACTCCTGCTGGATTTAACAATGTATATATGATGGCAGATTCTGGCGCAAGGGGTTCAGCGGCTCAGATAAGACAGCTTGCTGGAATGAGAGGTTTGATGGCTAAACCATCTGGCGAGATTATTGAGACTCCTATAACTGCAAATTTTAGAGAGGGTTTGTCTCCTTTGCAGTATTTTATTTCAACACATGGAGCGCGTAAGGGTCTTGCTGATACGGCATTAAAAACTGCAAACTCTGGGTATCTGACAAGGAGGCTTGTAGATGTGGCTCAGGATGTAATTATTACAACTGAGGACTGCGGCTCTCCTGATGGAATAACGATAACTGCGCTGGTTGAAGGCGGAGAGATAATTCAGCAGCTTGAAGAGAGGCTTGTTGGAAGGTTGATAGCAAGGGATATCCTTGATCCAATCACTAAAGAGGTTATAGTCAGCAGAAATACAGAGGTAGATGATGGTATAGCTCAGACGATTTCAGATGCAGGTATAGATCAGGTGACGATAAGGTCAGTTCTTACGTGCCATGAAAAACTTGGAATATGCCGTAAGTGTTATGGAAGAGACCTTGCAAGGGATCAGCTTATAGAGATAGGCGAGGCAGCAGGCATTATAGCCGCTCAATCCATTGGCGAGCCTGGAACGCAGCTTACCATGAGGACATTCCATATTGGCGGAACTGCGACTAAGGTTATTGAACAAGCGATACTACAGGCAAAACACTCTGGAGCTGTTAAGTTTGTAGATGTTAATTTTGTTATAAATAGGGATAAATTCCCAGTTGTCTTGAATCGAAATGCAGTAATTGCAATAGTTGATAAGGACGGCAGGGAGCGTGAGAAGCATAATTTAGTATACGGCGCAAAGCTCTTGATATCTGAAGGAGATACAGTAGCCATTGGACAGACTATAGCAGAATGGGATACATATGCAACCCCGATTCTGACAGAGGTTGGCGGAAGGGTAGCGCTTGGAGATATTGAAGAGGGTATATCTGTAAAGGAACACGTTGATGAGGTAACAGGTCTTTCACATAAGGTTATAATAGATTATCCAGCGCATATGAGACCAAGAATTTCAATCAAGGATGAGCATGGAAAGGCAACACTAAAGATACCCGGTAAAAATGCCCCATGCAGATATTTTCTTCCAGCAGGAGCTAATCTACTGATAGATAGAAATGATGTAGTAGCGCCTGGCGATATATTGGCTAAGATTCCGCGTGAGAGTATAAAGACAAAGGATATAACTGGAGGTCTGCCAAGGATTGCAGAGTTATTTGAGGCTCGTAAACCAAAGGAAAACACTATTGTATCAGAGATAGATGGAGTTGTAGAGTTTGTGGCATCGCAAAAGGGTCAGCGCATAGTAATGGTCAAAGGCGGTGATATAACAAAGGAATATGTGATACCTAAGGGCAAGTATATCACAGTACATGATGGAGATTGGGTCAAGGCTGGAGAGCCTCTTATGGACGGAGCGGTAAATCCGCATAGTATTTTAGATATACTTGGGCCAATGGAATTACAGCGTTACCTTGTAGATGAGGTTCAAAAGGTGTATAGACTGCAGGGCGTTACAATCAATGACAAGCATATTGAGATAATTGTAAGACAGATGCTTAAAAGGATAGCAGTTGAAAACCCTGGAGATACTGATTTTATGATAGGCGAGCAGGTAGATAGATTGATATTCCAAGAGGTCAATGATAAAGTGCGCGCAAATGGAGGGATTCCAGCTCAAGGCAAACCGCTGTTACTTGGTATCACAAAGGCATCGCTGACAACATACAGTTGGGTCTCAGCAGCCTCATTCCAAGAGACAACGAGGGTATTAACAGATGCGGCTCTGGCAGGCGGAGTTGATGATCTAAGAGGTCTAAAGGAAAATGTCATTATGGGCAAGATTATTCCTTGCGGATCTGGACTTGAGAGGTTTAGAGATACATTTGTTAGAAGAGATGATATTGTTTCTAAGACTTAGATAGCGAGATAGGATTGATTGAATGGATTGAAGGGGGTTTAAAAAAACCCCCTTCAGTTGTTTCTCAATATAAAACTAGGCGGTTTATATGGATAAGCAAACACTATTTGACAGATTTATTTTGCTGCTTAATAATATTAAGGACAAGCACGGACTAAAAAATATTCATGACGCATTGATTTTATGGTTTAGTGAGAATTATTTATCTCTTGAGGCAGATGAGATTAAATCAAATATTATTGAAGATAAGCATGCAGAGGGTGTGGATGCAATATTGATCTTGCCCCGTTTTATAGGACACTTCTCTAAGATACCCTAAGATTCCTCTCAAAGTCAAGTTTTCTTTCAAAGTCCACAGGACTCATATAGTTAATAGTTGAATGTCTGCGCTGTCTGTTATAAAACATCTCAATATATTCAAATATATCAATCTTTGCCTCAGCCTTACTACTATAAACTTCTGGATATACGCATTCTGTCTTAAAGGTGTGGAAAAATGACTCTGCTACCGCATTAT
>Ga0315281_10010919_pt1 | contig 12469 bp, 4 predicted proteins | sample YL17G07_0_MG_FD_204540 | JGI IMG/M metagenome (GOLD analysis project Ga0315281, IMG submission 204540) | Sediment microbial communities from Yellowstone Lake, YNP, Wyoming, USA - YL17G07_0 | ecosystem: Environmental > Aquatic > Freshwater > Lake > Sediment | place: USA: Wyoming | collected... | reverse complement strand
AACGCTGCTCGTGCGTGGGCTCGTCGGTCTCGGATGCGACGAACACGGTGTCGTTGCCGAGGCGCTGCGCCTTGAGCGTGTACTCGAAGCCGTCCATGAGGTCGTGCGGGAACACGATCACATCGGGGCGTGCGGCGTCGGGTGAAATCCAGGAGGTCAGGGCGTCCGCGCCCGGACGCGAGGCGGCATTCGCGGTATGATGCTCGAAGTTCACGGGGAGCCCTCCGGACGTCGTCCTATCGTAACGCAAGGAGCTGGCGCGTGAGTGACCTTGAACGATCGGTACAGGAGTTCACGGCGTGGGCGCGCCGCGGTTGCGAGGAGGGACACCTCGTCGGGCAGTTCCCGGACGTGAACTTCCCGGCGTTGTGCGAGGCTGTCGCGGAGCATCCGGGCGTCGTCCGAGAAGCGATGGCAGTAGCGCTGTCAGGCGGCGGATCTCCGGATGCCACGGAGTCCACAGCACCCGTTCCCGGCGATACGATCGAGGCAGTGCTCGGTGACGGCTGGCAGGACGACGCGATCGCGGTGTGGCTCCCGAAGCTGGTCCACCACGTCACGTCCACGTACATCGATCCGTTCATCGAGGCCCTCGGGGGGACCCCCCGGCTTCACGACGCGCTCGTGTACACGTACCTGCGGATCATGCTGTACGGGTGGATGGCGACCCGGGGGCACAAGGGCGCGGTGGATTTCTACCAGCGGAACCTCCCTGGGCGGGACGAGTTCGACTTCCCCGAGCTTCCGATCCCCGAGGTGGACGACAAGAGGATGGACACGGACGGGCGCGCGACCGTGTTCCTACAAGGGCAGACGAACAACGGATCCGCATCGGTGACCAGCAGGAAGGCGAGCGACCGAGCCCGCGCGGGGTGGCAGGCCACCGCCAGCGTACGGATGGATGCGAAGTCCGTCACCCACACGGTCCACGACGAGAAGACCAGCAAGGCCGCGCGCCGTGCGGCAGTTACCAACTGCAACTTCTGGAAGGACTACTGGGCAACGCGTCTCAAGGACCTCGGGTTCGATCCGAAAGTGGTGCGCGCACCGGGGGCTCCGGGTGTCGAGGCGCGGGCCTTCAAACCGAAGCCAGATCCCACCGACGCCCACATGCTCTCGCGAGACGAGTACATCGCGGCCGTCCTCGGTCCCGAGCCCAACGACAGCATTGACAGCGACGTCTACGATGCTTGGGACCGCGCGAAGGACAAGCTCCTCGCGAACAAGGCCCATCTCAAGCTCGTCGTGGCCGCCGTTCTCGCCGAGAAGCACGTGGGCCCCAAAGCGGTGGAGGACTACGATCCCGAAGACTGGGACGGCGCGCCAGGGTTCACGGATGCGGATCTCCAGAAAGCGGGTGCTCGGGGGCAGGCCGCTTACATTGAGGAGCACGGCGCGGATATCATCGGACGGGAGCGCCCCACGGACCCCGACGAAGCCGTAACGTGGACCGAGGAGGTCGCGGATGCGCTCGGCGGGGAGGCGGACAGCGACACGGAGACCGTCGGGCAGGTGACCCGCGATCGGCTCATCGACTACGCCTCGTACGACCGCACGGGCGGCGCAGAATACCTCGGCATTGCAGCCGACAACTCGATCCCCGGAGTGTACCGCAACGGGGTCCTTGTCACGTCCAAGGGTGTATTTCGAGATCAGGAACGCCTCGCGGACGTGAGCCCCGCGATGATGGCGAAGACTGCGCGCCAGTGGGCTACGGGAAACCTGCTGCACTACCAGGAGGCGGTGTTCAACCGTGCGGCCCGCGAACTCGGTCTGCGCTCTCTCACGGACGTCGAGCCGCCCCGGGTGCAGTTCGGCCTGTTCGGCGAGCCGACCATCGAGCGCCTTCCAGTGGCGGTCCTGCCCCGATACGCACAGCACGACGGGTACGATCTTGAACGCGCGGTCGGGGACTTCCTGGAGTGGACACGCAGCGGTTGTGAAAACGCGCCTGCGTTGTGCTCGGCCGTCGTAGCCCACCCACAGGTTGTGCGAGACGCAGTACAGGCAGCGTTGACGGCCATGGAGACCCCCGCTGCCGCGCCAGCAGCGCGCGAACCGCGAGGCGGTTCCACGAACATCGTCGCCACGTCAAGCGGGAAGACCGTCGGGCTGAACGGTGTGCAGGTGCTCGCGACGACGTACAAGGGCGCGGGGCCCCTTCGAGCGAAGACGTTTCGCACGCAGGCGGCCGCCGAACAGCAGGTCGAGTCGCTCGGCACGAAGTGGGCGGTCTACGGGTTCGAGGGGCAGTTCTTCGTAGGGCGAGTGCCGGTACGCGAGATTCCCGCAGTGGAGCGTCTGCCTGCGACATCCCCGTGGGGAACACTCCCGAGTGACGCAGGCTGGCCGGCGCTGCCCGAGGGGTGGAACTGGACCAACACGACGCCCCCACATCGACATCGTCGGGGGCCGGACGCGGATTATCTCGTGGTCTCGGAGGGCGTGATCCGACGGGTAGGGGGTGGCAGGGTCTACCGGGCATGGCGGTACCCGGGTACCCCCGAGACGCCGCCGTTCGAGCGGCGTCCAAGCCTGATCGATGCGAACGGCGCGGATGGCACGCACGCATTTAAGACGCCCGAGACCGCGATGCGCGCGGTGAACAAGCGGATCCAGCAGACCTTAGTGGAACGCCTACCCGTAGCTGACAGCAAGGGCGAGCCTACGTGGCCGGCGTACCGGATTGGTACGGAAGACCCGCCGTCACGCTGGGAGGGTGCGCGCGTGCCCGACGTGGACCCGAGCAAGCAGGATCTCGGGGACGAAGTGAAGCGCGTTGACGCTGAGCACATCCGGCAGCGGTACGGCCCTGACGGATCGTACAACGCATGGAGGGACCGCGGTCAGGTCGGGGAGCCCGTTCCGATCGATCAGCTCGACGTGTACTTCGCGCACGTCCTGATGGAGGACCTCCCATCGCCCGTGCTCGCGGAGGAGCGCGATCAGCGGGAGGAGCGCGGGGCGTGCGAGGACCGCGCGGACCGAACTCGCCGGGCGTGTGAAGCCGAGGCGCGCGAACGCACGGACGATGACGAGCGCGATGCAGCAGCACAACGATGCGAGGACGAGTACGACGCCGATGTGGCAGCGTGCCAGAGCGAGTGGCCCGAAGGCGGCGGATACGACTGGAGCGAGCTGCAGTCCCGCGGTGCGGTGCCCCCTCCGAAGGTGTATGTAAATGCTGAAGGTACAATCCGCATCCTGGATGGAAACCACCGGTTGACATTCTGGGCAGAAAATGGCGTCACGCACGCACCGGTGTGGGTGATCCAGGAACTGCCCGCCGCGAAGAGTAGAAAGGCGCGAGTCGAGCGCCTTCCTACCGGACTACGCGCGAACCCCGCGGCTCTCGGCGATGCCCTGCGCAAGGTGCTCCGCAAGCCCGCGGTGCGCGCCATTCTCGGGGAAGCGGGGTTCGAGAGGGCGAAGCCGACGTGGGTGAAGGGCGGCTGTTGGATCCTCGCCGAGGCCCTCGCGCGCTGGATTGGCCCAAGCGCAGAACTCATGTTCGTGTCCCGCACGTCGTCGGGCTTGCCAGATCATGTAGTCGTTGATGTTGAAGTTGATGGCACCGACGTATTTCTCGATGCGAACGGTGCGCAATCGTTCGAGGAACTTTTGGACAGGTGGCGGGACGACGAGACCGGCGAGGACGTAGAGGTTTCGCCGTTCAACGCGGAACTCGCTGAATCCATCGGCGGCATGTCATGCCCCGTGGGGGCGGTCGACGGGCTGGTGGCCGCCTTCACGAAGTACTTGGGCCCCGCGTACGAGACGCGGGTCGAGAGGCTGCCTGTCGCTGTCCAAGACCTGCCCGTGAACGACCACGGGGGTCTCTACCGGCTCATTCTAGGTGATCTGGCTCGACGCTACACCGCGTGGCACCCCTTCGAGTTTGAGGGCGTACCGCTCGAAATCCTCCACCCCGACCCACAGGATCCCGAGCAGCGCTTCCTTCGACGCCCGGGGCACGCGGGGGCGTACGCATGGTCGCCCCGAACGCAGAAGTGGCGTCTGTCACGGCGTACACCCCCCGACGCTGTGGAACCGCGCTCAACACGGGCTCTGACGGATGAGGAGCGCGATTACTACGCGCGTCCCGACGAGACCGTACGAGCGGAGCTTGAGACGCAGCCGAAATCATTGGTCAAGATGCTCGACCTGCATCTGGGCATGCTGGGCCCAAAGACGAGAGCGTATCTGGCGTCGATCGGATACAAGCCGGCCGGTCGCGTCGAGAGGCTACCCGTCGCCGTCCAGGGTGCGCCTCAAGGAGAAGACCCGTTCGGGTTCGCGGCGCACCACGGGCTCCACAAGGGTACGGATTCACGAGAGGCTCGGGCGTACACCGAGGTGCTCGAAGGAGCGCTCCGACTGCTCCAGCGCACGCCGTTCAGCCTCAACGTGGGATTCGAGAACCCGATGGCGCTCGGCTGCGGGTTCTACGGGTGCGCGTTCGCGCTGCCGGACTCGCCCGAGTGGGTGATCAAGGTCACGGGAGACCCCACGGAAGCGGCCGCATGGAAGGTCGTCCTCGACGCGCGGGCAGCCGGCCAGCCGATCGCAGGTGTCGCGCGAGCGCTCGCCGTGTTCGCATTCCCCCTGGAGCTGCCTCAGCCGTGGGGTGCGACGAAGGCAGCGCCGCGCGAGCGTGTATACGGCGTCGTGGTCGAGCGCCTGAACCCGCTCCCCGCGGACGTGCGCAGCGTGCTCGACGACTACCGGTACAGCCTGCAAGCGGTCAAGGAACCCAACCCGACGCTCATCGAAAACGCCTCGCGGGCGTTCGTGGAGTACGGTGGCCGGGACGCCGGTGGGTTCCGGCACCAGTTTGGGCGCCTCGTGGGCACGCTGGTAGAACTCCGCCGTCTCGGCGTCGATGTGCAGGACGTCAAGGGCGAGAACGTCATGCAGACGTCCTCAAACGGGGACTGGCGCATGACCGACCTCGGTATTGCGCACGCCCCCGAGGTGGTGATCCCCGAGGTGACGGACGTCGATCTCGTGAACGTCCTGCGCGGTACCGTAGAGGAACGCCTTCCAGCCGCGGACCTTCCCCTGTTCGTCTACGGCACCCTTCGTCGAGGGCAGGAAAGCCACACGCGGCTGGGGGCCGCGCGCTTCCTCGGGACGGCGAGTCTGCCGCACCACCATCGCATCCAGGGCCCGGACATCGCCCCGGGGGGGAAGGTCCGCGGCGAGGTCTACGGCGTGGACGCGAACACCCTCCACGCCCTCGACCGCTTCGAGGACCCCTGGATGCGGGAGCGGGTGACACTGGCCGACGGGCGCGAGGTATGGGTATACAGCCGGGTGGAGACAGTGGGCGCGGCGTCCGAAGGCCCGCAAGTCGAGAGGCTCCCGGCAACATTGAACATCGAGACCCGCGTCCGCGAGTACGATGCAGGCTTTGGGATCGAGGCACTCGATCGGAACCGACCTCGGCGGAAGAAGCCGATCGGAAGCCTCTCCGTCCTTGAACCGGATCTGCGCTCCCTGCCTACGCGGTGCGCTGCGGACATCGCAGTTCTCCAGCAACGGTACGGTGCGCACCTCCGACCGATGACGATTACGCACACCACGTTGGATCCGGGGTACTACGCGCAAGGCGTCGGCGTGCAGATGTACGTCGCGGCAGCACGAGAGGCGGCCCACCGGGGCGCGCTGATCGTCGCGCACGCCTGCGAGCCGAACGCCACGACCTCCGCGATGGCACGCCGGGTGTGGCGCAGCCAGCGGTTCACGGAGGTCGCGGACGTCGTGGGTTTCGCGGCGTACGCGCGGCCTGTAGGGAGCATCGTTGAGCGTCTGTCCGTCGCGGCATCGAAGACGCTGTACCACGGCACGGCCCCCGAGCACCTCGCTCGAATCCTGCGTGAGGGCTTCCGGCCGCGTGCCGAGACCGGCGTTCAGCGGCACGCGACGAAGACGGCGAAGGCCGTGTTCCTGACCGACAGCGTGGCGGGCGCCGCGTTGTACTCGGCGAAGTCCGATCCGACGGCCACCGCGGTCGTGCTGGAGATCGACACGGTCGGCTTGCCGCTGGAGCCGGACTACGACGACACGTCCGTGATCCTCGGGGTCGATGCGGACGAGCTTCAGAGCTATCTCCAGCGAGCGGTGGCTCTCGGTGAGTGGGAGCCGGCGGTGGGCGCGGTCATCCCCGAGGACCTCGTCGAGGACGTCGAGCACGCGATTCAGCACATGGCGGACGCGATGAGCGACCGACCCGAGCCGTTTTCGCTGTCCGTTCAGTACGAGGACCGCGACGAGGGGCAGGTTGCCGTGCTGTACGCCGAGCCGACGGTGGGCCTGCCGATCGAAAGCGCGGTGTATGGCCGCGAACTCGCCGAGTTGTTCGACTTCGCACCCGACACGATTGGCTACGCGGAAGGAACGGCAAAGCTGATGATCCAGCAGTACCTCTGCCGCTGCACGATCCCTGCGGATCGGATCGTGGCGGTCTGGATCGAAAGCACCGCGTTCCCGCAGGGTGCCGACCTCTCCGGCTACTCCCAGAAGACCGTTGTCGATTACGACACCCTCGTGTGGAACGAAGATGCGTACCCGAACATCGAGGACGCCATCGCGGAGGGCGAGGAGAACGTCGATTTCCGCAAGCGCCTGCTGATCGGAATACCGTTGGCGGACGCCGTGCGGTTGCTCGGCGAGCGCGGGGAGCTGGAGGCGTCGAGCGAGACCCCTGGCGAGGGGGGCTTCGTTGAGGACCCTGGGGGGAGCCCCGCCGCTGGCGTGCTACTCGTCGCGGCGGACACGGGCCGCGTACTCCTGCTGCACCGCTCCTGGGAGGTTCACGAAGGCGGGGTGTGGTCCATTCCAGGGGGTACGATCAAGCCTGGACAGACGGCGTTCGGTGCCGCGCGCGAGGAGACAGTCGCGGAGACCGGCTTACCGTATGCTGCTCAGGCCGGGTACCTCGGTGAGTACGTGTGGCACGCGCCAGATAGCGAGTTCAGCTACACGACGTTCGTGATCTCGGTGCCGACGGAGTTCAAGCCGCGGCTGAACTGGGAGAATAATCGCTCGAAGTGGGCGACGTTCGCGGACCTTGACGCCCTGGGCGCGGCCAAAGGTCTACACCCCGCGTTCGCCGACGCGTTAGCTCGGGGGCTCGCGGACATCGCGTTCGGTGCTAGAATCTACGAGCGCCATCGCACGGGGATGAAATGACCAACGTCGCGCAGTACGGCTCGGAAATCTACGAGTACGAGTCCATCCAGACCCGTCGGATTACCGACAAGCACGACACGTTCGGTTGGATGATCGCGGCAGGCGTGTGGCAAAGTCATCCTGGTGACCCCGCGACCCGCGTGGACTTCTGGGTTTACAAGGTCGTCACGTTCGGCGACGGCGACGAGCCGCTATTCGGCGACAGGTCAATCGTCGCCCGCGAGCAGCCCGGTACCGGGCTGAAGCACGCGCGCCGAAGCGAGCCTACAGCGGACCTCAACGCCGTGGATCCTGAAGTTTACGGTTCGATCGGGTGGGATGGAGCGATGCACTGGTACTTTCAGGAGTACATCGCTCTCGACGGGGAGGAACTCAACACGCTGTTGACCGCGTTGCGCGAAGTTCGCGTCTTCGCGGCCGACCTGTTCCGTGCATCCCTTCGCACCTCCGATGCGAAGTACACCGCCAACGCCATCCTTGGGGGAGCGAAGTTCTGATGGAAATGCAGGAGGCTCTCAGCCGCTTCGGTGCATGGCTCGCGACGAGCGCGGCGAACAACGCCCTCGGCGTTCGGGTGGACGCCGTTCGATCGATCGTGATCGATCCGACGTACGACGACGTGGTACGCGAGGCGATGGCTGCGGCGCTGCGGAAGCATCAACCACACCCGCCCGCGGGACGTGCACCAGACGGGGTGCCGGAGTCCTCCGGCCTGTTGATCTGGCGCCCCGGCGCTACGGAGGACGATGAGATTGAGATCCTGCTCGTTCACCCGACGAACGCGAAGTGGGCCGCGTCGTACTCGATCCCCAAGGGGCTCATCGAGGCCGACGAGGATCTGAAAACGGCCGCGCTCCGCGAGACGAAGGAGGAGATCGGAATCGACTTCTCGGGCTATGACCTCGTCGACGGAGGCATCGTTGAGAACGTCGATGCGAAGACGAAGCGCGTTCGGAAGCGCGTCCACTTCCTCATCGTCGAGGCGCCGCGCAGCCTGCCCGAGATGATCGACAAGCGGAAGCTCCAGGAGCGCGAGGTCGACTGGGCGGGCTTCGTCCCGGTAAGCAAGGTGTCCGGGCGACCCGCCCTCGGTGGGAAGATGGCGATCGTGGGGAAGATCACCCCGTACCAGATGCCGCTCCTCGACACTCTCGCGCAGCACCTCGCCGAGCGGCGCCGCAAGAGCGGGGAGCTGGCCGAACCGCTCACGCCGAACGTGGCAGGGTTCCCGGGGCTGAACGACCATCAACGCCGCGCGCTGCGGAAGCTCGCACGTCGGCAGGCGCAAGACGGGCACATGCTGTTCGGCGCGTTCAAGGAGCCGCCGCCCGGCCGTGTCGTTCTGCTGGCTCTGGTGAACGGGGCTCTCCACGCCTGGGTATTCCCGGAGCGCGAGGACCCCCTCCCGATCCCCGCGGGTGCGGATACCGTCACGCCCCCCACCGGTGCTGCGATCTTCGACCTCTCGGCCCTCACAGGCATTGACACTCCGCGGCCCGCTCCGAGGCAGCCCACGGCCCCCCCGGTTTTCAGCAGCCGTGCTGCTTCTGCGCGACCCCCGAAGGCTGGCGAGGCCCCGCTTGGTTGGCATGTCGCGGCTGGCGCGCGGCTGGAGTCCTTGCGCGAGGAGACCGCAAAGTGGCTCGAAACGCTGGGGTTCCCGGGCTACGTCCCCGTGCCCGTCGTCGTCCTGGAGTTCCAGAGGGTCGGTCCGATCCACGCGGACTGGATCAAGGACGTGCCGGTGCCGACCGGGACTACGGGAGACCCGGATCGCCGGACGTTCCGGGTCTCGGTGAAGGCGCAGCCGTCGGGCAAGCTCGATGTCACGTCGTCGTACGAGTTCAGCGGACGGAAGGTCGTGCGCCGCAAGCCGACGACGGTCGTGAGCCCCGCGGACTTCACGCCCGAGGTCTTCTTTCCCGATGAATGGCTCATGTCCATCGCGGAGCAGGTGACGCAGCACGCAACGAACCCGATCGAGCGCCTGTCGGTGTCGCCGAGCGTGCAGGTCTGCGGTCTTGGAGAAGGGCCGTGGCACACACAGCAGATCACCGCTCCCGAGCATGGCGCGGGCTGGATCCTCGTGAACGCGAACGGCTGCGAACACGAGTTCGGCGATCTCTATCGACGACAGAGCGCAGCCGAGGAGGAGGCGCGACGCCTCAACATCGAGGAGTCGGAGGTGGACCTGACGCGCCCGCCGCGGACCGAGTACCTGCCGGCCTCGCGAGAAGGCTTCACGCTCGTCGTTCCCGACGACGTGTGGACTGAGTGGCGGAAAGTCGAGTACGACACGTACGATCTCGATGACGCCGACATGGACCCACGTCGGCACGCCTTCTACGGGGCGTTCACGTCCGCCGAGCAGACGCCGCGAGGCTGGAAGTTCGCGGTGACGCCCGAGGTTGAGGATTACCTGTTGGCAGCCCCGGGACCGATCGACTCGCCGATGGAGATGCTGCACGACGACCTCATGTCCGCGATGAACGAGCCCGACAGTGAGGACACGCGTGCGGATAAGCACCGATTGCGCAGTCTTATCACGGGGCTGAAGGGGATCCGGGATGCGTTGTACGTGCGTGCCGGTCGCCCGATCGTAGCCAGGGCGGGTTCGCGCCTCGCCGAGAAGCTGACCACCGAGCAGGGTGCACTGGCCACCGCCGCTCGGACCGCAGTCGCCACGACACCACGCTACGAGGGCGAGCCCGAAGAATCGTGGAAGGCCCGCGTTCTACAGTCCGCGAAATACTATGCGCGCAAGGCAGCATTCCCGATGCTGGGGACGTCTCCGACGGGCATCGCGGCGCAGAAGGTCCTGGCGGGTGCAGGCGGGGCGATCCTGGGAGGCAAAGCCGGCGCGGGTGCTGCCGTGGCCCTCGTGGACGCGGTGGACCGCGCGACAGCAGACGCCGAGGACGACAGGCGGCGGATCCACGCACCCGGTGCTGCCGAATGGGGCTCTCGCGCCGCACGGGCGGCAGGTCTGGCTCCCGAGGACAAGCCGCCGCGGATCGAACGCCTCTCGATCGATCCGGGTAGCGCGTGTCCCGTCGCCGGGGGTTTCGCGACGGCGCGGGGTGCGCGCCGCGACGAGGTGCCGCACAGTGCTGGCGAAGATTTCTTCACGACGCGGGTGAAGCTCGCTGCGTGGCGCGAGGCGGCCGAGCAGGCGAAGGGCGTGCTCGCGAAGCACGACGTCGTGCTCGGGGAGTCGATCGGTTGTGGGCGGTATGCCTGCGCGTTCGAGGTAGCCGGACGGCCAGACATCATCGCGAAGCTCACGGGTGACCCTTCCGAGGCGGCCGCGTGGACGCTCGCGATGGACAGCTACGGGGACCCGAACGGACCGTCGTGGCCGGCGGCACTCGCGCGGACGTACTGCGTTGAAGCGATGCCGGTGCGTGTGCCGCGGAAGGGGTACACGCGACCGAGGCCCCACACGGCGTGGGAGTTGCCGCCGGTACGTCGACAGTACGCGGACGAGCGGCGGTTGTACCTCGTCGTACAGGAACGCCTGCTCCCGCTCGGCGACAAACAGAAGCGGGCGTTCAACGATGAAGGGCGCAGCATCCGGCAGGCTGCGGGTGTCCTGCCGGATCCTTTCAGGGGCCGCGTCCCGAACCCCGATCGGGGGCTCGCGATGCTGCATGAGTACCTCGACAAGCACGGGCTTGGGCACGAGCCGTTTGATGGGATCGTGGACCTCTTGCGGGACCTCGACGACACGGCGGGGATCCTGTTCTCGGACGTGCACGGGGGCAACTTCCTCCGCGACGAGGCTGGAACGATCAAGCTGATCGACCTCGGATCGTCTACGGTACCGAGCGTGGATGTACCGGCTCTGCGTGGGGAGCGCGCGGAGACGACGTTCTCGGAGGTGGAGCGGTGCCCGTGGGTACCGGGAACGGACATCCAGACGTACATGCTGGAGGAGCACGAGGAGATCGAGCAGCTCCTTGGTGTGGTGGTGGGGGCCCTCGGCAGCAGCAGCGCGGAACTCGTGCAGCGGTGGAAGCAGGCGGCGCTCGACATCGAGCAGCACTTCCTGTCGGAGGAGCGGGACATTTTTCCGATCCTCCAGCAGCAGGGCTTCACGACCGACGACCTCGAAGCCGAGCACGCCCCGATCCGCGAACAGATGGCGGCCTTCGAGCGCAGCATCACAGCAGGCGCCAACACGGGATCGCGCCGGGACGCGCTGCTCCAGCACCTCGCGCAACGGCTCAAGAAGCACGCGCACGATGAGGAGGTCCGCTTCGGGTGGCGTGCAGCTTGATGCTGACGCAAGCGAGGTGATCGGATAAGCTGTCATCTATGATCCGCATGGTCGCCGGCTTTGTTGGACGTCTCGTCGAGCGCGAAGCGCGCGCAGCGTCGCGGGTTGCGTGGGATTCAGCGCGGTCGGCGACGTACGCGCCGTTCGTCGTCTCGACGATCTTGATGCTGACGCACCGCCTGGACGAACAGCACTGGACGGCTGTAACGCTCGCGACGATCGCGGCGGACAGCGCCAAGAACGCGGCGTCCGCATTCATGGATGGCGTAGGGGGCGTGGTTGGGAAGGTCACCGCGCTGTGGTCGGGTGAACCTGACGAGGACGACTAGCGGCCCTAGAGCGGTGCTGGGAGGCGCGGTTCTTCGCGTCCGCTTGGGATTCACGAGGCCCGCGCGCTAATAGTGTAGACGCCGCGCCCCTGATGGGATACGCGGTCGGCAGTTCGTTGATAACGCGAGCGGTTCGGAGACGCGGAAACCCCCGGGGCCGCTCGCGACATAGTTGTAACCGGCGCTTTCGCCAGAAAAGCGTAGTCAGCCCCCCCGGTCGAGAGCTGGTCAGACCGGTCGGTTTTCGGGCCGCTCGCAAAGCGCCCCGAAAATCAGGTTTGGGGGCCCTCTGCGCGAGGGGCTCCCAAAGTGCCGCCGTAAGGGCGGTATGCGTTGAAACCGAACCACCGCACTAGGGAGGGCTCTGGGTCGGGCGGTACCCCAAAGTGCCGCCGTAAGGGCGGTATGCGTTGAAACATCCGCTCGCGCGGCGACTGGTTACCCACTGCGCGGATGCCCAAAGTGCCGCCGTAAGGGCGGTATGCGTTGAAACACGAGCCGTCGTCCTTGTTCCCCTCGTCCGGTGGGGCCCAAAGTGCCGCCGTAAGGGCGGTATGCGTTGAAAGAAACCCGCCAGCGTGATAGGCTAAAGTGGCCGCCGTAAGGGCGGCCTGCGTTGAAGACGAGGGGGTGCGCACATGCCTCGTGGTGGCGGTGGTGGTCGTGG